>Ga0194110_10000317_pt1 | contig 60915 bp, 53 predicted proteins | sample TA2Kig1200mmetaG_FD_146192 | JGI IMG/M metagenome (GOLD analysis project Ga0194110, IMG submission 146192) | Freshwater microbial communities from Lake Tanganyika, Tanzania - TA2015032 Kigoma Deep Cast 1200m | ecosystem: Environmental > Aquatic > Freshwater > Lake | place: Tanzania: Lake...
TCGGGAGAGAAGCCAGGAAACTGAAAAAGGTCCCAGAGTCGTTTATGTTTTCGCATGAGAAATTCATAGCATTATTTTTACACCCTTTACAAGTCATAAAAACCGCATAAATAAAGGGCTATTTGATATTTTTAGGCTTATTTTTACCCACTCGATTTGGAGAAGACCCAAAATAAATGATCACTTTCAGTCGAACCCTCCTGGTAGGGGCTGAACTGTTAAGCGAGACGACTCTGCGATTTCACGGGGCACTGGAAGATCACATCTACGCCATGGAAATCCAGATGGACGTGCGCCTCCCTGATGGTTTGATTACGGCCATACAGGGCCGGATGAAGCGCTATACGACTCCTGTTTGTCCCAAAGCAGTGGATTTTCTGCAAAAGGCAGTCGGTATATCCTTGTGTGAAGAGGGCTGGATGGCCAGGGTGAATCGGGAAGTAGGCCGCAAAGGGTGCCAGCATTTCGCCGAGATACTTATCGAGTGCGGCCGTTGTCTACATTCCGCCCTATTGGCCCACGCCTTAACAGAGAAATTGAAAGTCGAACCTTCGGCCATTCCTGGGCAACTAGCCCGTTTATGGGTGGAAGAACACCCGGAAGTCCGGGCCTTCTGTCTGGCCCGGCCTTAAAATAAGGGCAACCATGCGCATTGATTTACACACCCATACCCGGCCGCATTCCCCATGCAGCGCGATCGACCCGGCAGATCTTATTAAGGAGGCCAGGTGGGTAGGCCTGGACGGCATATGCGTCACTGAACATCAATGCCGATGGAGTTTTCAGGAAATAGAAGATCTGGCCAGGAAAGGGGGAATCCGGATTTTCCAGGGAAATGAAATCACCACCAACCAGGGAGATATTCTGGTTTTCGGTTACGATAAAGATGTCCGGGGAGTCGTGACTATCCAGGATCTGCGCCGGGAAGTAAAAGAGGCAGGCGGGCTGATGATTGCGGCCCATCCCTTCCGGGGTTTTCTCCTCTTTGGCATTACCCAGTTGCTGATGAGCGTGGAACAGGCCTGTCAACGGAAAGTTTTTCAATACGTGGACGGAGTGGAGATTCTCAACTGTAAGTTAACGGACCCGGAAAACGAGATGGCCGGCCAGGTGGCTGAACGGCTGGGTCTTTTACCTGTGGCCGGGAGCGATGCCCATCGGCTTGATGAAATCGGTCGCTGCGTGACTATTTTTAATAAAGAGATCGGCAGCGAGCAAGAACTGATCGAAGAGCTTCGGGCCGGAAGATTCCACACGGAATTCCGCAGATGATCAGCAGGAGGAAAAATGAAAACAAACCGGGACTGGGAAAAGCTGGTTCGCCGGATGGAACTCTTGATGAGATTAAAATCTTTCCCTGTGGCCTTCAAGCTCATGGAGAAGAAGGAGGCCCTCAGCGAAATTCCTTTTATGCGCCAAATGACCCACAAGGTTACCCTCTGCCAGCTTATCACCATCGTCAGGACTTTTGACTGGACGGTGGGAGCTGTTGCCGGCGATTTCATTTCCCCCATGTGCCCTTCAATCGTGGGCCTCACCGACCTGCCAGAAGTTTTTAAGGACGGAACCTTCCGCTCCATCGTCTGGGCTAAGACCCGCAAGGATGGCCAAAAATATGAAAACTCCATTCCCCGTCTTCCCGCCGGGAGATACCAGGCAGTCGCTCTGGCTCCCCTGGTTTATAATCCTTTTGATCCTGACATCGTCCTTATATACGCCAATCCCGCTCAGATGATGCTCCTCATCAATTCCCTGCAATTCGAGGATTATCAGGTCATGGAATTTTACTGCGTGGGGGAGTCATCCTGTTCCGATGCCATTGCTCGATGTTACCTCACCCAAAAACCCTCTTTGTCCATTCCCTGCTACGGCGAGCGGCGCTATGGCCATGCTCAGGATGAAGAATTGGTCATGGCTCTCCCGGCCGGCATGATGGACAAGGCTTTGAAAGGAATGGAAGCCCTGTACAAAAGGGGAATTCGCTATCCTATCAGCTATGCCGGCGCTGAACTGGATGTGACTCAGGCCTTTCCCATGTCCTACTCCGGCATGAAACAGATAGAAGAAATCCGGGGAAAAGACAACCGCATCCTTCTGGGCGTGACCGGAGGAATCGCCAGCGGCAAGACCACGGTTGCCCGCATGCTAAAAGACCTGGGCGCGCCAATCATCGATTTCGACCTGCTCAGCCGGTTGGTGGTGGAGCCGGAAAAAGCGGCCTGGAAAGAGATCGTGGCCTTTTTTGGAGAACAGGTTCTGCTGGACAATAGGACCCTGGACCGGAAAAAACTATCGGAGATCGTTTTCCGCGACCCTGAGAAAAGAAAAAAATTGGAAAGCTTTATTCATCCGAGAATCCATGACGAATTCACCAGGCAGTTTAAAGAATTTACTACTAAAGATCCGAATGTAATCATCCAGGTCATCGTTCCCCTCCTGCTGGAAGCAAATCTGCAACACCTCTTTCATAAGATCCTCCTCGTCTACATCCCCGAAGAGATGCAAGTAGAACGCCTGATGGAACGGGATCAGATCTCCCGGGAGATGGCCGCCAATATCCTTAAGGCTCAATGGCCCATCGAGGGCAAAAAGGAATACGCGGATTTTATCGTGGACAATTCCGGATCACTGGGAGAGACAAAAAAGCAAGTAGAGGAAATTTGGAAGAATTTGATAGCGCTTCAAAAGGAAAAGCCCGGGGAGTAAGATTTAGAATGCCCTGGTTCAAATTGCTGGTTTAAGGGCTTTAGCTTTTGCCTTGAGCCTTGGGCCTTATGTCGAGTTCTTTTCGTTCTTGACGTTTGGTTTTTTTACAGAATAGTCGTTAATAGGGAATTTGAGCTTTGTTAACCCTTGTTATTTCACGCTCCTGATCTTCCCCGATATTCCGCAGGCCTTTAATTTGCTGGATGAGATTATTAATTTTCAGGTTGTAGTTCCGGCGCTCGAAGGATTTGCTGATAATGGCAACAATATCAGCTACGTTGAAAGGTTTGGAGATGAAATCACCAGCTCCGTAACGGATGACTTCCTGGGCATTTTTTAGAGTGCCATACCCGGTTATGATGATTACCTCGATATCGCTCTTGATTTTTTTGATTTCTTTCAAAACGTCGACCCCTGTAAGCCCGGGCATATTCAAATCGAGAGTAACCAGGTCGATTTTCTCTTTCTGAATTAACTCGAGCGCTTCCTTCCCATTTGCCGCTGTATAAATTTTGTAAATGGGCTTCAGGATCATTCTTAAAGATTCCCGTGGACCAGCTTCGTCATCCACGATCAATATCGATCCCTGTTGTGCCATTATCAGACTCCTAAAGAGAGGACTTTAATTAACTCAAGTCTATGGATTAAACTAAATTTTTGCAAATATTGTGCCTTGAAAATTCCATGAACCATGTTTTCTTTAATTATCGATTATTTATCAACTTTTTGTATTAAAGAGGCCCTAAAATAAAATCTTTGGCTATCTCTTTTTTTTATTATCGACATAGATTGTCAATTTCTTAACAGTCCGTGTTAGATTTTTGAAAATGCAGTCAGGTGAATTTTTTTGAACATAAACCATATTTCCTAACGCCGTCTATCCGGTTTTTTCAATCATTTCCTTGTCGCCCTTCGCTTTTCCATAAATTAATGTATTCACAATGGTAGACGCAGCCCGGATCAGGCAAGCCTCCCCGCCTGGTCCTGACCACCATTTTGAAATCATCAACAAAAATGAATAGTGAAGGGGGGCGTCCATTGAAAGGATTTGGGCTCTTCCTTGACATCCCCCCCGATCTCTTCTATGATAATTTTAATAAAAATTTCTTGATGATCTCATAAAAAGTCGTCACTCCGGTGAAAACCGGAGTCCAGAGAACTTATGACTATTTGAAAGAACTGGATTCCGGCTGGAGTTTATCCCGATGAAAATCGGGGCCGGAATGATAGAAAGACGCATTTTCAGACTTTTTACGAATTCATCCTTTTGTAACAGTCTGGCCATTTGAAAAGCTGTCAAATCCCCCTTCATCCCCCTTTTTCAAAGGGGGAAAAGACTGAATCTTTTATCGAATTCCAAATAAAAACATCTCCTCCCTTTGCAAAAGGGAGGTCGGGAGGGATTTCTGGGCAGGCCTTTTCAAAACGCTAAATTGTTACATCCTTTTTAATTTGAGCGAATTATTTTCCCTTTAAAGAAAAAATTTAGGATATTCTCTCTAATGTCAAACCCGAAAATTTGTGGATAAAGCCTTGCGACCTTCTGACCCCATGCCCCGTAGAAAAAGTCGTCAGTTGTTTATCGGCAGTGTTCCCGTGGGAGGTGGAGCACCAGTCTCTGTTCAATCAATGACCAAGACTGACACGCGGGATGTTCCCGCTACCGTAGCCCAAATTCATCTTCTGCAGCAGGCCGGGTGCGAGATCGTCCGGGTAGCTGTCCCGGACCGAATTGCCGCCGAAAAATTGGGGGAGATAAAGAAGGAAATCAGCATCCCGTTAGTGGCCGATATCCACTTTGATTACCGGTTGGCCCTCATAGCCCTCGAACAAGGAGTGGATGGGCTGCGCCTCAACCCGGGGAACATTGGCAGCCGGGAACGCGTCTCCCGGGTAGCCAGGGCTGCCTATGAGAGAAAGGCGCCGATTCGCATAGGCGTCAATTCAGGATCCCTGGAAAAAAAACTCCTTAAAAAATATGGGCATCCCTCCCCTGAGGCATTGGTGGAGAGCGCCCTTTATCACGTCCGGCTCCTTGAAGACCAGGGCTTCGACCTCATCAAGATTTCCCTCAAAGCCTCAGACCCCCTATCCACTATATCCGCCTACCAGAAGATATCCTCATTAACCGATTACCCTCTCCATATCGGCATCACCGAAGCAGGCCCTCCTTTCTCGGGAGGAATCAAGTCTGCAGTGGGCTTGGGAATTCTTTTATACCAGGGGATCGGGGACACAATTCGCGTTTCCCTCACTGCCGACCCGGTCCTGGAAGTGAAAGCGGCTTATCATATATTAAGAGCGCTTGGCCTGCGCCGGCGTGGTGTAGAAATCATCTCCTGCCCCCTCTGCGGACGGAGTGAAACCAACCTGACTCCCGTAGTCCGGGAAGTCGAGGAGCGTCTCTCGGCCTGGCTACAGCCGATTCAAGTGGCTATCATGGGCTGTTCGGTCAACGGCCCGGGGGAAGCCAGGGAAGCTGACGTGGGCATCGCCGCCGGCAAAGGGATGGCTCTGCTTTTTCGTAAAGGGGAAGTCGTCCGCCAGGTAAGAGAAGAGGAGATGGTAGCTGTCCTGGTTGCCGAAGCTGAATTAATTCTAAAAAACCAATAAAAAGGACTTTTTATGCGCTTTTCGAAAATGCTGCTGCCAACTTATAAAGAAGACCCGGCAGAGGCTGAAGCAATCAGCCACAAGTTAATGATCAGGGCCGGTTTGGTTAGACAATTGGCCGCAGGCCTTTATATTTACCTTCCTTTGGGCCTGCGAGTTCTTAAGAAGGTCAATGCCATCATCCGGGAGGAAATGAACGTCATCGGGGGACAGGAAATAATCATGCCCGTACTCCATCCAGCGGAGATCTGGCAGCAATCCGGACGCTGGTATGACATCGGAGATGAGATGTTCCGCCTGCAGGATAGAACAAAGCGGGATATGGTTCTGGGTATGACCCATGAAGAGGTCGTTGCCTGGCTGGCCTCCCGGGAAATCCGTTCCTACCGGGATCTCCCCCAGATCTGGTATCAAATTCAGACCAAGCTGCGGGATGAAGCTCGCCCGAAAGGGGGCGTCCTGCGCACCCGGGAGTTTCTAATGAAAGACTCCTACAGCCTGGACCTCGACCCCGAAGGATTAAACTTAAGCTATAACCTTCATTACGATGCCTACTGCAAAATATTTCATAGGTGCGGGGTAAAATATTATGCCGTGGAAAGCGACCCGGGAATGATGGGGGGAGCGGGCGCCCATGAATTCATGGCTCTCAGCCAAGCCGGCGAAGACGAGGTGTCCCTCTGCGGCAATTGCGGATATGCCGCCAATGTTGAGCTGGCCAACTCACAACCCCTGCTGGTATCTTCCCCTGCCTGGAACTTCGAAGAAGTAGCCACGCCGGAATCACGCACGATAGAGGAGGTCTGCGCTTACCTGGGAATCGACCCCCGCCTGACCATCAAATCCCTGCTTTTGATGGGAAAAGATGGCCCCGTAATGGCTTTAGTCCGCGGGGATCAGAAGCTGCACGAGAAAAAATTAAGGCGTCTGGTTGGAGAATTTCGCCCGGCCCACCGGGAGGAAGTGCAGGAACATACCGGTGTTGAAGCCGGGTTTCTCGGGCCTGTCGGCCTTGCCCCAGGCCGGAATCTCCCCTTAATTGCGGATGTGTCCCTTAAACAGGGAATATTTGTTGCCGGGGCAAACCGGGAAGGCTACCACCTCCGGGGGGTCGTTCCCGGAGAACATTTTGCGGCAAAATTTGCGGACATCCATGTGGCCATGTCGGGAGATGCTTGCCCGTCCTGCAATTCCCTGTTAAAGGTGGAGAAGGCCATCGAAATCGGAAATATCTTCAAGCTGGGAACTAAATACTCCCTTCCGCTGAAAGCATTATACTTAGACCGTAAGGGGCTGGAAAAACCCATCGTCATGGGAAGCTATGGCATCGGTCCGGCCCGCATCATCGCCGCAGCCATTGAGCAGAGCTTTGACCAGGATGGAATCATCTTCCCCCTTTCTTTAACTCCTTTCGACGTCCACCTTTTACCCGTTAACTTAAAGCAGGAAAACGTTCGACAAGAGGCCGAAAAAATTTACCGGAAGTTATCTGATGCTAACATCTCCGCCCTCTTTGATGACCGGGAAGAGGCTCCGGGAGTGAAATTCAAAGACGCCGACCTCATCGGTATTCCCCTGCGCTTAACCATCAGCTCTAAAACTTTGAAAGATCAAATGGTGGAAGTCAAAATCCGCCAAACCGGCGAAGTTCATCTGGTGAAGCTGGATCAAGCCCTTTCCTGGGTGCAAGACTGGATTAATTTTCATACCAAAAAATAGTTGCGATTTTCGTAACAGTTTAGCGATTTGAAAAAATGGTATAAAAGCCTTTGTTGAGGGCCGGGGGTTAGAGCGGAACGCGCCGGAAGCATAGGTTGGGGTTCCGCTTGGCCACGAGGACAGAAGATCTTTTCCTCCGGAGGAGGCGGGGGTTCTTGCCCGCCCCATATGCGGAGAAATAAGGGCCTTATGATTCCAAGCGTTCCGCTCTGGCCCCCGGCCCCTGGAATGCCTTGGCCTTTACAACACAACTTTTTTCAAAGAGCTAAAGTGTTACCGATTTTCAAGATTGATGATCTCGTAAAAAGTCGTAAAACTGTCACTCCTGCGAAAGCAGTCCCGCCTATGGCGGGACAGAACTGCTTGAATTTACTGGATTCCGGCTTTCGCCGGAATGACATAATGAAGGGATTTCTGCCTTTTTACGACTCCATCAAGTTTTAGGTTTTAGTTTTGGGGTTGCTGTTTTCAAGTTTAAGTTTACGAGTTTTAAACTTGTAACTTGATTGTAGAGGAAATTCCTTTTTTTAAATTTAGGGTAACCTGCAGCTTAATCACTTCAGACGTTTGACATATTCTTTACTTTTTCTTAATCATGGTTTTAAAACTCTGTGATCTCTACGCTCTCTGTGGCTAATTTTAATTTATAACTTTAAACTTTTTTTCATGATCCGCCTCAACGACATTTTAGAAAAAATGCACCGCTATCTTCCCGAAGCTGATCTGGGCTTGATCGAAAAGGCCTACGTCTTTTCAGCCAAAGTCCACCAGGGGCAAGTCCGCCTTTCCGGCGAGCCCTACCTCTTCCATCCCTTAGCCGTAGGAGCCATTCTGGCTGACATGAAAATGGACATCTCCACCGTTGCTTCGGGGCTTCTTCATGATACCGTTGAAGATACTCACGCTACTTTCGACGAGGTCAAAGAGACTTTCGGCCCTGAGATCGCCAACCTGGTGGACGGCCTGACCAAAATCAGCAAGATAACCCTGGCCACCCGAGAAGAGCAGCAGGCCGAAAATTTCCGGAAAATGCTCCTGGCCATGGCCAAAGACATCCGCATTGTCCTCATCAAACTGGCCGACCGCCTTCATAACATGCGCACCCTGGAATATCTTTCCCCGAACAATCAGGTTAAAATCGCCCAGGAAACTCTGGATATTTATGCTCCCTTAGCCAACCGCCTGGGCATCGATCGCATCAAGACTGAACTCGAAGACCTCTCCTTCCGTTACCTCCATTCTGAAGAATACCAAAAACTGGCGCGGGAAGTGGCCTGGAAAAAAGAAGAACGGGAAAAATACATCCAGGAGGTTAGCTCCATCATCGCGGAGAAACTTTCTTCCTACGGCCTTATGGGAAAAGTTAGCGGCCGGCCCAAGCATTTTTACAGTATCTACCGCAAGATGAAAGCTCAGAACCTGGAATTCGAGCAGGTCTATGATGTAATTGCTTTCCGCATAATCCTGGACACCGTCAAGGACTGCTACGAAGCGCTGGGTATCATCCATTCGTTGTGGAAACCCGTGCCTGGCCGTTTCAAGGATTACATCGCCATGCCCAAAACCAACGGCTACCAATCGTTACACACCACGGTCATCGGCCCATACGGGGAACGGGTGGAAATCCAGATTCGCACGGAAGAGATGAATCGCACGGCGGAAGAGGGCATTGCCGCTCACTGGCAGTACAAAGAAGGCAAGGGAATCGCCCCGAAGGATAGCAAACAGTTCGCCTGGGTTCGCCAGCTTTTGGAGTGGCAGCAGGATTTGCGCGACCCCAGGGAATTCCTGGAGACGGTGAAGATTGATCTCTTCCCCGACGAAGTCTATGTCTTTACCCCCAAGGGCGATGTAAAACAATTCCCCGTCGGCTCCACCCCCGTGGACTTTGCTTACAGCGTCCATACTCAAATCGGCAACCAGTGTGTGGGAGCGAAAGTCAACGGAAAGATCGTTCCCCTGCGTTACCAGCTTAAAAATGGCGACATCGTCGAAATCGTCACCGCGGCCAGCCATCAACCCAGTAAAGACTGGCTGAAGTTCGTCAAAACTTCCCGGGCCCGCACCAAAATCCGCCAATGGATCAAAGCCCAGGCCCGGGAACGCTCTGTGGATTTAGGCAGTGAGATTTGTGAGCGGGAGTTTAAAAAGTATCACCTGGACTTTGCCAAAATAATCAAGTCTGACGAAATGAAGAAGATCATCAGCGATCTATCATTCCAGACCCTCGACGATTTGATGGCCGAAGTAGGTTATGGAAACGTCTCAGCCAACCAGATTATTGGGAAACTCCTCCCCCCTGGAAAACTTGAAAAAGGAAAGCAGGAGGAATCACGCCTTAAGCGCCTGGCCCAGAAAATTCGCCGGGAACCCAGCGGCATCCAGGTCCGGGGGATCCAGGATATGATGGTGCGCTTCGGGAAATGCTGCAACCCCCTGCCCGGAGATGCGATTTCCGGTTATATTACCCGCGGCCGGGGGGTGACCGTTCATACCGCTGACTGCCCGAACATCCTGAGCAGCGAGCCCCAGCGATTGATCCCGGTTTCCTGGAACCTTACGGAAAAAGCGGTCCATGCCGTACGTGTGCGGGTGGTCTGCAACGATAAAAAGGGGCTGCTTGCCGATATCAGCTCGGCGTTAGCCTCCTCAGAAGTGAACATCATCCGGGCGGACGTATCCACTACGGAAGACAAGAAGGCCATCTGCAATTTTGCGCTGGAAGTAAACGACCTCAAGCATTTGCAAAACGCCTTTCGGGCGCTGACCAAACTCAAAAATGTCTTGAAAGTGGAGCGTCTGCGGGGCTTACCCACAACGGAGAAAGAAGAGCAGATCTGAAGTATAAGGACAGGTTGCGGGTGGCGAGTTCCGGGTTTTTAATTAAACAGCTTTAACCACCAAACCCGACCGCAGGCAGCGCGTGCAAACTCTTATCCGGCGAGGCGTTCCGTTCTGGATGGCGTGAACTCGCTGTAGATTGGGGTACCAGCGGCGTTTGGTCCGGTTGTTAGCATGGCTCACGCTATGCCCCACCTGGGGTCCTTTAAAGCATATCTCACACGACCGACCCATCGATTTCCTCCGAATAAAAAATAAACAGCAGGGCATTTTCCCTGCTTGTTTTTTTTATACCACGATGAATGAAATATGACAAGGAATTTATTCAGGGTCGTCTCCAAATTAGTTGAGGGCCAAAGAGCTGGCATATTTAAAATGGGCAGTGATTTCAGGGGACCGAAAGGAAAGTCAGCTTGCTTGCAATCTGCCTTTCCTTCCTGGCCCTTGGCAGGCTTTCCTGAAAAATATGATCAACTAATTTGGAGATGAACCTCTATCTATTCTTATCCATTATTATTGGCTCACCCGTCTCGGAGACCACCTCCAGCCCGCTTTCCGAAAGAAGAGCTGCTGTTACTCCCACCCCTTTTACCAGGCTTTCTTGCCGGTAGATGGACTGGCATCCGCAGGATGGGCTTTTGTCTTTGAGAATGGCCTTCTTGGCCTTGGCCATCTGGGCAATGCCCAACGTTTCTTTAGCCCCCTGCAAGAAGGAGGCGGTGACGTCTTCTCCCATTTTGTTGATTACTCTAACTGAGCCCTGGCAAACATCCCGTCCATCACCCTTTTCGATGTGCGCGCGGCTCCTCGGTGTAGGAAGGCCTCCCAATTGTTCGGGACAAACCGGGATGAAATGGCGATTGAAGAGTTCATCGAAAACTTCCGGGCAATAGGCATGCCCCCCATCATGCCGGCAGTTGACACCCAAAAGACAGGCGCTGACCAGAATGACGCCGTATTTCATCGTTCGAAAATCCCCGCCGGCGGGTTGATCATAAACGAGTCCGGAAACATGGGAATACCCTTGGCTAGAACACGGCGCCCCTGGACTTCCAAACGTCCTTCGGCATAAAGCTGGATGGCCTGAGAATAAACCTTATGCTCCTGCCTAAGAATTCGGGCGCTTAACGCCTCAGCCGTGTCATCGTCGTAGACCGGCACTACAGCCTGGATGATGATGGGGCCCGTGTCTGTTCCTTCATCCACAAAGTGCACCGTGCAACCGGCAAACTTCACCCCGTAATCCACTTCCGCCTGCCACACATGCGTCCCCGGAAAAGCCGGAAGCAAAGCCGGGTGAATGTTCATCACCCGCATGGGGAAAGCCCTGAGAAGCACAGGAGTAACGATGCGCATGAACCCGGCCAGGATGACCAGCTCCACTTCGTGCGCCTTTAAAATTTCCACCAGCTTTTGATCAAAGTCCTCCCGGGTTTTATATTCTTTATGACGGACGACCATGAATGGAAGACCATGCTTCTTAGCCCGCTCCAGGGCATACACATCTGCGAGATTGCTAATAATGATTTTTATCCGGGCATCCACCCGCCCCGCTTCAATGTTGTCAATAATCGCTTGCAGATTCGAACCGCTCCCCGAAACCAGAACACCCAGGTTAACCATATTTCTCCTCACTTATATTGAATCGCCTTCTCTTTTGGTTTGGCTTTTACGATTTCTCCTATATGGTAAGCCTTTTCTTTTACGCTTTTAAGCCGGGAAATGATTCCTTCGCCTTCCTGCAAAGGGACCGCCAAAATCATCCCGATGCCGTTGTTAAAAGTGCGCAGCATCTCTTCTTCCTCTATATTTCCCCCTTCCTGGAGGATCCGGAAGATGGGATATACGGGCCAGGAACCCTTATGGATAACCGCTTTACATCCCTTAGGGATCACCCGCGGCAGATTGTCCGTAATCCCTCCGCCGGTGATATGAGCAATTCCGTGAATTTGGAAATCTTTTAGCAGATTGAGGATAGGCTTCACATAAATGCGCGTGGGCACAAGCAGCTCTTGGCCAACCGTGCGGGAAAGGCCTGGAACCTGGCTATCTGGCTTAAGCCGCATATATTCAAAGAACACTTTTCTCGCCAGAGAATACCCGTTACTATGCAGTCCGCTGGACCCGATGCCTATGAGTTGATCTCCGGCCTGGATGGCCGAACCGTCGATTATTTTATTCCTCTCCACCACCCCTACCGTAAACCCAGCCAGGTCATACTCTCTTTCTTTATAAAAAGAGGGCATCTCCGCCGTCTCCCCTCCGATCAAAGCGCACCCCGCTTCTTTACACCCCTTAGCCACCCCTTTGATAATCTGGGTAGAAACTTTCAAGGAGAGTTTGCCGAAAGCCAGATAATCCAAAAGGAAAAGGGGTTCCGCCCCCTGGACGACAATGTCATTGACGCACATGGCCACCAAATCTATGCCTACCGTGTCGTGCTTTCCCAGCATAAAAGCCACTTTCAATTTGGTGCCGACTCCGTCCGTGGAGGAGACCAAAACAGGATCTTTATATTTTTTTGCCGGGAAGGAAAAAAGACCCCCAAACCCGCCGATGTCCGTGATCACCTCTGGACGAAAAGTCTTCCGGACCATCGGCCGGATTAAATCGACAAACTTGTTCCCGGCATCGATGTCCACTCCGGCGCTTTTATAAGTCATCTTGCCTTTCAAATCCTTCCCCTTTCTTTTTCATATTATTGCGGGAAATGCTAGCTAATCCATATCAAAAAGGAACATTTTTGTCAATTTTATCTTGCTGTTATTGACTTTGGGAAGTAATTCGCAGTATAAGGATTTTACAAAAATTAATGATGGTATCTGTTAATAAGGCAAACGATCGCCCTATATTCTACAACTTTTTCAATCCCGTGATGGGAATCACCATCCCTGGTAACCCAAAATTTTGGGATGGAAGGATGGGAATCCTTGACGATGCCTTCAGAAGATTTACAACGGATTCTTGAAGCCATGGAAAAGCCCCTCCGGTTTGCTTCCGGGAACGATTATGCCAACCTGAAAAATCTGCGGGGCCTGGAACCCTACGTGTCCGGGTGGCTGGAAAAGGCTTCCTCCCTTTCTCTGAGCCCGGCAAAAAAAGGGCTTCTCCAGAAATTGGGCCTGGCGGTTAAGGGCTTCGACCGCACGGACCTACCCGCCAAAAAAGCTCGGATCAGGGAATTCCAGATAATTTTCCAGGAACTTAAGGCCGAAGATACCCCTCCTCTGCTCCCCCCACCTATCACTACTCTGGAGGAATTCCGGCAATCGCGCAAAGACCTGCAAACCCCCATCCAGTTTATCAAGGGCGTGGGACCGCGCCTCTCCGAAATCCTCAAGAAAAAAAACATCCGGACAGTGGAAGATGCCCTTTTCTTCCTCCCCCGGCTCTATGAAGACCGCAGGCAGATCAAATCCATCTCTGAGCTTAAGGTAGGCAAATTAGAAACGGTGATCGGCACGGTCCTTAGATCAGAGATGGGCATCCGCCACCGGCGCCGCACTTTTGAAATATTGCTCGGAGATGAAACGGGAACGCTCATAGCCAAATGGTTTAATTTCAACCCCCGCTATATGAAGGGACGGTTTCGCCAAGGAATGCGTTTGATTCTCTCCGGAGAGATCAAAACTTTTCAATTCCAGAAAGAGATGCACCATCCCGAGCTGGAGATCATCGAAGAAGAGGAAAAATCCACCCAGGATGGAACCTTAACCGGGAAAGAGGCTGTGGAAGATTCCCTGCACTTCGGGCGCATCGTGCCTATCTACTCGGAGACTGAAGGCCTTTACCAGCGTCAGCGGCTGATCCGCCGCATTCTAAAAAGCGTAGTCGACCAATTTGCCTGCAGGGCTTTTAGCGGCATCCCGGAGGGGGTTTGCCAGCGACAGGGGCTTATCCCTCTTGCCGAGGCATTCCGCAGGGGGCATTTCCCCGGCCCGGATGAAGACATCGCTCTACTTCTGGAAAGAAAATCTCCCGCTCACCGCCGGCTGATCTTCGACGAATTTTTCTTCTTGGAATTAGGCCTGGCTTTACGCCGCAGCGGGACCATGATGGAAAAGGGTGTCGCCTTTCCGATAACCCACTATTACACAAAACAACTCCGGGGCCTCCTTCCTTTTGCGCTCACTTCGGCCCAGGAACGAGTCCTTACCGAAATCGAAGCGGACATGCGCCGGCCTCACCCCATGAATCGTCTTCTTCAGGGAGATGTGGGTAGCGGTAAAACTGTCGTGGCCATGATGGCCGGGCTCTTGGCTATCGAAGGCGGTTATCAGGCGGCTATCATGGCCCCTACAGAGATTCTGGCCGAGCAGCATTTTTTCAATGTCCGCCCCCTGGCCGAAGCGCTCGGCCTTAGGGCCGCCCTCCTCGCCAGCAGCCTGAAGAAATCCCCAAAAGAAACGCTCGGCCAGGAGATCCGAGCGGGAAAAATTCACATCATTATTGGAACTCATGCTCTCATTCAAGAGGGAGTTGAGTTCCATAAACTGGGCCTGGCTGTCATCGATGAACAACACAAGTTTGGAGTAATTCAGCGCGCCACCCTGAAGAAAAAAGGATACAACCCCGATGTTTTGGTCATGACTGCCACGCCCATTCCGCGTACGCTGGCTATGACCCTTTACGGCGATCTGGAAGTTTCGGTTATTGACCAGCTTCCTCCAGGACGGGGAACCATCACTACCCGTGTCTTCAATGAAAAGGAACGTTTCCGCGTCTACCGCATCCTTCGGGAAGAGATGACCAAGGGGAGGCAGACCTACGTTGTATACCCTCTGGTGGAAGAATCCGAGCGCCTGGACCTCAAAGACGCCACTCAGATGGCCAGTCAACTACAGCGGGACATCTTCCCGGAATTCAAGGTGGGGTTGATTCACGGCCGGATGAAGAGTGAGGAGAAAGAAGCGATCATGGCCGATTTTAAGGCCCGACGCATCCATATCCTCGTTTCTACTATTGTCATCGAAGTGGGCATTGACGTGCCTAACGCTTCGGTCATGGTGATCGAGCACGCCGAACGGTTTGGCCTCTCCCAGCTTCACCAGCTTCGCGGGCGGGTGGGCCGGGGTAAAGACCCGTCTCAATGCCTTCTGGTGGCCAATTCCCGTGTAAGTGAAGATGCCGGGCGGCGCCTTAGGGTAATGGAGCAAACTACTGACGGATTCAAAATATCCGAAGAGGACCTGGCCATCCGCGGCCCCGGGGATCTACTCGGCACCCAGCAATCCGGACTTCCCGAATTCCGGGTGGCCAATTTCCTGAAAGACTTCGACCTGCTCAACGAAGCCCGCAAGGAGGCTTTCGCCGTAATCACGGGGGATCCTCTTCTCTCCCTTCCGGAGCATATTTTGATGAGAGAAACCCTGAAGGAGCGCTGGAAAGGAAGGCTGGAGCTGGCTACGATAGGATAAAACAAGTTCGGAGTTTCCAGTTCACCCCCTCCCCTCTTCTCTTGACTCTTCCTTTAAAATTTTGTATATTCCATGCGAAATTCAGGCTTTTTGTTCCTACGCTGATTTTGGTTATATGAATACGGGACGTAGTTTCTGAATTGACTTAACAAATGGTTCAGGCAGCCCATTCTGAATAATTACCTGATATCCAAAAGTATCTGTAAGTTTACTCAGAAATAACATCCCCTTCAGCGAGTTCAGGACGCGGAAGATTTCACCGGGGAAATCATGGCTATAACGTCTTCAGGGTGGCGAATATATCGGAGCTCATCTCGGGTGGGAAGTCGGACAGCCCCGTAGTACCGGAGAAGTCGTCGAACAAGGTTCTGAAAGGGGCGGCGGAGGCGATGGAGGAAAGGGGGCTGGCCAAGGGGAATCCGCCCAAGGGTACCGCGCCCCGGACGCAGGGCCGGATCGGCTGGTCCAATGCGCTTGAGCGGGTACGCGAGGCAGCAAGGAGGGATAGGAAGCAGCGGTTCACCGCACTCTTCCAGCAGTATTTGTATGTCGGCAGCAATAATGATGTCATAAAGAAGAAAATTCAGGAAATCAAAGAACAAGAAATGAAGAGCGTGCCTAACAACAAAATCAACCCGACTGGGAATAGCCTCTGTGATTTTTTGCAAAGGCTGATGCCCCACCGGGTTATTTTGATCGTTCCTCACTTTCAACTCGTAACCCTCGGTTATCGAATCTTGTCCCCACCTGTGACTTGGTGAAGTCGAAACCGGCTATCCTGATTTATTCTTTCCTCTTCACCCGGTCAAAGGCATTTTCCGCCAAATAACAAGCTGGAGCAATTGAAGCGCGACCGGATTGGGCAATGGAGCCTCCGCATCAACGATCAATGGCGGAGCGGGGTCGGACCAAGCTAAGCATCGGAAATGGAAGAAGAAAGTGTAGAAAAGTGGTCGTTTTGGGGCCTTAAAAGGCCATTTTTGCCATGGAAATTGACTTTTTAAGAAAATGGGTGTGAGATGGCGAGGCCGAGTCGTCATTATATTCCGGGTAATGTCTGGCATATTACCCATTGATGCCCCAAGAAAGAATTTCACTAAAATTTGGCAGAGACCGGCGGCGTTGGATCGAGTGGCTTTTCGAGGCGAGAAAGAAATATGGGATCAACATCGCTATGTAACAGGAGATTACAAGGATTTGGCTGCTCTTTGCATTTTGCCATCCAAGGTAATCAATTCCCCATTCAGGTGGCGGGCAAGCCATAGATAGCTCGGATCATAGGTCGTGAGGCCGGCTTCAGCGGCCAGGTTCACAACCGCGCAATGGTCCACCTCGACGATTTCGATGGCCAGCTTTCCGGCCATCATAAAGGCCCTCAGAATCTGCTCTCGCTGCGCGGGATGGGCTTTGATCTTGCGCAAGCAAATGCTGGCCACTTCAAACCAGATGAGCGCCGGAGCCGCCATGGGCGAATCCCCCAGGATTCTGGCGATCACCTCGGCCTTTGGTTCGCCGAAAACCAGGGCTCCAAGGGCCGAAGCGTCAACGACTCGAACGGGCATCTCGGTCTCTCCGGATGATCTTCAAAGACTCGGAAGGCGTCTTCAGACTTAAAGCCCGAAGTTCCTTCAAAAACCGATTGGGAGTAAGCATTTTTTCCTGGGCAACCACTTCTTCCAGAATCGAGATCAATTCACCTTGAAGGGAACGGTGATGCTTGGCCGCCCCTTTTCGAACCTCCTCGGCAAGATGATCGGGAACATTCTTGATGGATAGATTCATCGGCATTCGGAACCTCCGCAGCAGATCCTTTTTGAATCCATTATAGAACCACGGGAGAAAAAGGTCAAGAGGACAAAGGGGAATTGAGTCGAGTAGACCGGTTACTTCCGATAAGATAGGTTGAGGTTTGTTTTCTCTGTTGGCCGCCTGGTTTCCCGGCGGTGCCACACTATTTCAACCCTATATCCGTTGGCCCCGGCCCCTCACAGAACTGGACGTGCAGATCTCCCGCATCCAGCTCTTCAGGCAAGTTCACAGATCAGTGGCATAAATCCACTTCTCTGATAGTCGATTCCGTTCCGTTGACAATGCTTTCTCAGGTTCTGGGCCCGGTATTGTCTCCCCTCCTCGATACACCTGCCTGTCAACCCCTTCCCTCCACCAGCATTACCCGGCTTCCTCGGTACTATGGATTGATCCGACTACCTGTACCTCATCCTCGAACCTCGTTGCCTCGGTTCCAAGTACCCCCTTACCGGAGGAAGGCACAGGTCCTCCCAGGTTCCTGGAAAATCCCTTGCACTATGAAGAGGGGGACGTTCGTGCAGAAATTGCCTAACGGTCTCCCCTTCAATTCATCGGACTTTCTTGCCCCCCAAGGAAAGCGGGCGGGTAATACAAGGATTCGTGGAATTTTGGGGACGTTGTTTACTAACTTAAGTAAGTTTCTAATCTTCAATGCAAGATCTGAGGGATGGCAATACTTAAGCTTGTCAACAACGTCCCATAATTATGGACGATTAACGCACGCCCTCCCAGGTAGGTTTATTGTGCTCTTCGGACGGGCCCCTCCGTCGAAACCTGGCAAGTGCTAAGGTTCACCCGCAGGATCTTCTCCTTATGCCCTTTCATAGACTCTCCCTTTTTTCAAAATCAAGCAGAGCCCAAATGAGATTTATCAAGCGGTATCGCCGCCACCAGTTCATTCCCGGGTGCGAATCTTCTCCAGCACCGGAAGGATGTAGCTCCGGAAATGGTCGGGATTTTCCGACATGGGAAAGTGGCCCATCTCTTTCATGATTATAACCTCGGAGCCCTGGATATGGGTCCCGGTGCGCTGCGTATCCTCCGGTGTGCAGGAATAATCGTACTCGCCGGCCAACAGATAAACCGGGCAGACCTTCGTGTCAATGCGCGCCATATAGCCGTGAAAATCGGCTTCGGCCCGCTGAAAATAGAAGTAAAGATCACCCTTGAAAACGCCCGGTCCACTCTGCATATACCCCCAGAGCGTCTCCCAGCGCGTTTCCTCCGGGCTTTGGGGAGCCATCAGTCCAGAGACCCGGGCAGCGCATATTTCACCGCCATGCACATCCGGATGATGCAACCAGGTGTTGTCAAACCAGGGTTGCACTTGATAGCCCGCTTCGAGGCCGATGACCGCACGCAATTCCTTCCCATACTCTGCCGCCAAGGGGATGACGATGCGCCCGCCCATCGAACAACCCATCACCACCGGGCGGTCTAATTCCAATGCCCGGCAAAAGCCCATGACCGCTCCTGCATAGGCCTCGGTCGTCAGGCGGTATTCTTCCTCGTGCCAGCCGGGCGGCGGAGTAGATTTTCCATGCCAGGGCAAGTCAAAGGCTAGCACCCGGTAATGCTCAGTCACCGCCGGGTCGGTCATCAGGTGTCGGTACTGCCGGGTATCGGAGCCGGCGGTGTGCAGGCAAACAAGGGGGATTCCCTTGCCGGCCTCCTCGAAATAGACCCGATAGGGCCGCCCGCCCATCCTCAGGTGAATATAACGACCAACGATCGGTTCAATCTCAGCAGCCATGTCAAACCCCTCCCTTCAGTCGCCGCGGTGCAGCCAGGACCTCCTTGAAGTAGCGAAGATTAGCTATGAGCGGCTGCAAATCGCCCTCAATGCGAGCCTCACCACGCTTCATGACCCCCAAAATGTCCGTGTACCCGGGCTGGGGTACTGACTCCCAGAGCTTCTCCCAAGCCTCGGCCGTCGCCCGGACGGCAAAACGCCATGGCCGCATGGGAAAAGGGCCACGGTCGACTGACGTGATGCGCCCCGACTGAATGGAGACATAATAGGGAATGTCCCCTACTTCAACCAAGAAGTCGACGGCGAGAAACCGGCCCCGCCACACCAGCCGCTCATCCCCGTTCACCAATTCCGGAAGCTTGGCAATCATGTTTACACCTTCCTCTCTTAATTGAAGATTACTTCACGGCCCATTGGGCCTGAACCTCGCATAAAAATTCTCATTCTTCCCCCGCGGTAGGCTCAGGTGATCACTGACACCAACCATTTACGCTTCATTTGGGAGCCATCACCCGGATGGAGAGTTCAGCCAGTTGACGGCCATCTACGGGCGAGGGGGCCTCGGTGAGCAGGTCGGTGGCTTTCTGGGTTTTGGGAAAAGCGATTACATCCCGGATGGATTCGGCTCCGGCCAGAAGCATGACTAAGCGGTCAAAGCCGAAAGCGATTCCTCCATGGGGAGGAGCCCCAAACTCCAGGGCCTCTAAAAGGAAGCCGAATTTTTTCTTGGCTTCCTCCGGGTTGATTCCTAACTTTTCGAAGAGGAGGGATTGTACTTCCCGCCTGTAAATACGCAGGCTACCTCCCCCAACCTCAGAACCATTCAGGACCAGGTCATATGCTTTTGCCCGCACCTTTTCCGGCGCGCTTCGAAGCAACGGCAAATCTTCATCCAGGGGAGATGTAAATGGATGATGCTTGGCCGTAAACCTCCCCTCAACATCATCGTATTCCAACAGGGGAAAGTCTGTGACCCAGACAAAGCTGAAGGCGCCCTCTGGGATCAAGTTCAACTGTTTCCCTATCCTCAGGCGGAGGCGCCCCATGATTTCGTTGACGATTTTCGGAGAATCAGCCATGAATAAAATGATATCGCCCGGATCAGGTTGCAGGCTTTCTCCAAGGGAGGACCTTTCTTTTTCGGATAAAAATTTGGCTATCGGCCCGCTCCAACCTTCGGGGGCGACCCGGACCCAGGCCAACCCTTTAGCCCCCGTTTCCCTGACGAATTCGTTGAGATCATCCAACTCTTTGCGCGAAAGGTCGCCCTTAACTTTCAAGGCCTTGGCCATTCCTCCCCTCTGAATGGTCTCGGCAAACACTTTGAAGCCGGTCTCCTTGAGCACGTCGGTGACTTCCGTCATCTCCAGGCCAAAACGAATGTCCGGATTATCCACCCCATATTTGGCCATGGACTGGTTGTAGGTCAGGCGGGGGAAGGGGGTAGTCAGTTCCATGCCCAGTGTATCCCGGAACAAAACCTGCATCATCCCTTCCATGATCGCATAGATATCCTCCCGGTCGATGAAAGACATTTCAATGTCGATCTGGGTGAATTCAGGCTGCCGGTCAGCCCGTAGATCCTCGTCCCGGAAGCATTTGACGATCTGAAAATAACGATCATAACCAGAGATCATCAAAAGCTGCTTAAATAATTGCGGGGATTGGGGAAGGGCATAAAACTGCCCCGGATTCACCCGGCTGGGAACTAAATAATCCCGGGCTCCCTCGGGGGTGGACTTGGTCAAGAAAGGAGTCTCGATTTCCAAAAAACCCTGGCTTTGCAAATAATTTCGAACCGCCCTGGCTGCCCGGTCGCGCAGTATAAGATTCTTTTGCATCTTTTGCCGGCGCAGGTCCAGGTACCGGTATTTCAGCCTTAGATTTTCCGCTACTTCGGTATCTTCATCAATGGGGAAGGGAGAGGGGTTAGATTCGCTCAGCACCTTCAAGTCCCTGGTCTGCACTTCCAGTAGGCCGGTCTTTAATTCCGGGTTCTCTGTGCCAGCGGGGCGGGCGACTATTTTTCCCTGAACGGCGATGACGTATTCATGGCGCAAAGAAGCGGCTTTGGCGTGGGCTCCGGGGCTAAACTCGGGGTTGAAAACCACTTGAGCGATTCCCTCCCGGTCTCTTAGGTCAATGAACACCAAACCACCCAGGTCCCGTCTGCGGTTTACCCAGCCCATCAGGGTCACTTCTTGCCCGATGTGCTCTGCCCGAAGATCCCCGCAATAACATGTCCGTTTCCAATCGCCCAATGCTTCGCCCAATTTTTATCTCCGTCCTTAAACTACAAAGATTGTTTCAGGTTTCGTATCAATTTAGCGGTTTGAAAAAGTGATTTTACCACCTTTGTTGAGGTCCGGGGGTCTGGGTGGAACGCGCCGGAAGCATCGGCCGGGTTTCCGCTTGGCCGCGAAGAACCCCGCTCGTTTCCGCCGGAGGAGGCGGGGGGCGTTTTCCCCGCCCCACCCGCGAAGAAATCAGCGCCTTATGATTCCAAACGGGCCGCCCAGGCCCCCGGACCATGGATTCCCTCTGACCTTACCCCCCACCTCTTTTCAAAGGGCTAAAGTGTTACCAGGTTTCAAGTTTCGGGTTGCGAGTTATGCTTTAACTCCTTTTATATTTTTAATCCTGTCAACAATTCTCCCCATGGGAATTTCTTCTTGGACTTTAGTGGCCATGTCCCGGATAATAACCTGGTTTTTCTTTAATTCTTCCTCTCCCAGGATGATGACCAGAGGAGTTTGCAGACGATCTGCTTTGCGCATCTGGCTTTTTAAACTTTTTCCCTCGTAATCTAACTCTGCCCAAACTCCCTTGTCCCTCAGCTCCTGGGCCAGGGCAAACCCGCGCCGTTTAGCCTCATTCCCTAAGGCAGCCAGAAAAACATCGGGATAGCGGAAGTAATTTTTTTCCTCCGGCAAGAGCATCACCAGCCGCTCCACCCCGATGGCAAACCCGATGCCGGGAATGGCCGGGCCCCCGATCTCCTCCGCCAGCCCGTCATATCTTCCGCCTCCGCAAACGGCATTCTGCGCTCCCAGCTCGCCGGCAACCACTTCAAAAGCCGTACGAGTGTAATAGTCCAATCCTCGGACCATCCTGTGGTTTAAGGAATAGGAAAGGTGGAGGTCATCGAGGAGAGTCTTTACCTGTTCAAAGTGATCGTGGCATTCGGGACAGAGAAAGTTTAAAACCACCGGCGCTTCGACCAGGGCTGCTTGACAAATTTCGTTTTTACAGTCAAAAATCCGCAAAGGGTTGGTTTCCAGCCGCCTCTGGCAATCCTCGCAAAGCGAATTCTTTTTGGTCTTAAGAAAGGTTTGAATCTCTTTTTTATAAGGAGAGCGGCACTGGGAGCATCCCAGAGAATTCATTTGCAGGCTGAGGTTCTCAATTCCCAAAGCTTCCAGATAACGCATCAGCATGACTAAAATTTCCGCATCGGCCCAGGCTTCTTGAACGCCTAAAATCTCAGCGTCAACCTGGTGAAATTGACGGTACCGCCCTTTCTGCGGGCGTTCGTGCCGGAACATCGGTCCGATAACATAATATTTGCCTACGGGGTTTTTTAAGTTCAGACCATGCTCTAAATATGCCCGCATGACCGAAGCAGTCGCTTCCGGCCGCAATGTTAGTGAATCCCCATCGCGGTCTAGAAACGTATACATCTCTTTTCCAACGATGTCCGTGGCCTCGCCAATCGATCGGGCAAAAAGCTCTGTGCGTTCAAGGAGGGGGATGCGCAACTCCAAGAACCCATAGAGGCCCAAAATCCTCCGGGCCTCGCTCTCCGCGAACTGCCACTTCTCGACCTCCCCGGGAAGGATATCTTTGAAACCCCGGATGCCTTTGATCTGCAAAACAGACTCCTCAGTGTTAAATATTTTCACCGCTAAAATCGCGGAAAGAATAAAAACGCTATGCGCCTGGCGCGAAGCGCATGGCGATTCGCAGCGTTCTCTGCCGAAAAAATGGGCAACCAAATTGTTTTGATAATAGCCAAGAACCCCTTGAAAGTCAAGGGAACGCCATCCCTTGCCCACCTTCACTTTTACAGAATCCCTATTCGTGGCACGGGGTTCGGGGCGATGAGCGCGGGCAGCATCGGCCGGGAAAAGCCCTTCCAAGAGTTTAAAGCCGCTTCTCCGCAAAATGAGGCGGGGCGCCTTTTCCCGCCCCGTCAATGAAACAACCAGCGCCTCATGCTGCCAAGCGAAGCGCCCCGAACCCCGTGCCTGGGAAGGATCATCCAATAACAAATCATTCTTGACCACAAAAAGTGAAGGTGGGCAAGAACGCCATCCTTGTTACCCTTTCGCTTTTTATAGAATAAACTGTTTTGAGAGGTGGTTTTTCCGTTTTGAGAGAGGGTTTAAGAAAAGCAGTTGCCTGGTATAAAAGTAAAAAAGGCATACCCCCTGGCTTCAGGGGTATGCCTTTTCGAAGCGGGCTGAAGAAAGTTATTTCTTTTCTTCTTTCTTCACAGCTTTCTTCTCAGCCTTGGGTTTCTTCTCGGCAGCCACTGAGATAGCGGTAGCGATCATCTTGTCGCCATCTTTCTTGTATGCTACAGTTACGTTGGCGCCTACTTTAATTTCCCCCTTGACCTTGGCGTCGGCAGCGATTTCGAAAGCCAATTCCTTATCCTTTGCCTTCACCTTGATCGTCTTGCCGGCCTCATACGCAGCCACCGTTCCTGAAGCCTTCAATGCTTTTGGGGCCTTGGGTTTGTCTGCGGCAGCAGCCGGTTTTTCAGCTTTCTTGTCCTGGGCTACGGCTCCACTGACAAAAGCTACCATTGCTAAAAGAGCAACCAGAACGACCAGAATTCTCTTCATCCTATTTCACCCCCTTTTTATTTATATTTTTTTACGCCTTTGTGAGGTCGTTTCTTTCACAACTATTTTTTCTCAGGGGCCTTAGCCGGCTCTGGAGCTTTTGCCGGTTCCGCAGGCTTGGCTGGCTCCGGGGCCTTAGCCGGTTCCGCAGGCTTGGCGGCTGGCTTGGCCGGCTCTTCTTTCTTCGCGCAACCCGCGGCCACCATCATGGAAGTGGCAAACAACAGAGCAACAAACAAAGCAATCAATTTACGCATTTTCATTTCACCTCCTTATTTCTTAGATTCAGCCGCTCCCCGTCTAAGGGGGGCGGAATGATTGCTACGACAAATTAATTTCTCAAGTCTTTTTATCCTTTTTTTCTACCCCCTTGAGCTGGGCTTTAAATGTATCGAGGTCTTTTTGCAGATTCTGTATCTCGGTGTGCAGAGAGGCAATTTGTAGGTTAAGCTGAGCCAAGCGGACATGCATTTGGGAATTTTCGCTCTTTAGAGTGTTTAGTTCTTTCCGTAATTTTTCATTCTCTGCGCTAACATCCGTTATTTCTTCCTTCAATTTCTCATTTTCAGATTTAAACCAGGTGCATCCTATAGGGGTAAGAATGCCTATCAGAAGGATGCCAATTAAAAAAGAATAAATTTTTTTATTCTGGAATCTCATAGTTAAAAAATTTCATTTTAATCATATCCATTTTGCAATAATGATACCAATAACCTTTTAAGTATTGGGAATATTACTTAAAAATTAAATCAATAGTTAAATCAAGTAGTTATTAAATATTTGGGCTGGTCATCGAGTTTTAAAAAATTTTGGGAAAACCTTAAAATAGACAATATTGCCCCACTTTTATCAGACAAATAAAATAAAATAGTAATTTCCAGTTGTTATGAAATTGTGGTGCGTTTGGTTGATGTGGCATTTAGCCTCATTTATCGTTTGAGGCTAATTCCGTAGCGGGCAGCCATACGATATAAGGTGCGCCGGTCAATTCCCAGGATATCGGCGGCTTTCTTCTTGTTTCCACCGGTCTCCTCTAACACTTTTTTAATATAAAGCTTTTCCAGCTCGGACAAAGGAATGTGGGAAGGAAGAGAACTGGCGCTAACCGCATAAGTTTCTGTCCGAAGCCTGCGGGGAAGGTCTTCATGGAGAATTACGGAATGATGGGAAAGAGTAACGGCGCGTTCAATAATATTTTCTAACTCCCGCACATTTCCAGGCCATTGGTAACGGAGTAAAATATCTAAAGCCTCCGGGGAAATCCGGGAAACAGGTTTTTGATTTTCTTCGGCAAATTTCTGTAAAAAGTGGTGGGCCAGAAGGGGGATATCATCCGTCCGTTCCCGCAAAGGTGGAAGGTAGATGGAAACCACGTTAAGGCGGTAGAAAAGGTCCTCGCGGAATTTTTTCTCGGCAACCAATTCTTCCAGATTTTTGTTCGTGGCGGCAACGATGCGCACATCGATCTTGATTGTCTCCGTCCCCCCCACCCGTTTGATCTCATGCTCTTGAATGACCCGCAGGAGTTTAGCCTGCATCGAAAGGCTGATGTCCCCTACTTCGTCAAGGAAGCAAGTTCCATTGTCTGCCTCTTCGAAGAGACCTTTCTTACTGGTAACTGCGCCGGTAAATGCCCCCCGGACATGCCCGAAAAGCTCACTCTCCAGAAGGGTCTCGGCTAAAGAACCACAATCCACGGCGACAAATGGCTTGGAAGAACGGGGGCTGTTGAAATGGATGGCCCGGGCAACCAATTCCTTTCCTGTACCGCTTTCCCCGAAAATCAAAACAGTGGAACGGCTTTCGGCCACGCGGGCAATGGTCTTATAGACCTGGAGCATTTGGGGGCTGCGTCCGACAATGTTCTCCAGTTTGTATTTGGTTACGAGTTCCTGGCGGTAAAGGATATTTTCCTGCAACAGGCGCTTCTGTTCGAGAGCCCGCCGGATGGTCAGCTTGATCTCATCGAGTTTGAAAGGTTTACTTACATAATCGTAAGCCCCTTCTTTAATGGCCTGGATAGCTGTTTCGATGGACCCGAAAGCGGTCATCATGATGATGATCGTATCCGGGCTCTTTTGCCGGTAGGCTTTGAGAACTTCCATCCCATCGACGTCGATCATCCGGATATCGGTGAGCACGATGTCGTAGGGCCTACTCCCTCCTTTATCGATGGCTGCCCGGCCGTCAAGCGCCGTATCGACCGCATACCCTTCCTTGGATAAAACTTCCTCCAGAAGGTTACAGGTGACCTCATCATCATCTACAACAAGTATGCAAATCTGGGAAGGCATGGGCTTATCCGACCTCTGCGTAAAAAACAGGGAGTTGCACACGAACGGTGGATCCTTGCCCTTCCTGGCTTTCTACCACGAGTTTACCGTGATGACCCCTGATAATCTCGTCGCAAATGGCCAGGCCCAAGCCAGCTCCTTTTCCTGGTTCCTTGGTGGTAAAGAAAGGTTCGATGGCTTTCCGCTTCACTTCCTCGGGCATTCCCGTGCCGTTGTCGATGACTACCACTTCGATGGTTTGCCCATTCAGAGGAGGGGGGGCAGCAAGGTAAGTTGAAATAGATAAGACACCGCCCTTAGGCATGGCATCGAGAGCATTGTTCATCAGATTGAGAAACACCTGCTGCAGAAGCCCGGGGTCTCCGGAAACCGGGGGTAGGGAGGCATCCAGGTGTCGAACCAGTTGGACTCCCCGCATGGACATTCCCGGCTGAGTGAGGTTAAGGACATCCTCCAGGAGTTGATTGATATCCAGGGCCTGAAGTTTTGGGGCAGGCTGGCGCGTGGAATGGAGCAGATTACGGATCGTTTGGGTCAGACGTTCGAGCTGTGATTCAATGATCTTCAAGCGCCTGATCATCACTTCTGAGTCGTTCCCCTCAGTAAGCATAAGTTGGATATAACCGGAGATGGAATTCAAGGGAGTGCCAATTTCATGGGCCATAGTGGCAGCCATATGCCCCAGGGCGGATAATTTTTCGGCCTGGACGAGCTGTCGCTGGGTCTGGAAGAGCGATTCGTTGGCCATACGCAGCTCTTCGTTACGCTGGGCAAGCTCGCGGGTTGCCGATTCCACGCGACGGGTTAGCTCTTCGTTAAACTGACTGATACGGGAAAGCATGCGGTTAAAGTGGTCAGATAGAAGACCCAGTTCATCCCGGGAATTAATGGGCACTTCTACGTTTAGCTTGCCTTCTTCCGCCTCGGACATCGCCCGCACTAATCTTTGGATGGGACGGTTGATCGCCCGGCTAAAAAAGAGGGTCAGGATGAGAATGAGAATGGCCACGCTGGTTAAAGTGAAAAAGATCGTCCGGGTGCGCTTTTGAGCCAGGAAGCTTTCGGCTTCTTCCAAGGAAGAATAAATGCGGATGCCGCCCAGGACTTTCCGGCCCACGTGCAGGGGGGCAAGGATTTCCCAGCAAGCCTGTTGATTTTTTTCTTTCAAAGTAGAGAGAACCCGGTCACGTTTCAAGGCTTGCAGCTCCCGGTAGGTGAGGTCAAGGTCGGTCTCCCCTGAACTGGAGATCTGCACTTTGTAACTTTCTTTGTGGAAAACAAATATATCGATGGATTTGATGGATGGGCGGGTGTAAATCCATCCGGCAATCTCCTCCTCTAAAAAGGCCAGATTTTCCAGGTCCTTCATGCTGTAAATTTTAGAATCGATTTCCCGGATCACATAGATCGCCCTCTCCCGCAACAGTTGCTGCTGGGAACGCTCTGTTAGACGGAGGTCCAGGTAGGAGAAAAGAACCAGGACGCTCACCACAATCATGGCTACCAAAAGGGTAATCCGTGTCTGCAACCCCAACGGCCGCTGCATAAAAATAGATTCGCCCCGGTGGATATTTTTGAGTTTGGCCACCCAATTTTTGAACATTACTATTACCAAAGAATACTTAAATTAGCCACAGAGGGCACAGAGATCACAGAGTTTTTAAAACTATGATTAAGAAAAGTTAAAGAATACATGTCAAGTGCATAGAGGAACTGAAGTTGAAAAAAGCAAATTCCTATACAATCAAGTTAAGTTACTAAAGCGCCTAAGGTTGATGGTCTCGCAAAAAGTCGTAATTTGTGCTCTTTCGTCATTCCGGCGAAAGCCGGAATCCAGTCTTTTCAATATGTTCCGACATCTCTGGACACCGGTTTTCACCGGTGTGACGACTTTTTACGAAACCATCAAAGTTGAAAAAAGGAAATTTCTATACAATCAAGTTGCATGTTTCATTTTAAAAACTCGCAACGGGTAACCTGATTGCATAGGAAATTCCTTTTGGGCACCTTTTAGCATCTTCATTAATTTTGGGCGATTAACGCGTATTCGTTATTTATCCTTAATCCCCGTTTTTAAACCTCTGTGCCCTCTGGGGCTAATTTATAACCCGAAACTCTCCCCTGCGATTAAAAGCGAGTAATGGTTTTTCCCAAGATCAGTTTGTGGTCTCCTGCACTATAGTAATCCATCACCCTAACTAATTCCCTGTAGCCATGTTTCTGGTAAAAGGCACGGGGGGATGCAAACGAGGGCAAGGAAGAGGTTTCGATGAGTATCAGGCGGGCCTGCCGCCGCATTAAATCTTTTTCCGCATGACGAAGAAGGAATGTGCCGGTTCCCTGGTTCCAGAATGCGGGATGGACCACAATCCAGTAGAGGTCATAAACTGCATCGGTCATGGGAGCTTTTCCATAGCAGATGTATCCCAGGATTTCGCCATCATCTCCTTCGGCTAAGCTGATAATGTAGTCCTCCTGGTCCGGCTTGGCAAGGGCTATGTCGATAAGCTCCAGAGCGACTTGCACTTCCTCAGGCCGGAAATGCTCCTGGGCTTTGAGGGTCGTTTTCAGGGCCGGCCGGTCTTTCTTTTCGATCCCCCTGATCTTCATGGCTGGCCGCCTATGATAAGGACTTCTTCCAACCTGGAAAAATCCACTGTGGGAGTAACCTCGATGTATTGAAAAATACCCGGACGTTTCCGTTCCACTTTAGTAACCGTACCGATCACCAATCCTTTGGGAAAAATTCCGCCCAGGCCGGAAGTGATTACTCTATCGCCCTCCTGGATGTCTTCACTCTTCTGGACGTATTTGAGGACACAAAACTCCTCCACTTTCCCTTCCATGATCCCCTGGGCGCGGGAGCGCTGCACGATCACGTCCACCGCGCTGTTGGGATCGGTGATTAGGAGTACTTTGGCAGTGCTTGGGGAAACTTCCATGATCCGCCCCACCACTCCATCGGCAACAACCGCGGCCATGTCTTTGGTTACCCCTTCCTTTTCTCCTTTGTCAACCAGCAGGGTTTTGAACCAGCTCGAGGGGTCCCGCGAGAAGACATGGGCCACGATGGCCGGGGAGGGGTGCTGAGACTGGTAGGGAAGCAGTTTTTGCAAACGCGCTTCGGCCAGGATGGTTTCCTTTAAGCGGTTGTTCTCTTCACGCAGAGCGCTGATTGTCCGCTTAAGAATCAGATTTTCCTGCTGCACCCGGGTGAGGAAAACATAACGTTCCCCAACTCCCCGCAGCCAGAGGATAAACCCCTGGGCTTTTTGCTGGAGGGGGAAAGAGATCTGCATGATGACCTTCTTGACCAGGAAAGGTTCCGGGTCGCTTCTGATATTCAAGGTGAGGATGAGGACAGCCAGGAAGATCAAGAGCAGAACAGCAAAAAGAAAACGGAAGCGTTTCAGCCAATCCATTATCATCCCGTTCCAACGCTGACCGGCCCTCCATCTTCCGGAGTGACTCTCAGGATTTTATGGTCACTTCTTTCAGGAGGGCGAGTTCGTCCAAAGCCATTCCCGACCCCAAAACGACCGCCGAAAGAGGGTCTTCGGTTATGGTAACGGGAAGGCCGGTCTCTTCCCGGAGGAGAACATCCAGGTTTCTCAGTAGGGACCCGCCGCCGGCCAGGATGATCCCTTTGTCCACAATGTCGGCGGCCAGCTCCGGGGGAGTTCGCTCCAAAGTGATCTTGACTGCGTCCAGGATGGCCTTGGTGGGCTCCGTAAGCGCCTCGCGTATTTCCTCGGAGTTAACCTGCAAAACCTTGGGGGTGCCCGCCACAAGATCCCGCCCTTTGATATCCATGGTCCTCACTTCTTCTTCGGGATAAGCCGTGCCGATTTGAATCTTGATATTCTCCGCGGTTCGTTCCCCTATCAAAAGGTTATACTTGCGCTTGATAAACTGGGCCACGGCTTCGTCCATCTTGTCGCCGCCCACCCTGACCGACTGGCTGTAAACGATCCCCGCGAGAGAAATCACAGCTACCTCCGAAGTGCCTCCGCCTATGTCCACGATCATATTCCCCGAGGGCTCGCTGACCGGAAGCCCCGCGCCAATGGCCGCGGCCATGGGCTCTTCGATCAGGTAAACTTCCCGGGCTCCGGCGGACTGGGCAGATTCGCGCACCGCTCTTTTTTCCACCTCGGTGATTCCCGAAGGCACCGAAACGATGATACGGGGCCTTACCAGAGTCCGGCCTTTATGAACCTGGGCGATGAAATAGCGCAGCATGGATTCGGTAATATCAAAATCGGCAATGACTCCATCCTTCATGGGACGGATGGCTACGATGTTCCCCGGCGTCCGGCCAAGCATCTGCTTCGCTTCTTTGCCAACCGCCAGGATTTTCCGTCCCCCTCTGGAATCCTTACGGATAGCAACTACCGAAGGTTCACAAAGGACAATCCCTTTGCCTTTAACGTAAACTAAAGTCGTGGCAGTCCCCAGGTCGATAGCCAGATCGTTGGAGAAGAGGCCCAGGATGGAATCGAAGATCATTCACCGGCTCCTTTCTTGACGATTTCGTAAAAAGTCATCAGAACTATGGTTTCGTAAAAAGCTCCAGATGCAAGGCGCGCAAAACCTGAGGAGTGAAGCGTATTTACAGGTACACTGCAACGACGAAGGTGAAGCGCAACGCCGCAGATGGACTTTTTACGAAACCATCTTTCTTGACGCCCCCGGAAAAGGGGGGGAATATACCCCCTCAAAAAAAACCTGAAATTCGGGGCCAAATCGAAAAATTATACTAACAAAATTAAATGGCTGGAGCAAGAAAATAAAGAAAAAATTTGCCTTGCCTTTTCCCCGGGGGTCATTTAGGATGGTGGGTATCGTTGCTGAAAGGGGAAGATGAAGCATGCTCGATTTCATGAGACGGCACGCCCAGTCCTGGATGATCAAGGTAGCTCTGGGAGCTATAGTTGTTGTTTTTATTTTCTGGGGAATCTGGACCCCCCGTGAGGGCCAGGAGCGAGATCTGGTCAAGATCGGGGATTATACCATCACCATTTCCGAAGTCAGAACCTATTATCAGAACCTGATGGATCGGTACCGGTCTATTTACGGCGAAAGGTTCAACGAGGAGATGGCCAAAAAATTAGGGCTAAAGGAACGGGCGCTGAAAGATTTAATCAATAAAGTTCTGATGTCCCAAGAAGCGCGCCGCCTGGGCTTGAAGGTAGCTCCAGAAGAGATTCAAGCCACCATCCAGAACCACCCGGCCTTCCAGAAGGAAGGCCACTTTGATAAGGACGCCTACCTGCGCGCCCTCCAGCGCATCCGCATGACTGCCAAGGAATTCGAAGCCAACCAGGGGCAAATGCTCTTGCTTGCTAAGATGCAAGGCCTGATCGTTTCCTCGGCCAAAGTTTCGGATCGGGAAGTCCTGGAGGCCTACCGGGATCACTTCGAGAAAGTGAATCTGGACGCCCTTTACCTTAATCCTGCAGACTTCAAAGAAATCTCCCTGACTCCCGATGAAGTAAAAGGGTATTTTTCTAAGAACCGGGAGGCCTTCAAAATTCCGCCCAGGGTAAATATCCGTTATCTCCTGTTCGAACCCAGGGATTATGCCAAGCAGGTGCAGGTCAACGAGAAGGAAATAGAGACTTATTATCAGAACAACCAGGAAAAATTCGGTCAGCCCAAACAAGTGAAGGTGCGCCATATCCTCATCAAAACAGATCCCAAAAATCCCGAGGTTCTGGCCCAGGACCGAAAAAAAGCCGAGGCCATCCGCGAGGACGCTCTTAAAGGAAAAGAATTTGCTAAGCTTGCCAAACAACATTCCGATGACCCCGGGACAAAAAATAGCGGCGGGGATCTGGGGTACATAAGCCGCGGGCAGGTTGTGCCCGAATTCGAGGAGGCGGCCTTTTCCCTGACAGCGGGCGGCATCAGCAACATTATCCAAACCGCTTATGGGCTGCATATTGTCAAAGTCGATGAGATCCAGGAAGCCAGGACCGAACCGCTGGAAAAAGTCAAGGAACAGATACTGTCTCTGCTGCGGACCCGCAAAGCCAGGGACCTGGCCCACGATGAAGCGGATCAGGCCTACGCTTTCGGCTTGAAAGAAAAACAGATGGATGGTTTTGCCAGAATGAAAAACCTGACAATTAAAGAGACCGGCTTTTTTTCAGCCGACGACAAGATCGACCTGAACCCCAAACTAAAGGACTCCGCCCTCTCCATGAGCAAGGGAGACATCAGCCCTGTTCTGCGGGTGGGAGAAACATTTGCCGTTTTTCATGTTGTGGAAAAACAGGAGGCGCGCGCCCCTGAATTGAAAGAAGTGGAAGGACGGGTTTCCGAGGCCCTGCGCCGCGAAAAACAGCAGGAGCAAGCCTTAACCAGGGCCAAAGAGGTTTTGGAAAAGCTAAAGAAGGGCGCTGATCTAAAATCGCTGGCCCTGCAGGAGAAGTTCAAGGTGGAAGAGACGGGCCCCTTTGAAAGGGGCGCGGGCCCCCCCAAGATGGGCGCTGCGGAAGAGTTGCGGAAAGCTATTTCCTCGCTCAGTCTGAAGACTCCCTATGCGGAGAGCCCCGTATTTCATAATGGACAGTATGTCATCTTTCGCCTGAAGGAAATCAAGGAGATCGATCAGGCCCAATTCACTTCCCAAAAAGAGAATTTCCGCCGGGCCCTTATCCAACAAAAGCAGGAAATGATCCTGACCCAATGGTTGGAAGAGCTTCTGGAGGCGGCCAAGGCCAAGGGTAAATTCAAGATGCTGAAGGAGGTGAAAGAAGCGATATAAAAGCAGGGTTCCAGGGTTCGAGGGAAATTTTTTTAATTTCACTTGACCCCTGGACCACTCGAACCCTTTATTTTAGCCCCAAAATTTCCCGGGCGATGACCAAACGCTGAATTTCGGAAGTTCCTTCATAAATCGTGGTGACCCGGCAGTCGCGGGTATAACGTTCCAACGGATACTCCTTCATATAGCCATACCCCCCGAGCATCTGCAGAGCTTTGTAACAGACGCGATTGGCTGTTTCCGCGGCGAAAAGCTTGCCCATGGAAGCTTCCCGGGTAAAGCGTTGCCCTTTCTCTTTCAAAAAAGAGGCCCGTAAAACCAGCAACCGGGCTGCTTCCAGCTCGGTAAAGCTGTCGGCGATCATCCACTGGATGGCCTGGAACGAGGCGATGGGTTGATCAAACTGGATACGATTTTTGGCGTATTCCGTTGCATATTCGATGGCCGCCAGTCCGATGCCCACGGCCATGGAACCGATACCGATCCTCCCTCCATCCAGAGCCATCATGGCAATCTTGAAACCATCGCCTTCTTGACCCAAAAGACTTCCCCGGGGCAGGCAACAGTTTTCCATGATGATTTCATTGACGGGGGATCCCCTCTGACCCATTTTTTCCTCATGCCGGCCGACGATAAATCCAGGATGTCCTTTTCCCACCAGAAAAGCGCTGATGCCTTTGGCTGCGGCAGCCTTATCCGTCTTGGCCCATACCACTAAGACCCCGGCGTGTTCGGCGCTGGTGATGAACGTCTTGGAACCGTTCAGGACATAATGGTCTCCCTTAAGCTTTGCGCTGGATTTCATGGAAGCAGGGTCTGAGCCGGCCGTGGATTCCGTCAGGGCAAAGGCTCCGCAGGAATATTCCCCGCTGCAAATTTTAGGAATATGAGCGGACTTGGCCTCCTCATTCCCAAAAGCGTTGATTACTTCCGCTACCATGTTGGTTACGGACATGGTGACGGCAGTAGCGGCGCAGGCTTTGCTGATTTCGGTCATAGCCAGGCTGTAACTTACCACCCCGGCTTGAGATCCCCCATATTCCGCCGGGATATTCATGCCCATCATTCCCAGTTCGGCCATGGCTTTCAGCGCGGGCAAGGGATGAATCCCGGTGGCGTCAATTTCAGCGGCCCTTGGTTTTAGCTCTTTTTCGGCAAAGTCCCTGGCCATTTTTTGGGTCATCTTTTGCTCTTCCGTGAGATGGAAATCCATGGCAAGCTCCTTAATCCTTAATACAACGATCAGCGTTTAGCAATCAGGAAAAAATAGGAGACAAGAGTCGGGAGACTGAATTCAGAAGAGATGCTTTCTTTCATATTCTGTATCAGTTTAGAGTTTTGAAAAAATGGCGGTAAAGCCTCTGTTTAGGCCCGGGGGCCAGGCCGGAACGCGCCGGAAGCATCGGTTGGGTTTTCCCCTTATTCTCGAGGATAAAAGCCTGTTTCCTCCGGAGGAGGCGGGGAGTATCTTCCCCGCCCCATCCACGGAGAAATCAGTGCCTTATGATTCCAAGCGGGCCGGTCTGGCCCCCGGGCCCTGGAATCCCCTGGCCCTGGTGACACACTTTTTTTCAAAGACCTAAAGTGTTACCATATTCTAAATTCTGTCTCCTGACCTCTGACATCTTTTTCCCGGGAATATCCACTTGTTTTTCTGGCTGGAGGGTACTATACTCCAAAAAAAATCTTACCTCAAGGCCAAACCTTTTATGATTGTCGCAGGCATTGATATCGGTTCGATCACGGCGGAAACTGTGATTTTGCAAGACAGCCAAATCCTGAGTTCGTCGATTCTGCCCACGGGGGCGAACAGCCGGAGGGCAGCGGACCGCTCGCTGGCTGCGGCCCTTAGCCAAGCCAATCTCAAGCAAGAAGATCTGGCGGCCATCGTAACTACGGGGTATGGCAGGGCGTCGTTTTTTTCGGCCACGAAGACGATCACGGAAATAACCTGCCACGCCCGGGGAGCATTCCATGTCCACCCGGAGACGCGCACGGTTATTGACATCGGCGGCCAGGACAGCAAGGTCATCCGTCTGGACGAGAGGGGGCGCAACGTCGATTTTCAGATGAATGACAAATGCGCCGCCGGAACCGGGCGTTTCCTGGAAGTCATGGCCCACGCCCTGGAGGTCAAGCTGGAGGACCTGGGAAGGCTGTCCCATAGCGCAAAGCGCTCGATCAAGATTTCCAGCATGTGCACTGTCTTCGCCGAAACCGAGGTCATTTCTTTGATTGCAGAAAATCAGCCTAAAGAAGTGATCATCCGCGGCCTGCACGACGCCATTGCCGACCGGATCATGGGAATGGTGCGTCGGGTAGGAGTGGAGGAAGGGGTCACCATTACCGGGGGAGTTGCCAAAAACGAAGGCGTGGTCCGGGCCCTGGAAGAGAGGCTCGGAGTAAAGCTTTTCGTCCCCTCCGAACCCCAGATCATCGGCGCTCTGGGCGCGGCCCTGCTGGCTCAAAATCTAACATCCCTAACCCGGCATAGCCAGAACCAAAAAGGTGAATAAGAAAATTCGTAACAGTTTAGCGATTTGAAAAAATGGTATAAAAGCCTTTGTTGAGGGCCGGGGGTCAGAGCGGAACGCGCCGGAAGCATCGGTTGGGGTTCCGCTTGGCCGCGAGACAGAAGATCTTTTCCTCCGGAGGAGGCGGGGGTTCTTACCCGCCCCATATGCGGAGAAATAAGGGCCTTATGATTCCAAGCGTTCCGCTCTGACCCCCGGCCCCTGGAATCCCCTGGCCTTTACAACACACCTTTTTTCAAAGAGCTAAAGTGTTACGAAAATTCGAAATTCGAATATCGATCCGCCACGGCGTACTAAAAAAAATTCGAAATTCAAAATTTTAGCTAATTTCAAATTTGAGATTTCAGATTGAAGTTTTTATTTTTTCAATCTACAATCTGCGGTCTGCAAAGGTTTGAATTCCGTGCTGCGAAATTAGAATTTTGGCATCCCGGCTATTTGCCAGAGAAACCCGGACCCCGCGCGAAATGGCCATCTATAAATAGTTTTCATCCGGAAACCCCACCCTTCCCTGAGAGGCCTTTGAATTTTATTAAAAAAAATCAATAAATTGTCATTCCGGCTGAAGCCGGAATCAAGTGTTTTCAATAACTTCCTGGATTCCGGTTTTCACCGGAATGACATATTTGGTAGAAATAAAAAGCTCTCCCTGAAGGATTATCAGCAGGGTGATTTTTTATTTGACATGTTTCACTCTGTGAAATAAAATACTTCAGCTTGTTTGGTAATATGAAACAACGAGATACTTCATGAAATCGAACAAAACTCATCAATCCCTCGAACGCGGGCTACGGATCATCGAAACAATTGCGGCCATTGACGGCTCCGCGACTCTTGCCGAGATCGCCCGCAAGACCTCGTTGGCCCGGAGTACCGCCCACCATCTCCTCCGTGCGCTCCTTGAATTCGGCTATCTCGTTCAGGACGGTGACGCACGGACTTATACACTCGGGCCCAAACTCTTCCGGCTCACGGGCCGCGCCTGGACCAAGGAGCAGCTTGCCGAGATAGCAATGCCGTTTCTAAACGAGTTGAGTAGCCGTACGGGCGAAGGCACCAGTCTGGCGGTCCTGCGGGACGGTGTCGTGACTGTCATAGCCAAGCGCGAGACTGAAGGTCCCGTGCGCGTCGTCCAGGAGGTCGGCGCCAGAAGACCGATTTACTGCACGGCCGTAGGCAAAACTTTGGCAGCATGGCTGCCCGAACAAGAACTCGAAGGCATCATCAGTCGCACCGTCTTTGAGAAGAAGACGGCCAAGACCATTACCTCACCCACCGCCTTCCGCCGGGAGCTGGCGCGCATCCGGGCGACCGGCTCTGCTATCGACGACGAGGAGCATATTAAGGGCATCCGCTGCATCGCCACGCCTATCCGAGACCATTCCGGAGAGGTTCGTGCCGCACTATGCATCGTAGGCCCGAAAACCCATTTACCCTATCGGCGGCTGGCGGAAATCCGCCAGGCGCTTGCTGCCGTGTCTGCCGATCTTTCGGCGCGCCTCGGACACGGATCCACGGGAAAGATGAGCGAAAAGTCGCCGGGGGGCACCGAGTGACTGATAGCGCTGCGACAATGCAGCAAGACAACAGACAGAAAGGAGGGCAATAACGATAACGATCCCAAGGCATAATATCCGGCCGTAAAGTCGCATTGACAAGTTCCGAATAGCAAAACAATCTATGAAAGGAGATCTATATGAAGAATGCGAAAAGAATCATTCTATTGGCAACGATAATGGTTTTGTCCTTAGCGGTCGTTTGCCCAACGGCGCAGGCGCAGGCTAAGTTTGTTTTAAAGTTTAACCACGTGTTGGGTCCAACAGAACCCTATCACCCGGGATTTCAGAAATGGGCAAAAAATGTTGAGGAGAAAACAAAAGGCGGCCTTAAAATTGAGGTCTTTCACAGCGCCCAACTTGGCGTTGAAGAAGACATCATTGAGCAAATTAGGGCGGGCGCAAATATAGGGCAGAATACCGACTCAGCCCGTATGGGTATGTATGTTCCCGGGATAGCTATTATGAATGGTCCGTATTTTCCTGAGACCCTTGAGGAAGTGGCAAAACTTCGGGAGATGCCAACGGTAAAGGGCTGGCTTGACGAACTGGCCAATAAACACGGGTTAAAAATTCTATCTTTTAGCTGGGTCCAGGGTTACAGACATTTTTTTACGAATAAGCCAATCAGAACCCCGGAAGACTTAAAGGGTCTGCGCATCAGAACTCCTCCTGCGCCCATATGGCAGGAGTCTGTGCGCGCTCTCGGGGCAACCCCCGTAGCTCTTCCGTTTAGAGAAATGTATCCAGCCCTACAGCAAAAAGTCATTGATGGAGTGGAACTGGTCTATAACAACATACCCGCTGGACGTTTCTATGAAGTCCTTAAGTATGTGAGTGAGACAAGACATATCATGCTTGTTAATTATGAGTTAGTCAGCACAAAGTGGTTTAATACTTTGCCTGCTGAATACCAAAAAATTCTGGCAGAAGAATGTGAAAAAGCCGGAATGGAAACCTCTAAGCTAATCATCGATAAGTTAGAGAAAGAAGTCAAGGCAGACTTGATAAAGAGAGGGATGATAGTTGTAGATAATGTCGATTTAGCAGCTTTCCGAAAGGCTGGAGAAAAAGCTTATGAGGTTTTGAAAATTGCTGATGTAAAGGACAAAGTCCATAAGGAACTTGGAAAGAAATAGTAAAGCTGATTGATAAACCGGTCCCTCCTCTGGTTGAGGGGCCGGTTTATCGTCTGTACATCAATAAAAGGGTTAATTATGAAAAAGCTATATGAGTATATCTGCAAAGGCGAGACTTTTGTAATCAAGGTTTTTTTAGTGTTCTTCGTGGGATTAGTATTCATCGCAGCATCTACAAGATACATGGGTCACCCCATTAACTGGTCAGTGGATATAGCCGTGTGTCTTTTTGCCTGGTGCACTTTCTTAGGCGCCGATGTAGCCATGAGAAACAACAAACTTATGAATGTTGATTTCTTTATCAACAAGCTGCCGGGAAAAAATAAAAATTTTATCGAAATAATCAATCTTATTTTAATACTGATTTTTTTAGCGGCGCTTATAGGATTTGGAGTGTGGCTATCCTATACTACCAGGTTTAGAAGTTTTCAAGGTATCCCGGGTTTTAGCTATACCTATGTTACGCTTAGTGTGCCCGTAGGAGGGGCGCTTATGGTGATAACCACAATGCTTAAAATCAAAGAAAAATTACAAAAGTGGTGAGCCAGTCTATTCAAGAAAGATACAATTGGAATGTATTTTGAACAGGGTTAAAGCAGGTCACCGATGTTAGGGGGATTTTATCAATTAAGCGGTTTGAAAAAACGGGGTGAAAGCCTTTGTTGAAGGCCGGGGGCCAGGGCGGAACGCGCCGGAAGCATCGGCCGGGTTTCCGCTTGGCTAGGAGGAACAAAATTCGTTTCCTCCGGAGGAGCCGGGGGGTATCTTCCCCGCCCCATCCACGGAGAAATCAGCGCCTTATGATTCCAAGCGGGCCGTCCTGGCTCCGGGCTATGGAAGCCCTTGGCTATTACGCCCCACCTTTTCGCAAAGAGCCAAAGTGTTACGGAGGATGGGAAAGATGGAGTTGGTGCTTATCTTATTTATAATTTTTCTGGTGATGGGAATGCCCGTAGCCTTTGCCATAGGCATTGCCGGGGCTGTCTTTTTCCTGCAGAACCCACAACTGCCGTTTACAATGACGATACAACTGGCTCTCTCGCAAACGCAAAACTTTCCGCTGCTGGCAATTCCACTGTTTATATTTGCCGCCAACCTTATGAATGAAACAGGCCTAACCCAAAGACTCATCAGGCTGGCGGCGGTGCTCGCCGGACATATGCGCGGCGGACTGGCGCAGGTTAGCGTTGTGCTCAGCACCATGATGGGCGGAGTTTCGGGTTCGGCTATTGCCGACGCCGCCATGGAAGCGCGCATCCTGGGGCCGGACATGACCAAAAAAGGGTACGCCAAGGGCTTTTCGGCCAGCATTATAGCCGTTACGGCCATGATAACCGCAATAATTCCCCCAAGCATAGGGCTTATATTGTACGGGAGCATCGGCGAGGTTTCCATAGGAAGGCTTTTTACGGCTGGCATACCTGTCGGCCTTCTGATGATGGTGTTTCTGATGATTACGGTGTCAATTACCTCAAAGAGAAAAAAGTATCTTCCCGAAAGGGAGCGAGCTTCCCTTAAAGAGGCGGTGATGGCATTTGTTGACAGTATATGGGCGTTTCTTTTCCCGGTTATATTGATAGGGGGAATAAGGTTCGGTCTGTTTACCCCGACGGAAGCCGGCGCGTTCGCCGCAGTATATGCGTTGGCAATCGGAGTATTTTTCTACAAGGAGCTGACATGGGAAAAGTTTAAAAGAACACTTGAGTTCACCATCGTGGACATTGGTTCGATAATGTTCATAATTGCCTTGTCGGGAATATTTGGTTACGGCCTCGCTTATGAAAGGATAGGGGACGCATTTGCCGGATTTATGCTCGGAATAACCAAAAACCCTAAGATATTACTGCTCATAATTATCGGAACTCTCTTTATCGCCGGCATGTTCATCGAAAGCGTGGTAATTATATTGCTTTTTACCTCGATACTCCTGCCCATGGTAAGTCAAGTGGGCATTGACCCCGTGCATTTTGGACTTATTATGATGCTGATGGTTGTAATGGGGCTTGTAACCCCGCCCGTAGGCATATCCATGTTTACAGTTTGTTCCATCATGGATTGTCCTGTAGAGGAGTATATAAAAGAATCTATACCGTTCCTGGTAGCTGTAGTGCTTTTAGTAATAATGCTCATTTTTTTGCCTGACATTGTTTTGTTCCTTCCGAATTTGATATTCGGAAAAGTCTACTAATAAAAACAGGATAACTTTAATTCAATCCTACTATCAAAGTTGATGATCTCGTAAAAAGTCTTTTTTGCCCTATTTTTGTCATTCCGGCCCCGTATCAAGTACGGGGTAAACTCCAGCCGGGATCCAGTCTTTTCAAAGGGTTATAAATACTCTGGACTCCGGTTTTCACCTGTCTGCCAGGCACAGGCAGGCCGGAGTGACGACTTTTTACGAAGCCATCAAAGTTCAGTTAGAGTCAGGAGTTCGTAGTTCGGAGTAAGAAAGGCGGAAAAGAATGAGATTAAAAGATCGAGTGGGGATTATCACTGGAGCTGCAAGAGGAATTGGCAAAGCGATTGCCCTAACCTTTGTCCGAGAGGGCGCGAAGGTTGTTCTTATTGACGTGGATAAAGAGAAATTGCAAATTCTTGAGCATGAGATCGTAAATAACGGAGGAGAAGCCATTGCCGTCTCTTGTGACATCACTAAAAGCCCTGGTGTCGTGGAGATGGTGAACCAGGTTTATAAGGCGTTTGGCCGGATTGACATCCTCGTCAACAATGCCGGGATCATCCGGAGAGGAACAATTGAAACCGTGTCCGAAGGGGATTGGGATCGGGTGATTGAAGTCAACCTCAAACGAACCTTCAATTGTTCTAAAGCCGTCGTTGAGGCCATGAAAACGCAGGGCTATGGAAAGATCGTAAACGTCTCATCCATCGCAGGAAAGATGGGAGATATTACATCTGCACCGGGATATGGTCCTTCAAAGGCAGGAGTGGATGCCCTCACCAAAACCCTGGCAAGACAACTGGCTCCGCCCCAGTATATTCCGTCTTCTTCACCGAACTACTTTTGAGGATGCCCCGGGCTATTTTTTTCGCCGAGAAATACTCCCATCCCCTGGGTGGCTGCGCTGGAGTATATCGGCTCGATGGCCTCTAATAAAAACTCTTCCCCCCGCCAGAAGGGGAATTTCCCCAGTCTTCTAACCAGAGCTGCCGAAACCGGCGGGATTTGCACCTCACCCCAAAAATCCTCAGGTAAACTTCCGCCATTCCAAAAGTCAGCGGCCTCCGAAGTCAGCGGCTCAGACGGCAGGCCCATTTCTCCTTGCTCCCGGGAGGGTGATGGCTTGGGCCGCACTTTCTCTTTGATATTTTTTTGGGCAGGCAGGCTCAATATCTTGAGCAGCTCATCACGGGCCATCCCGCGGAGTTTGAAGATCAAGAATGGGTCGCGGTCGAACTCTTCGCCCAGAAGGTAATAGACAGCGGCAATGTGCTTGCAAGGGTTGGACCAGTCCGGGCAAGAGCAGTTCGTCTGTAGATCTTTCAATTTCTCGGGGAAAACCGACAAACCTTCATCTTTAAAAACTCTCTCTATATCCTGGGGCATCTCTCCGCCTAAAAGCTTCGCTGTAAAGATCGCCTGACGGGACAACGCCCTGGCCAGCTTTTGCCAGTCGGAAGGGGTAATTGCCTTTATATGGATCGAGACCTCATAAGGTTTGGGCCGGGATCCCTGAACTTTTGCTTTTACCTGGCCCTTTTCGATCTCAACGGAAAGAACCTGGCCGCTGCGGGCATAAGAACGGCCCCGGCCTAACCGCGCGCCAATGTTGAAGCTCTCCAGCACGGCAATCCAGCGTTTGGCCCACCAGCTTTCCCCGAAAGTTCCCCTTTGGGACTGGGCTTTGATGCCTCCTTTGGTTTTCCGGGGAATGGATGGCGCAAAAAAATCGAAATAACCCCAGCGGCCCATGCTATTCTCCTATGGCTTCCCTTCTCAGGGAGAAAAGGTCTTTGAGTTCGGCGGTGGAAAGCTCGGTCAGCCAGCCTTCGCCCGTCCCGATCACTTTTTCGGCGATCCCTTTTTTTCGCTCGATCATCTCATCTATTTTTTCTTCCAGAGTGCCCGCACAGAGAAACTTTCGCACCTGGACATTCTTGGTCTGCCCGATGCGGAAGGCCCGGTCGGTCGCTTGATTTTCCACAGCGGGATTCCACCAGCGGTCAAAGTGAAACACATGGCTGGCCCGGGTCAGGTTCAGGCCCGTGCCCCCGGCTTTGAGGGAAAGGATGAATATATTCAAGCCATCCTCTTCACCCTGGAAGCGTTCGACCATACGGTCTCGGTGGCTCTTGGGAACTGCCCCGTGTAAAAAGAGCACTTCCCGGCCGAAAGTCTCTTGCAGATGCCGCTTAAGGATTTCACCCATCTCGGCAAACTGGGAGAAAACCAGGGCCCGGTCGCCCACGGCGATCATTTCTTCCACCATTTCGGTCAAACGGGCCAGTTTCCCCGATCGCCCCGGAAGGGGTGAATTGTCCCCCAGAAACTGGGCCGGATGGTTGCAGACCTGCTTGAGTTTAGAGAGGGTCGCCAGAACGAGGCCTTTACGCTTCATGCCCTCGGCCCCATCGAGCGCTTTCATGGTCTCTTTCACCACTGCTTCATAAAGGGACGCCTGCTCTTTCATCAACGGGCAGAAGACTTTCATTTCCATCTTCTCGGGGAGATCGGCGATGATGGATTTGTCCGTTTTGAGCCGGCGAAGGATGAACGGCCCGGTGAGCCGCTTTAACTTCTCCATGGCCTCCGGGTCCCGGCCAGCCTGGATAGGGATAAAAAAAGATCTCTTGAAATCAGCCTGGGAACCAAGAAATCCGGGGTTGAGGAATTCCAGAATTGACCATAGGTCCCCGACATTATTCTCCACCGGTGTGCCGGTGAGGGCGATGCGATAATCGGCCTTGAACGCCCGGGCAGCCCTGGCCTGCTTGGTTTCCGGATTTTTGATGTTCTGGGCCTCGTCGAGCGCCACTCCCGACCAGGGAACCTCCTTCAGAACTTCCAGGTCCCGGTGGAGCAAGGCATAGCTGGAGATGACCATGGCGTGCTTCATGGCCTTTTCCCTGAAACCTTCCCCTTTCATCCTGGCTATGCCGTGGTGAACCATGACCGGCAGGTCAGGAGTGAAGCGGGCTGCTTCCTTCTGCCAGTTGCTGACCACGGATGTGGGGCAGATCAGAAGCACCGGCCTTTGGCCGTCCACCTGCCATTCCTTTTGGATGAGCGTCAGCATCTGGATGGTTTTGCCCAGACCCATATCATCGGCCAGGCATGCTCCCAGACCCCACTGCCGCAAAAAGGCCAGCCAGGAATAGCCCCGAACTTGATAGGGGCGTAAGACGCCTCGAAACCCCAAAGGCACGGGTAATTCCTGGAAGGGAGTTCGCCCCTCTAATTCGGCCAGAAGATCGGAAATCCATCCTGTCGCCGTGATTCCTGCGAGGGGAATATCCCCGGGAATTTTTCCCGATCCTAAGGCCATCCGGACAATTTCGCGGACAGTTGCCTGGCCCGCGCCTTTCTTCCGCCACAAGGCCAGCGCTGCTTCGATCTCCGCGGCGTTTACCTGGACCCACTGACCCCGTAGCCTGATGAGGGGAGCTTTGAGTCTGGCCAGAGCCTTAAGCTCCTCCAGGGAAAGCTTCTCGCCCCCCAGGGCTATTTCCCAATCAAAATGCATGATTTCTTCGAGGGAAAGTCCGCTGCCGCCTTGCATCTTTGGGGCCGGCACATTGGCCCGAGCAGTCAGGCGAACCTTTGTCCCCTTGCCCGTCCACCAAGCCGGCAGCATTACGCCAAAGCCGGCTTGTTCCAGAGCAAGCGCCTTCTGGGTAAGAAATTCATGGGCAGCGGTGTTGTCGAGTTTATAACCCTCCGGTTTGGATTTGGCCAGGCTGGCCTCGATTCGCGGGCAGATCCCCGCAGCCTGACCGAGGGACAACAGCAGGTATTCGCGGACCTTGCCCCCAGCCTGGAACAGAGACAAGCCATCCCTTCCTCTTTTCTTTGCCCCGTCTTTTAACTTCCATGCTTCTTGCGCAGATATAAGCAGGCTGGGATCGTGAGCGGCCTGCAGCAGGTACCGGACATACCAGGAATCTTGCGCCTCCCTGGTTATCTCGGTAGTTTCCCCTTTCCCATTGGGTTCTTCAAGGCGGAAGTATAACCGGAAGGGTGTAGCGGCCGAAGTGGTTAGGGGACGTTGCCACTCTTTTACCTGGGCTACAAACCGAGCCAGCTCCACCGGATCGCCCACCATAATACCCGGCCAAGAGCGCAAGGCGTGCAACCACTGGTCATGAAGGCTGGCGAAGGAGGCCGGAGTCTTCCCTGAGCCGCTCTTGTTCATTGCAAAATTCGTAGGGCGGACGAGAGAATCGACTATTTTATCTATAAAATGAGTGAGCGCAGATGCTGAAGATGGTTCTGGAGGTTTGTCCGAGGATATGCTTTTGTTTCCTTCCAGCCGTACCATCGCCCGTGAGACTGCGGGCATCGCCTGGGCAAGGCTGGCCAGACGGTCAGCGTCGGGCCCGTAAATCAACGGTTTCCACCCGGCTGAATAGGTTCCTTTCTCTTCAGCAATTCCGGGAAGGAACTGCTGCCTGGCCACGAGGGCCCCGGCGAAGCGCATAGCCTGCGCCCAAAAACCAAGGTCTTTACCTACGATGACTCCTGGCGCCAAAGTCTGCTTGCCCAAACAAGCGCAGAGGAATTCCACTGTCTTTTCGCTGGAAAGAGGGAGGGCGGTCACCATCCAGGGAGTAAGGGTAGCTTTATCCGTGGGGTTTGAATGTTCAGCAATCAAGGGACTGGAAGGGATCGGTTTGGACCCAACTGTTGGCAGCCAGATGATTATGGATTCGATAGATCGCTTATTGACTGTGAAATTAAATTCAGTTGTACTAAGAGCGGTGGATAGTCCTTCTACTCCAGCATCATAGGGAAGAGGTTCCTTAAAGTCAGCGGGTGTCCTCAAAACACCCTTTCGCTTACGCTTCGGTTTTGGAGGAGCCTCAGGTGTCAGAGGAATTTCACCCCAAAGAAGAAAATCTCCCCTAAAAACTCCGGCATGTAAAACAATCATGTTAAAATATCCTTCTCCTTACTTTCTTGTCCAGGAACCCAAAGCTTTTTAAATATAATTGGAATTAATTTTTTAGTCAAATTCAAATGGGCTTGGCCTTGCAATTCAGACAGTATAAAAAAAACGATGTTCGTTCCGGAACAACTTATAAATATTTGCCGATTTCAGGTGCCGCAGCAGAACTTGCCGGCAATTTCACAGCCGATATCGTGGTAATTTAGGGGGATGCGGCTTAGGCGCTTAGCGCCTCATTAATACAAACATGTTTGAGGTTCTTGCAAAAGTCCGTAATTTACCCTTCGACAGGCTCAGAGTGAACGGGCTTAGGTTGAAATTATTTAGTTTTTCCGTTCGTGGTGAGCCCTTCGACTCACCGTTCGCCCTGAGGTTCTCGAAGGGTGAACGGTTCGCTCAGGACAAGCTTGTCGAATCAAAAAAAAATACTTTTGCAAGAGCCTCGTTTGTAAGAGGAAATGTCTGCCGATAAATCCCCCCTTCCCCATTTTCACCCCCACCCTGTCCCTCCCCCATCAAGGGGGAGGGAATTTCTCTATCTATTTCAATATGTTTACCCTCTCCCCCCGCGGGAGAGGGTAGGGTGAGGGGGAATATTTCAATTTTTTCACAGCTTCTTTGCCAAAGGGGGGTTAGGGGGATTTCAGGCCTTTTCGCTGCCCGCCTGAGGCGGGCCACTTTTTCCGCGCAAGGTCGCGGAAAAAGCATAGAGACTTAGTAACCCTTTACTTATGGATTACCCAGCAGGGTGATTTTTTTTCAAAAAATTTCCTTGACATAGTTTTAAAAATATGTAAAGTATACTATAAATATATTTTAAATTATTTTATAAAAATACTTTATTAATTTAATTGTATAGGAAATTTTTTTAACTTTAGCCCCGCCTGCGGCGGGATCATTTTAGACACTTGACACTTATCCTTTGCTTTTTATTAATCATGTCTTAAAAAACTCTGTGATCTCTTTGGCTAATTCAAAATGGTTATTCCTAAAAATCTCCTTCATGATAGAATTTTTGGTGTCTTAAGAGACCGGATCGTCTATATGGAATATCCTCCGGGGAAACTTCTTCTGGAGAAGGAGCTTTGTGAAGAATTCAAAGTAAGCCGCACGCCCTTAAGAGAGGCTATTACAAAATTAGAAGAGATGAAGTTGGTGACCGTAATTCCCCGCTACGGGACTTATGTTTCTGAAGTTGACATCAACGAGATTCGCTGCGCTTTCGAGGTTAAAATTAAGCTGGAGGGTTTAGCCGGAGAGGTTGCCGCCAAACGCATTACCGCCGATAAACTCGAAGAATTAAAAACGCTCATCAGCAAATCGGATGCCCTCTTGAAGGAAACTGGAGGGCATCGTTCCTTCATCGAGGTCGATACCCGCTTTCACGAGATTATTTACCAGGCGGCCCAGAATCCGATCCTGCAGGAAATCCTTGAAAACCTCCACAGCCGTTGCGCCCGTCTCTGGATTTCCGCGCTAATTGATACGATCCCCATCACGTCTATCTTGCAGCAATTGCAGGAAATTTATAATGCCCTGGGGAAAAGGGATGCGGAAAGGGGAAAGCACTTGATGGAAGACCATGTTCGCTATTTCATAGACCAGATCAAGAGTCAGCTTCTTTAATAAAAATATAGCCTGGAAAGGATGGAAACCATGATTGTAATGAACGTAAATGACAAACAAGATCAGAAAATTGGCGCCTTTCCCTATAAAGGGAAGCCTTTGCCAGTGAAAGACGTATGGATCCGCTGGCTGTCCCAGGCCGGGCCGGAAGGAGCGCCGGAGTATGGCCTGCGCTTCTTCACCATCGGCCCCGGCGGGGAGATTCCCATTCACAACCACCTCTATTACCAAACGATGTATATTTTGAGCGGGAATTTATCATGCATATCCTATGATGTGAAAACCGATCAGGTCATCGAGGAAAAGATAATGGGTCCCAATGATTTTGTCTTCATCCCCACCATGGAGCCCCACAGCATGAAAAATTTAAGCGACAGTGAGAGCGTAACTTTTTTGTGCTGCATTGCCAATGTTTATGAAGAAGAGAGTATTTAGCTGTTTCCTATGGCTTATCGAATTGAAGGGGGCGAAAACATGAAAATAGCCAGGCGGCTGGAGCTGTTCAAAGGTTATCTGGGCACGGAGATGAACATGCGCCTGACCAGGATGCGCGAGGAAGGGCGGGATGTGATCAACCTGGGCCTCGGCGACCCGGATGTAACTCCCCCCCCTCACCTGCTCGAGGTTTTAAGGGATGCGGTCAGCCACCCCGATCACCATCATTATCCGAGCTTCTATTCCAACCGGCCTCTGAAGGAGGCCATTTCCGGATGGTATGGACGGAGATTCGGCGTCCAACTCGACCCACATACCGAGGTGATTCCTCTTCTGGGTTCGAGCGAGGGCCTTTTCTTAATTCACTTCTGTTTATTGGACATCGGCGATGTTGCTTTGGTTCCCGATCCATCCTACCCTTCCTATGAGGCGGGGGTAACTCTGGCTGGTGGGCAGGCGGAAACGCTCCCTTTATTGAAAAAAAACAGTTTCCTTCCGGACCTGCAATCCATTCCGGCGGAGACGGCCAAAAAGGCCAAAATGATCTGGTTGAACTACCCCAACAATCCCACCGGCGCAAGCGCGGATTTGGCTTTTTACAAAAAGCTGGTGGAATGGGCCAAGGCCCATGATGTTGTGGTAGTCTCCGACAACCCCTACTCCGAAATCTGTTTTGACTGCCAGCCACCGAGTTTTCTCCAGGCTCCCGGAGCCAAAGAAGTAGGCGTAGAATTTCACTCCCTTTCCAAATCATATAATTGCTGCGGCTGGCGGACCGGGATGTTGGTGGGCAACAAGGATGTGATTGCCGGCATGGCCAAAATCAAGTCCCATTCCGACCGCGGCATGTACTATCCCATGCAAGTGGCGGCCACCAAGGCTTTAAACGGCCCCATCGACTTCATGGAAGAACGGAATCGGATCTTCCGGGAAAGACGGGATGTTGTTGTTGAAGGATTGAGTGATATTGGGTTTGCGGTAGAAAGGCCCCAGGCCACTTTTTATGTCTGGTCAACAATTCCCAAGGGATATACTTCCCAGGAGTTCTGTTTTAAAGTTTTGGATGAGGCCAATGTCTGGATGATCCCGGGCTCTATGTATGGCCAATTCGGGGAAGGGTATCTGCGGATTGCTCTGACCCTTCCGGCTGAACGATTAGCCGAAGCCATGAAAAGGTTAGAAAATTTTTGCGGTTGAAATTTCTTTGCTGAATGGGAAAGAAAAAGCTAAATTTAGCAAAAAATCAAAGGGATCTCAATCATCCTGACTTGGCGGAAATAATGGTTTATTTGGACTAAAATTCAAAAATGAAAGGAGGAAACAATATGAAAAAACTAAAATCTTTATTATCGCCTTTTGGACTCTGGTTTTGCGCAAGGGGGAAAGCCCTTTTCACCATTTTGGCTCTGTCTTTTTTCATAAACGCTTTGGGAACATTAAATGCCACACAGGCTCAGCCCAAATCCTTCACAATCACCTCAGGTCCCATGGGTGGTGACTGGTACTCCATTGGGGGAGCGATGGGAGAAATCGCCAAGAAAATTTTTCCCGGCGCCGTGGTAACGGTTACCACTGGAGGAGCCGTGGCGAACTTGGCCATGGTAAATACTGGAAAGGCAGACGTTGGTTTGTCGATGGCCAAACTTTACGGAGAAGCCTTGACGGGCAAGGGGGAATATGAAGGAAAACGTATGCCCAATCTGAGGGCAATCTCTTTTTTGGCCAACATCCCGATGAGTTTCTTCCTCGTAAAGGCTGACAACCCTATTCAGTCCATTGAAGAGATAAAGAGCAAGAAGATTCGGATTCTAACGGCGCCAAAGGGGAGTTCTCCTTCATTGGCCGCAGAGCTAATGCTGAAGGAATACGGCATTACTTTTGACGACATCAAAAAAGGGGGGGGGCACGTCAGCTTTGTTTCCTACGCCGAAGCCTCGAATTTGATAAAAGACGGCCATGCCGATGCTTTTATTGGACCCATGGTTTCCGCCATCATGGAGCTTACCACAACGGTAAAAATGAAATTGCTCCCGATCAAGGAATCTGTTTTGGACAAACTTAAGAGCGATCACAATTATGTGAAAATCATCCTTCCCAAGGATCGATATTATTTCGTTGGGCAAGAAACACCACATATGGCCGAAGTCGTAATCGTCATCGTCCAGAAAGAACTCTCTAATGATGTGGTTTATAATTTTGCAAAAGAACTTCTCGAAAACCCTGATCGAATTCGCAAGATTCACAAAACATACAGTGAGTTTGATCCCCAAACTGCCTGGCAAAATCTGGGGGGGCCTCTGCACCCCGGGGCAGAGAAAATCTACAGAGAGAAGGGATATTTGAAGTAAAGGGTGCTCTCACTCTCACTCTTAATCTATAAATAATGAATTTTGACGACATCAGCTATGGTTGAGAAGGAAAAAAGAATTTTTAAGTGGCTCACCTCCATTGGGTTTCTCTATTTTAGCTGTTATCACCTTTATACAACAGCTTTTGGGATTCCGGTATCTTATCTTCATCGGCCCCTGCATGTCACCTTGGCAATCGCCCTCGGATTTCTGATCTACGGGGCAAGAGGAAAAAAAAATTTCGGCCACCCGGCTTGGTACGATGTAATTCTTGCCGGGGTGGCCCTCATATCTTTTGGATCAGTTGCTGCTAACTATACGGCCAATTCAGAGCGCCTCATCAGGGTTGACCCTCTCAGCCTTTGGAATCTTGTGGTAGGCGGACTGGGGGTGATGCTCATCCTGGAAATCGCCCGTCGCTCCGTTGGCTGGGTCCTTTCAGCGGTTGCCGCAATTTTTTTGATCTATTCCCAAATTGGGCCCCTGTTGCCCTCTTTAGTGGCGCACAAAGGGTTTTCCATAAAGGACACAATTGATTACCTCTCTTTCGGACTTGAGGGCATCTACTCGGTGCCCATAGGAGTATCTTCTACTTACATTGTGATATTCATAATTTTTGGTACTTTCCTGGAAAAGTCGGGCGCCGGCGAGGTCCTTATGGATCTTGGCCGGGCGATTGTCGGAAGGTATCGAGGGGGTCCGGCCAAAGTTGCTGTTCTTACAAGTGCTTTTTTTGGAACGATCTCAGGCTCGGCCGCCGCCAATGTCTACGCCACAGGGACATTTACCATCCCTATGATGAAGCGCATGGGTTATTCTCCGGCATTTGCCGGGGCCGTAGAGGCCAGTGCCTCCACGGGGGGCCAATTGATGCCGCCGGTAATGGGGGCTGCTGCCTTTCTCATGGCGGACATTCTCGGGGTACCGTATCTGCAAATATGCAAAGCGGCCCTGATCCCCGCGGTGCTTTATTTTTTCTCCATATTGGTCATGGTGGATTTTGAAGCTGCACGTTTGGGGCTTAAAGGGCTCGAGACTACAAGTCAACCGTTATTAAAAGACACCTTGAAACGCGGTTATCTTCTCATTCCCATTTTTGTCCTACTCGCGATAATGATCATGGGCTATACCCCTTTTCGAGCGGCCTTCGTAGCCACAGGTTGTGCCGTTTTTGTTTCTTTCTTTTCGTCCAAGCATCGAATGGGTTTCCGTCGGTGCTTCGAAACTCTGGTCTTGAGCGGGGAACGAACCGTTTTGATTGCTTCCGCATGCGCCGCAGCGGGCCTCATCATTGGCATTGTAACCTTGACGGGAATCGGGCTTAACATTAGCAGTATAATTATAACCTCATCAGGGGGCATTACGTTAGTGGCCCTACTTCTGGTCATGATCGCCTCCATCATTATGGGCATGGGAACACCTACCACTGTAGCCTACATCATTGTAGCGACCCTTGGAGTCCCCTCCTTGGAGCAACTTAAGTTTTTGAGTCTTCCGGCCCATTTTTTCGTTTTTTACTTCGGTGTGCTCTCGATGGTGACTCCCCCCGTAGCTATTGCCGCATACGCAGCAGCTGAAATCGCTAAAGAGGATATGTTAAAGATTGGATTCAAAGCCGTTAAGCTTTGTTTTGTAGCCTTTTTGATTCCTTTCATGTTTATCTATGAGCCCGGCCTTCTTATGGAAGGCCCCTTGACCACAATCTTTTCCGAGTTCACCTCCGCATTGATCGGGGTTATTGCTCTGGCAGCATCTTTCCAGGGTTGGTTTTTACGCCCGTTGGGGTTTTGGATGCGCATTTTCTTCTTTTTAGCGGCCTTCATGCTGATTATGCCCGGCTTGGCAACCAACGTAGTCGGCTTGGCTGTCTTCTTGAGTTTTTTAGGGAGGCTCTATTTACTCAATTCTCGAGCGCGAACGGCGACCCACGGAGGGCACGTTATAACCAAAAAGGAGGAAAAAACATGGCGACAAAATTGATTTACCCGGAAGGGTCCTGGGTAGCCATCATCACCCCTTTCGACAAAGACAACCAACTGGATCTTGGGGGAATGAAGGAAGTGGTCGATTTTCAGGTTAGAAACGGCACGAGCGCTTTATTGATCATGGGATCCACGGGAGAGCCCATGGCCCTCTCCCTTGAAGAAAGGAAAAGAATTATAAAGGAGATGGCTCCCTATTGTAAAGGGAAAATTTCCACTTTCTTCGGGGTTACTCTGGGATCGACCAGGTTCACCATAGAACTTGCTAAGTATGCCGAAGATAATGGCGCTGACGGCATCGTCATCGTTATTCCTCCCTACATCGCTCCACCCCAGGAAGCGGTCTTTAGCTATTTGAAGGACGTCTGCTCCTCGGTAAACATTTCCGTTGGCCTCTACAATAATCCAGCGAGGGTCATCGTCAACATCGAACCCTCGACCATCATCCGGCTTTTTCAGGAAGTCCCCAATCTGGTCGCGGACAAGGAAGCGATGCCCAACGTGGGTCAAATTGCCGCGGTTTATGAGGGAACGGGTGGAAAACTGCCCATCCTTTGCTGCGATTCCCCGGCCTATGCCTTAGTCATTCCCACTTTAGGCCTTGGGGGAAAGGGCACGGCCAATATAACCGGAAATGTCCATCCCCGGGGCATGGCCGAAATGTCCAAACCCTGGTCTTCCTGGAAAGACGTTGAAAATTCCCGCCGGTGGTATTATGAATTATTGCCGTTAATGGAAGCGGCATATTCCTGCCCAAATCCAGTAGCCATAAAAGCCATGGTCAGGCTACTGGGTCTTCCCGCCGGATACTGTCGTGCTCCTTTGCCCGACCCCCCGGCCCATATCCTCAAAGCCATGGAGAACCTGATCGCCCGTTTTGAACTGAAAAAAATTTACGGGATAAAATAAAGGATGATATTATGGATGTTACAAAATTCGAAAAGATTACCTTTTACCGCTTGCGTTTGGGACCGGGAGCCGATCTTTTCCAATCTCTGCGCGACTTTCTGCAGAAGGAAGGCCTGAAGCGGGCTTTTGTTTTATCGACCATCGGATCGTTGCGCAAGGTGGTGGTCAATTATCCAGAGACGAATGAGCTGCCCCCCAGAGTAGGAAAGGTCATCTTGGAGGGGCTTTTTGAAATAAATGGAATCTCCGGTGAAGTCTGGCAACAAGATTCAGCCATTAAAGTTCATTTGCATGGATCGATTACCGAAAGAGGAAAAACCCTTTACGGCGGAGGCATGACAGAGAGTGCCGAAGTATTAAAATTAGCAGAGCTGTTTATTGCCGGGGAAAGGCCAGGATAATCATATGCCTCTTTTTCGTTTTAAATGTAAATCCTGTGGCAGTGATTTTGAGGCTTTCTTACGTTTAAGCGAAGTCCAGGCGGGGGCGCGCTGCTCAGAATGCGGTTCTTCTCAAGTGGAAAAGCCTTTACAGCACCCCCCATCCCCAACGTCTGACACTTGCTCGCTTAATAAAAAGACCTGACTAAACTCCTAAAGCCTGGAGGCTCATCCGGGCAAGGGGAATTCATTTTCTCAGTAATGTTCGGGAGATGAAGTATGACAAAACAAGACATGCGTAACGCGCTCTATTCATCCTTTAAAAACCGGGCCATGATGTATTACCACATCTTTGATGAGATGAGAAAAGAGATCGGGGAAGAGAAGGCCGAAGCGATCATGAAGAAAGCCATCTATAAGCGGGGGCTGGAAATCGGAAAACACCTTGCCCAATATGGTCCGGATGATCTGGAAGGATTGAAGAATGCTTTTTTGGCATTAGACCCTGATGAAGGGAAAATGTTTTCCGCCGAGGTGCTGCGCTGCGATGCGGAGGGGTTAGACATCAAGTTTCACCGCTGTCCCCTGAGGGAGGCCTGGCAGGAAGCCGGATTGAGCGACGAGGAGACGGCCAGGATCTGCGCTATCGCCGCCCGGGTGGACAATGGGACTTTTGAAGGGGCGGGCTTTGAGTTTTTCGCGGACACCTGGAGGCCAGAGCAGGGAAGCTGCTGCTTCCTCCATATTCGACCGGGAAAGATTAAATTAGCCACAGAGGGCACAGAGATCACAGAGTTTAAAAACGCTGATTAAAGAATACGCGTTAAGCGCCCAAAATTAATGAAGATGCTAAAAGGCGCCAAAAAGGAAATTCCTATACAATCAAGCGAGCCTGAAAAAAAATCAAAAAGGAGGTCTTATGGGTAAGGAAAAAATTGCCGGAATCGTTGTCTTGTCGTTCTTGTTCCTTCTCTTCGGCGGAGCGCCCGTTTGCAGCAAGGAGCCCATCCACATCGGGGTGAGCGGTCCGCTGACAGGCACCTATGCCGAATACGGCCAGAACTGGAAGAAGGCCATGGACCTGGGCCTGGAGTGGATAAACGCGGCCGGTGGGGTGAAGGGAAGACCCATTGAGTTGATCTACACTGACACCAAGAGCGACCCTAAGGAATCAGCGGCCGTGGCCCATAAATACACCACGGACAAGCGCATCGTGTCCACCATAGGCGACTTCACCAGCACGGCCTGCATGGCCGCCCAGCCTATCTATGACCGGGCCGGGATGGTTCAGCTCTCCCCCACCGCTTCCCATCCCAAGTTCGCCCCGGGGTCCATCTGGTCTTTTGGGATCATCGGCACCCAGGCCGGCGAAGGCCCCTTCATGGCCCGCTACGCCGTCAAGCAACTGGGCAAGAAGAGGATCGCCGTCCTCTACATTAACAACGACTGGGGAATCGTCACCAAAGACTTTTTCATCAAGGCCGCCAAGGAGATGGGGGCCGAGATCCTGGCGGTGGAAGCTTTCTTCGAAGCGGATAAGGACTTCACCGGGGTTTTGACCAAGCTCCGCGGCGTCAAGCCTGAACTCCTCTACATCCCCGCCATGTATAACGAAATGTCCCTCATTGCCAAACAGAAAGAAAAGTTGGGCTGGATGGATGTCCTGGTCATGGGTCCCGGGTCCCTGTATTCCCCCAAGCTTCTGGAGATCGGGGGGGCTTCGGTGAACGGCCTCTACACCAGCGCGGTCTTCTTTCCCAAGGACCCCAGGCCCGAAGTCCAGAAGTTCGTGAAAGGGTTTGAGGACAAGTACAAAGCCTCTCCCAACATGTTCGCCGCCATCGCCTACGACGGCATCAATATCATGACCGAGGTCCTCCGCAAGGCCGGCACCGACCGCAAGGCCATCCGGGATGAGCTGGCCAAGACCAAGGACTTCCCCGGGGTTACCGGCAAAATCACCTTCACCGAACAGCGCGACGTGCTCAAGGACTACCGCCACCTGGTGATCAAAAACCAGGAATTTACTCTCTTCGAAACAAAATAAAATCCAGCTTTGACCCTTCATCCATTCCACCGACAAAGGGGTTGGATGAAGGGGAAGGAGTGAGTGGGTGCTGATTCTCGGCCAGCTCATCAACGGTTTGACCCAGGGAAGCATCTACGCCCTCATCGCCATAGGTTTCGTCATCATCTTCGGCACGATGAACCTGGTGACCTTCGCCCATGGCGAAGTCTATATGATCGGGGCCTTCATGGGTTATTTTGCCCTGAGCGTTTTGCACCTGCCCTGGTATGTAGCCCTGATGATGGGTATGGGAGCGGCCTGGGTCCTCGGGTTCTTCATCGAAAAAGTTGCCTTTCGTCCCCTGCGGGCCGCCGGTCACATGCCCCCTCTGCTCATCACAATTGGTTTGTCGATTATATTGAAGGACCTGGCCATGCTCTTATTCGGCGCCGAGAACCGGCCCGTGCCCTCCATATACGGGGAGACCATCGAGATCGCCGGCTTTCAGGTCTCCCTTCTCCAGCTTCTGATCCTGGGTATTGCCGGCCTTCTGATCATCGTCCTCCGAATCCTCATCCAGGGAACCAAGATCGGCCGGGCCATGCGGGCTACGGCTCAGGACCATGAAGCCGCCTATGCCATGGGAGTCAACGTCAACCGGGTCTTCAGCGTCTCTTTCTGCCTGGCCTCCTGCCTTGGGGGAGCGGCCGGGGTGATGGTGGGAATCTATTACAATGCCGTTTACCCGGTTATGGGGGATACGGCCGGGCTCAAGGGTTTTGCGGCCTGCATTTTCGGCGGCCTCACCAGCATTCCCGGAGCCATCCTCGGGGGATTGATCATCGGGGTGGTGGAAAATCTCACCGTCCAGTTCATTGCCTCGGGATACCGGGACATCGTGGCCTTCCTTGTGCTGGTGATTGTCCTCGTCTTCCGCCCCCAGGGAATCCTGGGGAAGAAGATCCGGGCGGTTTGAACATGGCTCTTTACAACTTCATCCCCCGCCGCAGCAACCTGAAGCTCTGGCTCCCGGTGTTAGGATCCCTGCTAATTTTCCCCATCTTCGTGCGCAACGAGTACATCCTGAACACGGCCGTCTTTGCCGGAATCTATGTCATCCTGGTTTCCAGCCTGAATATTACCAACGGCTATACCGGCCTTTTTTCCTTCGGCCACGCCGCTTTTTACGGGATCGGCGCCTACACCGCAGCCATCCTGGCCACCCGCTTCAACTTTCCCTTCCTGCTCACCCTGCCTCTGGCAGGGATCGTGGCCGCTATCTTTGGAGCGGCCATTGCTTTGCCCACCTTGCGGCTGAAGGGAATCTTTCTCGCTCTGGTGACCATCGGATTCCAGCAGATTACCTTCCTGGTGATCATGAACTGGATAGGACTCACCCGCGGCCCTATGGGGATTCCTGGAATTCCTCCGGCCTCTTTCTTTGGTTACGAGCTGAAGAGCAACTTTGAGTACTACTACCTCATCCTTTTTCTGGTTGTGGGGGTCCTCTTTCTTATTTCGCGAATCGTGGACTCGCGGGTCGGGCGGACCTTCGTGGCCATCCGGGAAGACGAACTCGCCGCCCAGTCCATCAGCATAAACACCTTCCGGGCCAAGGTCCTCTCCTTTGTTCTGGCCACCTTCTTCGCCGGCATCGCCGGGGCTTTCTTTGCCCACCACGCCCGGTTCATCAGCGCCGATTCCTTCCGCCTGGAAGAGACCTTTCATATTCTGACCATGCTCATCGTAGGCGGGATGGGAAGTATCCTGGGACCGGTGATCGGAGCGGTCTTTCTGGTCATCCTGCCCGAGGTCTTCCGCTCTCTTGCCGAGTACCGGGGGATCGTGTACGGACTGATCATGATCGCGGCCATTCTCTTCCGCCCCGAAGGGATCGCCGGGGTGCCGGGGATTATTTCCACCCGGGGAATTCTGTCCCGCGCCGAAAGACCTCAAGTCGCTGAGGAGCCTGCCCCATGAGCCTTCTCCAGGTCCGATCACTCAGCGTGATATTTGGGGGGCTGGTGGCGGTCAACAAGGTGGATCTCTCCATTAAGGAGGGAGAGATCGTGGGGCTGATCGGGCCCAACGGGGCGGGAAAGACCACCCTGTTCAACTGTGTGTGCGGGTTCCAAGAGGCTGATGAAGGCTCCCTCTCCTTCGGCGACCGGTTCATCCATGCCATGGCTCCCCACGACATCGCCGCCCTGGGTCTGGCCCGAACCTTTCAGACCAGCCGCATCTTCAAAAGGATGACCGTGCTGGAGCATGTGCTCCTCGGGCAGCACAGCCATCAGCGCACCGGCCTCTGGGGGGCGATTTTCCGGCCCGGCTGGGTAAAGGAAGAAGAAGAGAGGTCCAGGGAGCGGGGGATGAAAATCCTCTCCTTTTTCGAAGACCGCCTGGCGCCGCGCATCCATGATTTTGCCGAGACCCTGTCCTACGCCAACCGCAGGCGGCTGGAAATTGCCCGCGCCCTGGTTTCCGAGCCCAAACTCCTCCTCCTCGATGAGCCTACGGCGGGGATGAACCCTCACGAGAGCGCGGGAATCGCCCGGCTCATTCGAAAGATCCGGGACGAGCTGGGGACCACGGTCTTTCTCATCGAGCACGACATGAAGGTCATCATGGGGGCCTCGGAACGTATCATTGTTCTCGACCACGGCGAAAAGATTGCCGAGGGCCAACCAGAGGAGATCCGCCACAACCAGGGTGTCATCGAGGCCTATCTGGGGAGGAAGCACGGTGCTTGAGCTTAGGAGCGTTTGCACACGATACGGCTCGGTCCAGGTCCTCTGGGACATTTCCCTGGAGGTTCACCCCGGGGAATTGGTCAGCCTTCTCGGGGGGAACGCCTCGGGCAAATCCACAACTATGAAAACCATCATGGGACTGGTCCACCCCTTCAAGGGAGAGGTGATCTTTGAAGGAAAGCCCATTCACCACTGCACCCCTGCGGAGGTCGTCCGGGCGGGCATCGCCCCGGTCCTCGAGTCCCGGCGAATCTTCCCGGAGCTTACTGTTCAGGAAAACCTCTTCATGGGCGCCTACACCAGAGACGACCGGCAGGGAATCCAGGAGGATATTGAGAAAAACTACGAGCTGTTCCCGGTTTTGCTGGAGAGACGGAAGCAGCCGGGCGGGACCCTTTCCGGCGGAGAACAGCAGATGCTGGCCATGGCCCGGGCCCTGATGGCCCGGCCGAAGATGCTGGTCATGGACGAGCCTTCCATGGGCCTGTCCCCGATTTTCGTGGAGAAGTCCTTCGAGCTTATCCAGGGTCTCAACCGGCGGGGAATTGCCATTCTTCTTGTGGAACAGAACGCCAACATGGCCCTGTCCATCGCCAACCGGGGTTATGTCCTTCAGAGTGGGCACATTGTCCTGAAAGACACAGCCCAAAATCTGATCAATCATCCCATGATGAGAAAAGCGTACCTTGAGCTATGAAAACCGGAATAATGGTAACAGTTTAGCGATTTGAAAAAATGGTATTAAAGCCTTTGTTGAGGGCCGGGGGTTAGAGCGGAACGCGCCGGAAGCATCGGTTGGGTTTCCGCTTGGCCACGAGGACAGAATATCTGTTCCTCCGAAGGAGGCGGGGGTTCTTGCCCGCCCCATATGCGGAGAAATAAGCGCCTTATGATTCCAAGCGTTCCGCTCTGGCCCCCGGCCACTGGAATCCCTTGGCTTTTACAACACACCTTTTTTCAAAGAGCTAAAGTGAGCTTCTTGCAAAAGTCCGTAATTTACCCTTCGACAGGCTCAGGGTGAACGGGCTTAGGTTGAAATTATTTAGTTTTTCCGTTCGTGGTGAGCCCTTCGACTCACCGTTCGCCCTGAGGTTCTCGAAGGGTGAACGGTTCGCTCAGGACAAGCTTGTTGAACCACAAAAAAATACTTTTGCAAGAGGCTCAAAGTGTTACAAATAATGGAATGATGGAATGATGGGGAAAGACCCATTCCCCAGGAAATTTCTATAAACTCCATTACCCATTATTCCACCATTCCAATGATGATCTCTTAAAAAGTCAAAATTGGGATGGCAAAGTAAAAAGCTCCATATGCAAGGCGCGCAAAACCTGAGGAGTGAGGCGTACTTACAAGGTACGCGGCAACGACGAAGGTGAAGCCCAACGCCGCAGATGGATTTTTTAAGAAGCCATCAATATTCCTTTTTCCCTTGGAGTAAGATATGACCAAAATCGAAAGGCTCCGGGCTACTTTGTCCGGGAAACCCGTGGACCGTCCTCCCTTTGCCCTCTGGTATCATTTTGGCAACCAGCATGCTTCTCCTGAACTTACCGCCCAGGTTCACCTGAACTTTTTTGAGTACTACGACCTGGACTTGCTCAAAGTCATGAACGACTACGACTACCCCATGCCCGACGGCATGGCAGTTATGGCTACTTCCGCCGACTTGAAACGGCTTCAGCTCTTCGAGGTAACCCGCACCCCCCTGGGGCAACAACTAAAAGCCCTTGAACTGATCGCCAAAGCACTTAAGGGAAAGTCCTTGTTCGTGGACACTGTCTTTAATGCCTGGAACACGGTCCGGCGAAACCTGGTGAAGGAAGCCATGCCCGCGTTAATGACTGAACACCCTGATGCTCTGGTGGAGGCATTGAAGGTCGTCAATCAGAATCTTATCCAGTATGCCCTGGCCAGCCTGGAGCGGGGATCTGCCGGGATATTCTTCTCGGTCCCGGCCTCCGCGGAATTTGTCACGCAAGAGCAATACGAAAAATTCATGCGGCCCTTTGACCTCGAGTTTCTGAAAGCCATCGCCGGCAAAGGCGAGTGTCACATTCTTCATGCCCACGGGGAAAGGTTGTATTTGGATCGTCTCCTTGATTATCCCGTACATGTTCTCTCCTGGGCGGATCTGAATGGCGGCCCCACCATAGCGGAAGCGCGCAAGCGGACATCGCTTACCCTCATGGCCGGAATCGATCATGTCAAATTCGCTTATGTTTCGGCCCGAGTCCTCCGCGACCAGGTTAAAGCGGCCATCGCCCAGGCAGGAAATACCAAGTTCATCCTCGCCTGCGGCTGTTCCGTGCCGACCTACAGCTTTCCTCCCTTGATCAAAGCAGCGATGGACGCCTGCAGGGAAAGGGGTAAGTCCGGTTTTTGATATGAATATCTATTTTTCCGGGATGATCGGCTGCGGCAAGACCGTCATTGGAAAGCTTCTGGCCCAAGGCCTGGGCTGGTCATTTTATGATTTGGACCAGGAGATGGATCGGGATCTGGGCAGGAGCTTTCACCATTTGGTGCTGGAGCAGGGCTGGCTGGCTTTTCGGGAGAGGGAATATCGGATCTGTAAACGTTTTGCCCGGATGAAGCAATCGGTCATTGCCCTGGGAGGCGGCACGGTTCGGTATGAATGGAATCGGGATATTCTCCAGGGAACCGGAGTCCGAATTCTTCTCCGCGCTGACCTGAAAGTCCTGGCTGAAAGGGTGAGCAGGCAGGACCGCCCCCGAGTAAACGTCGGCACTTCTCTTGAAGAAGACCTGAAAAAAATCTGGGAAGAGCACCGGGATCTCTACTTGAATTTTGCGGACATCATCTACAATACTGATCGAGGAAAAACCGTCTCCGCAGAAGCCAACGAGTTGCAAGGAATGCTCCGCCTGAGAGGCTTCCTCTCGTAAGCCCTCGGCGAATCCCCCTCTAATTTTGATGGTCTCGTAAAAAGTCCTGAAGCCCCTTTCCCGGTCATTCCGGCCCCGTATCAAGTACGGGGTAAACTCCAGCCGGAATCCAGTCCCGCCGAAGGCGGAATTCAAGCAATTCTGTCCGGCTAAGGCGGGCGGCTTTCACGATGCACCCCCCTATAAAGCCAAGGAGAACGGACTCCATGAGAAATGCATCCAGAATGTTTCTTCGTTAATAGACAATACTAAATTCCTTCAGACCTCGCCGGACGCTGCGGATTTGGGTGATCCTTCCAGGAGGAGATCAAGTGGGCTTTTCGGCGCTGTTGTCATGTCCCGCATGACATGGGTATAGATCATGGTCGTTTCGACATTCTGGTGTCCCAGAAGGGTCTGGATTTCACGGATGTTGACCCCCTTCATGAGGAGATGGGTGG
>Ga0194110_10000318_pt1 | contig 60633 bp, 44 predicted proteins | sample TA2Kig1200mmetaG_FD_146192 | JGI IMG/M metagenome (GOLD analysis project Ga0194110, IMG submission 146192) | Freshwater microbial communities from Lake Tanganyika, Tanzania - TA2015032 Kigoma Deep Cast 1200m | ecosystem: Environmental > Aquatic > Freshwater > Lake | place: Tanzania: Lake...
GGCAGGCAGCCACGCATGCACGGCCACGGCCAGGGACTGCGAGGTCCACTCCTGGCTGAGCCGCAACCAGTACACGATCCACGAGCAGCCGGCCTTCTGCGTATTCCCAAACTGCCGTGCGTCGGGCACTGGCACGAGTTGCACGTTCCGTTCTCCGATGCGCGCCCGCACCTGGGCGATCTCCGCGACCACCGGCGAGTAGCGCCACTCCTCGTCCTCCCGGCGGAGTCGCAACACCACCGCCAGGATTGGTTGCGGGCCGGCGAGGTAGGGCAGGCAAGCCTCGAAGCTGTACGCCCGCTGAGTGAAGCCCTGCGCCGCGAGACGAGCAGCGTCCACGAACTCAACGCTGAGTTGGGGGATAGGGGACACGGTGCGCAGCGAGAGGGCAACGCCAAGGTCGGCCGCCTCGCGGTCGCCTAACTGCCGCCGAGGTAGGGCTTTCGCTCGCGCGCGGGCGGGCTTCACCTCCAGCATCAACACCTCGAACGGACGCAGCCACAGCTCCACGACGTCCCCTGCGCGATACGGGGAGCCGTCCTCCCGCAGAACCTGCTGGCGTTCCGGGAAGAGCGCCGTAGGCACGAGCGGTGTCCCCGCCTTGGCCTCTAGGCCGAGCGTCTCGTTCAGCGCCAGAGCGATCCGGCGCGAGGCGAAGTGCGCGTTGTTCACAAACAGGAACCCGCGCGAGCCCCGGCAGTGCGCGTAACCGTACACCTCGTTGCGCCAGGGGTCGCCGAGGATCGTGCGGCGGTTCAGGAAGAGGTCCTCATTCTTGCGCGCGAGTGAGCCGATCCAGGCCAGGAAGCGCACGTCGTCCTCGTCCAGCAGGTACACGTCCCCCCACAGGTTCGGGAAGAGCAGGCTGCCCCGACCCAGGTCCATGACCAGGGCCTCACGCCAGCGCCGCTTGCCCATGAAGTTGCCCCAGCGGGTATCAGCCAGCCAGACGCCCAGGCTGTCCTTCACGAGCGGCGGGATGGTGCGCGCGTGCTGGGCGTTCTGGTCCTGCGCGAGGGTCACGGAGTCGCGGTAGTGCAGCGTCGGGAAGGCGCTGGTGCCGGAGCCCTCCATGTGCAGGCCGGATTCGAAGATCGAGTCACCGTGCAGCGCCCAGAACGGCGACCGCAAGCCCCAGTACCACATTACGAAGACATCCGGCGCCTCGGCGCGCGCGGCATCGGCGAGGTCGATGAGCCGCTCAAACATGCGCTCTGTCGAGTACTTCCCCGGGAGATGGTCGTGTGCGGGGTTGTCGCAGACGTAGTTACCGCCATCCAGCTTGACGAACCGCACGCCGTTCTCGCGAATATGATGGAGCACCGCGTTCTTGAGCAGGTCCGCATAGGGGTCGCAGGCCAGGCAGAATGACCCAGAGCAGTGCGCCTTCGCGGGACACCCGTTCAGGTAGCCCATCGCCGGACCCTCCTGGCCGGCCCAGGCGGGCGGGTAGTCCCAACAGGACTCAGCGCCCCAGCTCACGGCAAACCAGAGCCCGAACTTCATCCCCAGTTCCTTCACGCGCTCGATGACCGCCTGCGGGCCATTGGGGTAGCAGGTCGGCCGGAAGCGCGTCAGGTCGGAGCTGGGGTCCACCCACCCCGTGTCGAGCGTGAAGTAGTCGAACCGCACGCCCTTCCGCTGCCACTCGGCAAGCCGGTCGAGGACGTGGAGCGTCTCCTCATCGTCGAGGGTCGGGCACGGTCCCCACTGGTTGTTGATCCCGAAGGGCGTGTAGACCGACAGCACGCGCTTCGGTCGCTGGCAACGGTCCTGGATGCATCGGAGGAAGTGCGCAAGCGCGCGGCCCGACTCAGCGACGCTGATGGCGGCGGTCTGGCTCGTCAGCCGGCCACCTGGCGGCAGGACGCACCCGGGGAAGTGCGCGAGGGTCACGCGACCATCCACCGCGCGGTTCTCACCCGATGGGTACTCCACGGCGGCGAAGGCCTCGTCTGCGATGAAGAGCGGCTGGCCTTGACCACCGCCCGAGGTCGGCGCCTCGCAGCCGAAGTTGTCCAGCTCGGTGTCGAGGATCAACCGGGTCTCGGCGCCTGCGTTGTGGACCTCCACCCACTTGCGGCGGCTCGGACCGTCCAACTCGTAATGGAGGCGCACCTCCAGCCCCGTCGATAGGCTGACCAGGTCGAAGGTCGCACGTCCGGCGTCCGCCTCAACGACGCGGCGAACCTCGAAGTCAGCCACGCGCGTGAGTGGCTCCTGCAGTCGGTCGGGGGCAGAGGACAGGACGAGGGCCAGTTCGGAGCTGTCCTGCAGCGGGAAGGCGTGCCCCGTGAGCCAGTTGTCCAGCATCCGGGCCTGCAGCCGACCATCCGACCAGTCGAGTTGCCAGGCGATGTGCTCGTTCGAGAGCATGGTGTGATCCCTTGGGCCACAGCACTCACGCGTGAACCGCGCGTGCCACTTCGACCTGGTCGCCGATCCCATACTGCCAGAGAGAGACGACCTTGCCGACGTACTCCTCGCCGGTGCCGTTGGCGAGATGGAGGACGACGGGGTCCGTGTTGGCGATCCCGAGCACCGGGCGTGCGCCGTCGCCCTCGCCGAGCCAGGCTCCATGGTAGAAGTCGTTCGGTCCGTCGATTAGGTCACCGGCGTCGTTCACATGGCCGGTGGTGAAGGGTGTGCGGAAGGGCACTGTTAGGCGGCCGTTCGTTGCGGCGGTGACGGGGAAGCGCGCGAGGAGCGCCGTCTGGTCGAGCGTCAGACGCGGGCGCGGGCCGTCCGGCGCGACGGCGACGATCCGGTACATCGCGCTCCGCATGTCGTTGAAGATGCGGATCGCCCGGCCAGGCGCGAAGTCCTCGGCAGTCAGTCGGTTGCCCTCGATGACGATCTCCTGTTTCTGGTAGTCGAGAGCTGCGATGCGACCAGCCGCATAGCCGGGCTCTGTGCCGCCGATCCGGACGTTGCGGATGACTTGGTCGCCGGCGCGCATGAGGACGTGTACACCGAGAGGCCGAGGCTCCGTCGTGCGGCTCGGTCCGGGAGGGAGGGTGAGGGTGACCTCATCGACGCCCTCCGGGCGCGTGACCTCAATCCCGATGGGGTCCCTGGAGATCAGCCTCACCGCGGTCACCGTCGGCGTGTTCTGGTACGAGTCGAGGACGGTCAGGAAGTGAGTGGGCGCGCCGCCCTCGACCTGCCGCCGGACGAAGAGGTAGTCGAGCTTGTCCTCAACCCAGACCGGCGAGCGCCCCCTGCCCATGGTCGCCTCGACCGGACCATCGACGGGGATCACGTGCAGCGCGAGCGCATCCCCCTCGGGCAAGCCCGAGCGCCAGGTCCAGGTTGCCGGATGGTCGAGCGGCGCGCGCCGGACCTCCGTGATGAAGCTCGGGGTGTTGCCCTGCGGGTACTCGTGGCCCCAACGGTCCGTGTACGCGCCGAACTCCGGCACGTCCGGGCCGGCGAGGGTGCCGGTCGGCTGGGCCTGCCAATCGAGAGCAGGCGCCTCGGGCGGGACGTACATCCCGTGCCAGCTCTGGTCGTGCTGCTCGCCGCCGGTGACGGAGAACAGGTCCACCACGTAGAACCGATCCGCGTCCACCTCCACCATCACGACCGTGCGCTCGTACAGGTCACACGGCAGTTCAGCATCCTTCCCGAGCTTCGTTCCCTCCAGGTAGGGGTTGTGGTAGGCGCTCATCACGTGAACGCCGTCCGTCGAGGCGAACAGGCGACAGCCATTCTCGAAGAAGCGGTCCGAGAACGGACGCTCGTTCACGGTAACCGTGTTGTGCGCCATGTTCGCCGCATCCCACGTCGTACGGTACTCCCATGTGCGCGGGTAGCCGAGGTCCGGCAGCAGCTCCACTCCCCGCGCGAATAGCCAGAGCGTGAGCTGGTCGTTCTGCCGATGGCCGATGGTGGACGTGTAGTTCAGTACGGCCGCCCGGTTCCGCGGCCACTCACCTGCCTCGATGATCGCGACGCCGTAGCCGTCGAGCAACCGGTCGGAGCGCTCGATCTTGGAGGCCGGATCGTCAAGCGCGGCGCGCAGAGCCTCCTCGGAGTACGGCTCCCAGAGGCTCCCGCCGGGCAGGTCGCCCGCATAGGTGGTCGCGGCGCGCGCGAAGCGCGGGTCACCGTACTTGCGGAACGCGAACAGGTTCTCCTGGCCGACGTACGAGTAGCGCCGCCAGCGGTCGAGCATCCGCTCGGGCTTCCGGAGGTCGCACGCGTCGCCGATGGGCGGCAGGTAGCGGTCGAGGATCTGCAGGTTGATGAAGTGGTCGAACAGCGCGCGCGCCTTCGGCTCGGCGAAGATGTCGGGGTAACGGTCGGTGGGGAAGAGGTCGGGGTGCTTCGCGCGGATCGCCTCCATCCACTCTGCGACGCGGATGAAGTCGAGCTTGATCGTGTTGTACCCCGGGCTCTCGTGGCCGCCGCCGTCGCGCGTGAGGCCGTTGGCCAGGATGTAGGCCGTGCCGCCGATTCCCTGGTACGCATACTCGACCATGTCCGTGCTGTTAGGGTGCTTGTCTCCGTAGTCGTCGGCCACCAGCGCCAGCGCGAGCGCGCAGGCCTGGTGATGGCCCTCGTTGCCGTGGATCATCCCCTTCTGCACGCCCACCATCCCGGCGCGCAGGATGTAGTCCTCGATGTACTCCCGCAGATCGGCGCCGCTCTGGACGGGCATCCCATTGCCTTTGACGAACGCGAGAACCTCGGGGTCATCGAAGCCGTCATACAGGCCGTCATACGCAACCGCGATTCGCTCCAGCAGGAAGCACTCCCAGATGAGGTCGGAGATCATCCCGCCGTTCTTCCAGGTGTAGTGCGGGTGGTAGCCGCCCTTGAGGTAGGTGAGGGCGGTGCGGTCCTCCAGATCGGGGAACGAGGTGCCCTGCCAGCCGTAGTTCGGGTACTGGGTCGCCAGCCGCGCGAGAAGCACGCACCCCTTGTGCGCGTACTTCGGGTCCCCCGTCAGCAGGTATGCCTGCGAGAGCGAGGTCAGCGTCGGCACGACCACCGACCCGTACACCATGTGCGCGTACTCAGTCAGGAAGTGGTAACGCTCCCTGTTGTGAACACAGCCGGAGCCATCGTCGGGGAAGTCGCCGGAGGCCAGGTCGCCCAGGTCGTAGCGGTTGCTCGGGTACCACTCCTTGCCGACCGGGCACTGCACCTGATAGGGGTGCCCGATCGGGTCGATCCGCCACGGGTTGAACGGGCTGAAGCGCTTCACCTCCGCGCCGTGGACGGGGCACATGGCCGTCGGGTCCTTCCCGACGTCGTAGGCGCGGTCGATCTTCGTGGTCGGCTGCAGGAGCCACAGAAAGTCGTCGCTCTGCGCCGCGAACGCCTCGGCCGACGTGTAGATGGGCCCGATGTAGTAGCGAATCTCGTCGCCTGACTTGAGGATGTGATTCAGCAGGCCCTGTGCCCACGGGTAGCGTGCGACGTTGTCCTTGGCGACCGCGACCCGCTCGTCGGTGTAGTACGTGCGGCCCGTCTTCGCACAGGCGACGGCGCACAGGCTGAGGAGGAGCATCGATCCGATGAGGTCCCTGGTCATTGGTGCCTCCGAGAGGTCGGCGGTGTGGCGGCCGGCGTAGCGGTCGGGCACCGCTCAGCCGCCTCCTTCGCCTCGTGTTTCCCCGGGCCTCCTGGCGGCCGGGCCGCGCGGCCTGGAGGGAGGATGCGCCCCGCTCGCGAACTGCCTCGACATCGCGAAGGACCGGGGAATCGCCGGTGTGTGAGGTGACTGAGATGCCGAGGGTCTCGGCTCTGCTTGTCGCGCTCTCCCTCGCCTGCCTCCCGCCGCTGCTCGCCGTCGGACAGCTGCCGCCGGAGGTAGACGAAAACGCGCTGGTGACGCTGAACGACGAGTTGCGTGGGGACCCGACGGCCCTGGAACAGGCGCTGCGCGGGCGGTTGGTGGCGGCGCAGGATGACGCGGCCCGCGTCACCTGGACGACCGGCCTGGTGCGGCTCCTCCTGCGGGCCGACGGCCGGGCGGATGCCGCCATCGAAGCCCTCCTTGCCGCCGAGGCGTGGGCGTCGGCCGAGACGATGGACTACATCATCCGGGAGGCGTACGGCCCGTGGCTGGGTGCGGAGCGCACGAAGAAGGTGCTGCAGGCCACCGCGAAGGCGCTGGAGCAGCACCCCGCGAGCCGAGTCCTGTGGGTCTCGGCGGGCCGCGTGAAGGGGCTGGGCGGCGACGATGACGGCGCTCTGGAGGCCTGGACCAGGGCGCAGGCCATCGCCTCGACCCCCTACGGCCTCCGAGGCCTCTCGCGTACGTACCGGCAGTTGGGGAAGTGGGAGGACGCGGTTGCGACGGCGCGCACGATCCCCGACCTCACGGTCACCGAGCAGTCGCAGTACGTGGCAGAGCCGCTGCAGAAGCTCGGACGAGCGGATGAGATCGTGAGCCTCGCCGATGAGCTGGCGGCACGGACGGACCTCACGTGCCTAGACTTGCGGTCGCTCAGCGCCACCTACTTCATGGCCAACCGGTTCGACCGCACCGAGGAGTGCCTGCTCAAAGCTGTCGATCTGGCCGGGGAGAACATCGGAGAGGCGGCGAAGGCACGCTACTCCCTGGGCTCCCTGTTCGAGGCCAAAGGGGATCCGCTGGCGACTCGCGAGCAGTACCTCCTCTCGGCGGAAGCGGGCCTGGACAATGCGCAGCACTGGGTCGCGCGGCATCTGGTGGACTGGCTGAGCGACCCGGCTGCCGTGGACCGGATGCTGAAGGCTGGCGTCATTCCCGGCGTGGCGGGCGGCGTGTACGGGGTGAGTCCAAGCTGGTTCGACGACCTGCCGGGCCTGCCGGACGAGGTGCGGACCGTTGTGAATGCGGCTGAGACGGCCCAGAAGCTGCCTGACCTGATCGCTGCCGTGGGCGATGGCCTGGGGCGCAACCCAGGTTCGCTCCCGCACCTCGCCGTACTCGTCGCAGCGCGCTACCGCAGCAACGACCTCGCCGGCGCTGCGGAGGCCGCCCGACTGCTGAATGAGGCAGACCCGGATGAGTGGTCGGCGCACCGCGTGGGCGTGCTGTACCAGCGGGCCGGAGACCACGCCCGGGCGGCGGAGTACTTCGCGCAGGCACAGCCGCCGATTGAGCCGCAGGCCTTCCGCTGGATGGGCCTGTGCTACGCTGCCTTGGGCCAAACGGACCGGATCGAGGAGATCGCGGCCGCGCTTCGCGCTGAGGGAGGCGACGAGTACCAGGCCCACGCCGAGGGGCTGCTGCGCTTCGGGGCGGGTCAGTGGGAGCAGGCCATCCCGCTTCTGCAGAAGGCGCCGCTGCGGGCGCCCTACGGTCCGCGCCGGGAGTTGGCGCAGGCCTATGCCAACAGCGGGCAGACCCAGGCGGCCATCGAGGCATACAGAGACTGCCTGCGGGGCGGCAGTGGCCGTACGTGGACCGACGACATGACGGCGCTGGTTGGTCTGCTGCGCGACGGCAAGGCACCGGGGGGGTACCTGCCGGACGTGGCAGGGGTCCTGCGCGAGCACCGCCCATCGGGGGAGGGGCTGCTTGCCGGGTTCTGGCGAGACCTCGTTACCTCGGAGGAGGCAGCGGGTCGCCTGTCGGCCCTTATCGAGGCCCTGAAGGCCGAGACGACGGCCCATGCCGACGATGGCGCGGTGTGGGCCGTGCTGGGCCTCGCACAGACGAAGGCGAGCGACTACGAAGCGGCCGTAGCCAGCTTCGATACGGGGGCGCAACACGGGGCGCGTTGGTGGTTCCCCGAGGAGAGCAAGCTGGCCAGTGACAAGAAGCGCGAGAACTCGCCCGCTGCCCGGGCCCAAGAGGCCTGGCAGGACTACCAGCGGAACTTCCGGCCGGCACTGCAAGGGGGCGACTGGGATCGCGCGGCAGAGATCGCCTGTAACCTGCTGGCAGGGTTCTCAGGGGGGCAGATCGATCAGCGCGACCAGATGCTCCTGAGCCTGGCGATGAATGCGAAGGCCGCGAAGCCGTACGATGCCTTCATCGCCGCCGTCGGCATCCGCGCCGAACAGAGCCCTGATGACCCCGTTCCGACCCTCTTCCTGGCGCACTGCTACTACCAGAACAAGCAGCACGACAAGGCGGTGGAGACGCTCACGGAGGCGGAAAAGCTGTTCGAGAAGGACTGCGGCGCGTGGGTGCTTCTGGGGCGGGCGCAGCAGAAGCTCGGCCACGGGGCCGACGCAGCCGAGGCGTGGCGCAAGGCGCTGGACCTGGCGACCACCGACGAGGCGCGCAGCAGTATTCAGAAGCTGCTCGATGAAGCGAAAGCGCAGGGCTTCTGAGCGGACGTGAATCCACTGGGAGACGATAGGCCGATGACCACGCACTCCGAAGCCACGGGGCTCACCCGCCGTCGGTTCCTGAGTACCTCCGGGAAGGCGCTGCTTGGCACGGGCGCCGGGTTGCTGGTTCTGTCCGAGCGAGCGAAAGGCGCGAACGACCGCGTGGTGGTTGGCCACATCGGCGTAGGCGGCATGGGCAACGGGCATGTTGGCTGGTTCGCGGGAATGCCCGACGTCGATACCGCCGCAATCTGCGACGTGGACCAGAACCGCTGCCGCGATACGCTGAAGCGGCTGCAGGGGATGCGGCCCGAGACCAAGGCGGAAGCCTACCACGACTTCCGCCGCGTGCTGGAGCGGACCGACATCGACGCGATCAGTTGCGCGACGCCCGACCACTGGCACGCGCTGGCGACGATCCTGGCGTTCCAGTCAGGCAAGGACGTCTACTCCGAGAAGCCGCTCTCGCACAGCCTCCGCGAGGGGCAGGCGATGCTCGCCAACGGAAGACGCTACGGGCGGGTGTTCCAGCTCGGGACGCAAATCCACGCGGGAGACAACTACCACCGAGTGGTTGAGCTGGTCCGGTCGGGCGTCCTGGGCAGGATCCACACGGTCCGCATCTGGAAGAACGGCGGCACGGGCGACATGGGCTACCCGCCGGAGACCGAGCCGCCGGCGGACCTGGACTACGGCATGTGGCTTGGGCCGGCGCCGTGGCATCCGTACGTCGCCCAGCGCTGCCACTTCAACTTCCGCTACTTCTGGGACTACTCCGGAGGCGACTACGCGGACTTCTGGTGCCACATCGCGGACATCTTCTTCTGGTCGATGAACCCGGGTCAGCCGAAGACCATTGAGGCGCGCGGGGAGTCACCCAACGGCATCGCCGACACCCCGGCCTGGATCGACGTGGACTACGAGTTCCCCGACCTGAAGGTCTACTGGACCACCCGCACCCCGGACGTGCCCGGCGCGGCGGGCAAGGGGATCGGCTGCCAGTTCGAGGGGGAGAAGGGCTCGCTGGCCTGTGACTACGGCTCGCGGGTCATCTTCCTCGACGGCAAGCAGATGGACGACATCCCCGATGTGCCGATCACCCTCCCGCGCTCGCCCGGCCACCCGCAGGACTTCGTGCGGTGCGTGAAGTCGCGCGAGCTGACGGAGAGCAACCTGGCCTATGTGCGCGAGATGACCATCCCGATGCACTTGGGCTGCATCTCCTTCCGGCTGAAGCGCAAGCTGACCTGGGACGCGAAGAAGGAGCAAGTCGTCGGCGACGACGCGGCCAACGCACTGCTCAGCCGGCCATATCGCGCGCCGTGGTACCTGCCGCTCTGAGGAGGAAGCCATGCGGACAACGCGTCTTGCGGTGATCATGCTCTGCGGCTTGGCGAGCGGCCTCCTGGCGCAGGCCGACAGCCCGGAGGCAGTCGTTCAGGCGCTGATGTCGGACGACGCGGCCACGCGCAAGGCCGCCGAGGCCGACGCCGTCCGCCTCGGAGCGCCGATGGTGGCGCCACTCTGTGACCTCATGGCCAAGGGCGACTCCAAGTCCGTGACCGTGGCGGAGAAAGCCCTCTTTGCCATTGTAGCCGACGCGTCGCGGCCCGGCATGGAGCCGCTGCGGCAGGCCATGTCTCGCACCCTGGCCGAGCAGGTAGCGACCGCCAGGTCTGACCGAGCGCGTTCGCAGGCAACGCTGCTGCTGGGGGTTTGTGGTCGCAGCGAGGCTCTGCCGGCTCTGGCGAAGGCGCTCACCGAGCCCGGCACGTTCGACGCCGCGGTCAGCGCCTTGCAGCGGCTGGCGGCCAAGGGAGCGACGCGGACACTGGCGGCTGCCGTGGCCACGGCGTCCGCAGAACGCCGTCCCGCGCTGCTGCTGGCCCTGGGGGCGAGGCGTGACGCCGAGGCCCTGAAGACGCTGACGCCCTTCGTGAGAGGGCCCGACGGGCCGGCGCGCATTGCCGCGGTCAGGGCGCTCGGGCTTATCGGTTCGTCTCGCTCCGCCGGCCCGCTGAAGGCGGCCATGTCGAAGGGTGACCCTGAGACGCAAGATGCCGCCCTTGCGGCCCTGCTCGCCGTCGCCGACCGCCAGCGGCTCGCGAAGCCAAGAGTGGCCCACGCCCTCTATGGCTTCGTGAAGGACCAGGCGAAGACGGACGGCCAGCGCCAGGCGGCGCAGCTTGGCCTCGAGGCGACCAAGGGCCCTACCACGGGCCTTGTCGCGCGCGAGACCACCCTGAGAGCTCACATTGACCACATCCGGTGGGGTATCGTCTGGTTCCGGACGCAGTGTGGCGACTACCCGAGGAGACTGGCGGATCTGGTGGCCGTGCGCGCGCCCACCCGCGGCGGCAATGGGAGGCCGATCCCCAGCGCGGACTTCCGCGGCCCCTACATGACAACCGCGACGGGTCGGCTGCCGGAGAACCCGCTGACAGGCGGCAACGTCGAGGGAGTGGACTGGCTCTACGAGAAGACCACGGGCATCGTGAGAGCGAAGCCCGGCATCGCGAGCGATCTCACCGACTACGCAACATGGTAGCTGCCCGCTCACGCAGGGGGTCCCTATCAGGACGGCCGGCATGGTCTGAGGCTGGCGGCCACTCTTGACGTGTCGGGCGGCGGGAGGTAGGGTATACCAAAGAGGCGCCGCCACTCCGCGCAACTACGCACGCGGCCCCCGGTGGGCATGATGGCCAAGACCGCCACACCCGAGACAGCCGAAACGCTAGCCCAGGACGCCAAGGAAGCCAGACTCGCCGCGATCCGGGCCAAGCTGGACGCCTACGCCGATCTGGAACTCCCGCCGGACTTGCAGGAGTGGCTGGACCGGTTTGCCGGGCGCTTCCACGTCAGCTTCCCCTTCAACGCCGACACGTACTTCGACCGGGACCGCGACCTCTATGACCGCGACGAGTGAGCGACGCAGGACGGACTGGCCCCCGCGCATCTTCCTCGACACGAACTTCATCGTGAACGTAGTCTTCCAGCCGGGCGAACTGCACGCCCCGGCGCTCACGCTCCTCCAGCGGCTGCTCTACAGCGCACGCCTGGGCGATGTCCAACTGTACCTGTCGCCTCTGGTGCTCGACGAGGTGTGGTGGAAGCTGGCCGAGGTCCTGTATGACGAGGCCCATGGACCTCAGGCGTCGCGGCGCCAACGCTGGGGGAGACGTAAGGCGGCCCTAGAGGAGTTCGGGCAGGAGATCCGCGACACGACGGCACTCCTTCTTGGGCAGGCCTGGGTCACGCTCGTGGACGTCAGCCCGCGGGACGTGGACTTGGCCCTGCGCTACGCCACCCACTCGGAAGAGCCCCACCTCGCCCCTCGCGACGCCTTCCACCTTGCGGTGATGAAGCGGCTGGGCATTGAGGCTATCGTGACCAATGACCCGGACTTCGCGAAGGCGCCGGGCATCGTCGCGATCCCCTACTCGGGTTCATAGGCCTCTAAGAGCGTGTATGAGAAGCACGGCATCGGGCGTGGTGAACCACGCCCCTACGGTCGGGCACGATGAATCGTGCCCCTACATGACGGCGATGTACGGTCGTTTGTGGCGTAGGGGCGCGATTCATCGCGCCCAATTGTGTAGGGGCGCCATTCATGGCGCCCGCCCACCCTTTTCATACACGCTCTAAGGCCTGCCGACTCCGTACCAATCCCTCGCCGGATCGACCAAGGGGAAGTCGCCCGTGTAGCTGGGCGCCCGGTAGAAGGGAACGACCTCGGGCTTCGCCTGTCCGAGCGCGACGCGGGCGAGGGCGAGCTGGCGCAGCAGGCCGATGGCGTGGGAGCACCCTCTGGCTACCTCGATCGTGCGCCTGTCACCGGCTGCAGACACGAAGCCCGGCACCAGCTCGCCGGCTCTCCACCTGCGGAGCTGATCGAGCGGCTGGGCGACGCTGTCGGGACGGTAGGCCCTCGCGCACGCTTCCGGAGTAGGCCGGGCCGACTGACGCTCGGCCATCGCGACCGGGGCGTTCCAGGCGTCGAGGATCGGGCCGTTCGCTCGCTTCGCGAGTTCTCGATCGAGCCACGCCTCCGCCCCCTCCGAGCGCGAGCCGTAGTGCCCGTTGAGGGGTTTGAGGTAGCACTCCATCTCGGGGTGGTCCACCGGCACCATCTGGTAGTGGTAAGCGATGATCGGCTCGCCGGCCTCGATAGCGAGGCCGTTGAGGGCCTCCGCCGACGGCAGGGCCCCGCCGTACTGCTCGGTGAGCTTGCGGGTGTACTCGCTGACCGTCCCTCGGTTCTCCTCCGCCGTCCACGAGCGGTGCGCGTACCACATCCAACCCTTCTGCTCGGCCGGAATGGACCTCAGCCAGTCGAGGTGCACACGCAGCGGCGCGAGATACCTGTCGTCCCCGGTGATGTCGTAGAGCATGAGCAGCACCGAGCCCGCCCCATACGTCCCGAAGACCGTATCCGCCCCCGGCGGCTCCATGAAGCGCGCCCAGGCCGGCTCGTTGTTCACGTCATACTGCGCCGCCCAGCCCGGCGTGACCCCTTTGATCTGCGCAGCGAGAAGCCACTCCCCGGCCCGGAAGATGGCGTCCCGATAGCGCGCATCGCCGGTCAGATGGTAGAGCACGAGGCAGTCGCCCATGCAGGCGTTGAGGCTCCAATCGTTGAGCGTTGGGCCCTTGAGGTAGTCAGGCCGCTGGTCAGGCTCGGCAACCGCGGCGCCCCACGGCCACCATCCCGAGGGGTCTTGGGCCCGGAGGATCACCTCGCCAGCCCTCTTCGCGGCCTCGAGGTACCGGGCCTCGCCGGTCAGGACGTGGGCCGCCGCCAGGACGCGCAGGCCGTTGCTCTGTACCCACTCCTCGAAGTTAGCGATCCTCCACACGGGGGTGATCGTGCCGTCGGCGTTCAGCGTGAACGAGTAGGCCCAGCCACCCTCGGGGAACTGCGCCCGGGCGAAGAAGTCCGCCATGTCACACACGCCGCGCCGATAGCGCTCGTCCTCGAAGACGCGGTAGCCCCAGATGAGCGCCTGGGTCAGCGGCACGGCGTGGTCGTCATTCTGGACCTGCGTGAACCGCTCCACCGTGTCGCTTGCGGGATCGTACGCGACCGACACGGTCAGGGCGCCCTGGTGCTGGGCCTTCAGCAGGAAGTCCAGCCACGCCCGCGCGACCCCCTCCATCTCCAGAAGGTGCACCTGGTCGATGGTCGCCTGCGCCCCAACGTGTGGGGGCGCGCACAGCAGGACAGTCGCTGCCAGGACCGCACCCATTGGCATCAGCTCCCTTGTAGCCTCTCCACGCACTCCCAAAGCGCGGCGCAGACGTAGGCGTTGTCCTCCTCGCTCATCAGGGGATGAAGCGAGGGACAGAAGAGCCGCGCGCCGATCTCCTCGGAGAGCGGGAGGTCCACGTTGACCGTGTGCTGGCGGATGAAGGGCACGACGGCATGAGTCGGCGGGTTCGCGATGGAGCAGGCCACGCCGAACTCCTCGGCCATCATCGCGGCCAGCCGGTCACGTTTCTCACCGGCCCACTCCTTGGGCATGAGGCAGGTGTAGAGGTAGAAGGTGTGCTCGCAGTCAGGCGGCTCGTAGGGGAGCGTGATCCCCGGCAGGCCTTCGAGCATCGCCGTGCGCTCGTAGGCGCGCTTACGACGCAAGCCGTTCATCTCATCCAGGCGGCGGAGCTGAACCACGCCCACGGCAGCCTGGACCTTGGTGATCTTGTAGTTGCTGCCCCAGTAGCGCTCGCCGCCGAACATCCGCATCTCCCGCAGGCGCGAAGCCACCTCGGGATCGTCGGTGGTGATCGCACCACCCTCGCCCAGCGTGGTCATCAGCTTCATGGTGTGAAAACTGAAGACGTTCATCCAGCCGCGCTTGCCGATGCGGGTGCCGCGATACCCGCCGCCACACGCACGCGCGCCGTCGCCGATCACCTTCAGAGGGCCGTGCTTGGGGTGCGGGTGCTTCTCGGCGATCTCCAGGTAGTCGTCCATCGGCGCCGACAGACCGTTCATGTGGGTGGGCAGAATCGCGCGCGTGTTGGGGGTGAGGCGCTTGAGTACATCGGCGGGATCGAGCTGGAACGTGCGGGGATCGATCTCGCCGAGCACCAGGCGCGCGCCCTGGCCGATGACCGCCATCGCCGAGGCGCGGAAGTTGATCGCCGGGACGATCACCTCGTCCTCGGGCGCGAGGTCCAGGCATTCCAGCGCCATGTCCAGCCCACCGGCGGCGCCGTTGATCGAGACACACTCACTCGTGCCGACGTACTCGGCGAAGGCGGCCTCCAGGTCGAGCAGCTCCTGCACGATGAAGCCGAACCCCACCCGCCAGTCCATCGAGTCACGGATGGCCTTGACCGCGACCTCGATCTCCTCCTCAGTGTACCACCCGCCCAGTAGCGGCTCGCCGGGCCACGTCGGGTCCGGCTTGCCGTGCTCGGCGATGATCTGCTTTCGGGTCTGCGCGTCCATACGTGCTGCCTCCTGTCGGCGCCGACGGGCTACGGGCCGATGCCCGCCAGGTGTGCCATATCGTTCAGCTTCGTGATCGTGCGCTCCTCCCACCGGTTGAGGGTGAGATGGGTGATGCTGCACAGGTCTAGGTCAAATGCAATCGCTCGCTCGCCGACGAGGTCCGTCAGACCCAGCCACCACGTGATGACCGCCTGGCCCGAGCCGCCGTGAGAGACGATGAGCGCGGTCGAAGCCGCCTCCCGCGCGATCGTGTCCAAGCACTCCCCCACGCGCACCGTCATCGTCCGCCAGGTCTCGGAGCCCGGATAGGGCGCCCAGTCGAGCGCGGCCTCGCGCGCCTCCGGCGGCGTCGTCACCATGCCCTCCGTCTCCGCCAGCGTCTTGTTCGCTGCCTCTCCGTTGTTGAACTCCCGAAGGCCCGATTCGAGGAGCGCAGGGATGCCGACATGTTCGCTGATGATCTCGGCCGTCTCCCGCGCGCGCCGGAGGTCGCTGGAGTAGAACGCGAAGGGCCGCTGCGCGAGCATCTCCGCCAGCCGCCCGCCGGTCGCCGCGGCCTGCACGCGGCCGAGTTCGGTCAGCGCCGAGTCGGTCCACCCGCCGGTAAGGCCGTCGCGGACGTGCGTGGGTTCGCCGTGGCGGACGAGGATGAGTTCGCGCATGGGCGCGAGTATTGGCCGAGAGGCGAGGTCCGCCCTCCTCGGCGTCTGAAGTCCTGCGGCAGGTGGGTGGACGCCGGCCGACGAAGGGAGCGACCAGAGGTCAGATCGGACCGACCGCTTGACTGGCTGTGGCCAAAGGAAGGGACCGCCGGTGGCAGACCGCAGACCGCAGGGAAGGCCAGTGTGGACGCTGCCGCGACCGACGGGGAGTGACTACGTCGTGGTCGAAGTTGCGGAGCAGCCACCAGGTCAGGGGGTGGCTCCCCCGTCCGCGCCAGTGGCTCTGGCGGCTGGCCTCGATCCGCTGGTGAGTCGCCTTGCGGACCTGCTCCCGGGTGCCGTGGTGGAGGGGCTGTTCTCCGTCGCGGGCCTCAGCCCCGCCTCTGCGGCTGCCGCACACGCGGCGGCGAGCATCGTGGAACTGGCGCGCGTGAAGCGCGTGGAGCTTGTGCCGGGCCAGGACGTCGCCTCCGTGGTGCGTGGACTCAACCGCCGGAACTGGGTGTTGCGCGCCTACCTGGCGCCTCGACCGGTTCCGGCTGCCCGACGCGGATCCGGCGTTCGGACAGCGACGGCGGGACGGCAGGCACAGGGCGCTAGCCCGAGGCTCGAACCGGCGCAGGCGCATCTCGCTTCCCCGCCGTTTGGGCTGGGGGTTGTGGAGGCGTGGCGCGACTTCGGTGCGACCGGTCAGGGGGTCACTGTCTGCGACATCGAGGGCCGCTGGACCCTCGATCACGAGGACCTGCCGACCACCGTCACCCACATCGGCGGGCAGCTATATGACGGCAGGACGCCCGCTGAGACCCGCGAATGGGAGGACCACGGGACAGCCGTCCTGGGCCTGCTGCTGGGATTGCCGGACGGGAAGGGCGTGTGCGGAATCGCCCCCCAGGCACGCGGGGCGGTCTACTCGGCGTATACCGGAACCTACTGGAACGCCGCGGGAGCGATTGTCGAAGCCTCGCAGAAGCTCAGCCCGGGGGACGTCATCCTGCTGGAGTTGAATGCCGAGGAGCACGAGGGCGGGCCGCTCATGCCGATGACGTACTGGTCCTACGTTCGCCTGGCGGTACGGGCTGCCACGGACCGCGGCATCTGTGTGGTGGCCGCGGCCGGGAACGGAGGCCAGGACCTTGACGCGACGGCCTACGCCAAGAGCGGCGTGACGGAGGACTGCGGGGCCATCCTCGTGGGAGCGGGCGTACCCGGGCTCAACTTCCGGAACTCCGGCCAGGGAACCTCGGTTGCCTCCTATGACAGCCTCGGCAGGCCCCTGACGCGCATGGAGTTCTCGAACTACGGATCGCCGGTGCACGTTCAGGCCTGGGGCGGCAGCGTCACGACGGCCGGCTACGGCGATGCTCCTGGCGGCAAGGGGCCCCGGGCGACCTACACGTACGAGTTCAGTGGGACGTCAAGCGCGTCAGCACTCGTTGCCGGAGTAGTCGCCCTGATCCAAAGCTACCAGAAGCGGAGGAAGCAACCGCCTCTGAAGCCGGGGGAAGTCCGGGAGTTGCTCGTGAAGACAGGCATTCCGCAGGAACCGGGGACAGCCGGCACCGTCGCGGACCGGATCGGCCCGATGCCGAGCCTGCCGGCAGCCCTGAGGGAGCTGTAGAGGAGGTGTAAGCGGTGCCCAAACTGCAACCCGCCGCGAGGCCCCTGGTGGCCCGCAGTGAGGCCCCCTACGTGACCATCAAGGTGAAGCCCGGATGGCACTACGCGCCGAGCCGGAACGCCTTCGTCTCGGTGGACAGTCGGGCGGTCTGCCCCAGCAGGGGGCCGCTCCCTTGGACCAAGGTGGAGCCCACCGCGGCTTCACTCGCAAGCCTCGCCGAAGAGACGCTCTCAGAGGCCGAGCGCGAACTCGCCCGATACTACGTCGTGGTGGTGCCCAGAGAGGTTGACCTCAAGCGGCTCCTGGCACGGGTGCGCAAGTGGCCGTGTGTGGAGACAGCCGAGTTGCCCCCAGGAATCGGTCTGCCGTGACGATCCTCGTCGGGCGCGACCCCTGCGGCGGGCCGAACGCGGCGTGGGGACCCACGCCGGTGCCCTCGCACGCCGCGCCCTCCAAACCCCGCGCATGTGGGCAGGCCGCCCGGCACGTTCCGGCGAATGACTCCCCCGGCCGAGGCCCGGTAGGCCTCGCGCTCGACCGAACCACGATACACCCCCCAAAAGGAGATGCCAACCGATGCCTCACATGCCGAACATCCTACTGATTGGCGTGGACAGCCTCCGCGCCGATCACATGAGCTGCTATGGCTACGACCGCCTCACCACGCCGCACATCGACGAGTTGGCTGAGCAGGGCGTCCTGTTCGAGCGCAACTACTGCCCGCACGTGCCCACGACCTCGGGCTATGGCACGATGCTGACCGGGCTGGACTGCTTCGGCACCAGCATCGTGGCCCTGCGGCACGAGGGCGCCCTCGCGGATGGGGTGCAATCGTTGGCGGAGATTCTGAGGAAGCACGGGTACGACACGACGAGCGTCGGCTTCCAGGGGAACCCGGCCGCGCGGGGCTTCGACAACTACCTCAACTTCGAGGGCTGGGGCGACTGGGAGCATCGCCCGAGCCTGAAGGCCGACAACCTGAACGCGGTCGCGATCCCCGAGCTGGACCGCCTCGCGAAGGGCAAGAAGCCCTTCCTCCTCTTCCTGCGGCACATGGACCCGCACAGCCCGTACCTGCCGCCGGCGCCGTTTGAGCGGATGTTCTACTCAGGCAACGAGTTCGACCCGAAGAACAAGTCGATGAAGCCTGTGATGACCTTCAAGCCCTTCTGCGACTACTTCGCCTGCTGGATGCCGCCGGGCGTGACGGACGCGGAGTACATCACGGCGCAGTACGACGGCGCGCTCGCCTACATGGACGCCTCCATGCAGCGCATCTTCACCCGCCTGGAGGAACTCGGGATCGCGGAAGACACACTGGTGATTCTCAACTCCGACCACGGCGAGACGCTGTACGACCACGAATGCTGGTACGATCACCACGGGATGTACGACTGCACGCTGCACATCCCGCTGATCATGCGCTGGCCGGGCGTATTGCCGGAGGGCGAGGTCGTGGACGGCATCACGCTCCACCAGGACCTGGTGCCGACGATCATGGACCTGCTGGACATCGACCCGGGCATCGGCTTCGACGGCGCGAGCCAGCTCCCCCTCATCGAGGGCAGCGTGCCCACGAACTACAGCGGCTTCTACATCACCGAGTGTACGTGGATGCGGAAGCACGGGTGGCGGACGAGCGAGTGGAAGCTGATCCACGCCCTGGAGCCGGACTTCCATTTCAAGCCGGAAGTTGAGTTGTATAACCTCGTTGATGACCCGGAGGAGTACGACAACCGGGCGGAGTCGGAGCCGAAGATCGTGGCGGCGCTGGAGGACCAGATGCAGCGGTGGATCGCCAAGCGCGAGAAGGAGACGCGCCGCCTGAACCCGATGGTCACGAACCTGAACTGGCACGGTAGCGCAGGCGGGCACGAAGGGCCGTTCGAGACGTCCGAGCAGGCGTACAACTGCTTGCACATCGGCGACCCGGTCACCGCCCGCCGCCTGCAGGCCAAGGCCGCCGAGCCGGCGCCGAAGAAGCCCGCGAAGAAGGGGAAGTGAGAGGTTGCACCATGCAGGCCCGCTTCGTCTTCGCCGACGCGCCGGCCGCGTCATGCCATGCCTCGACTATCGCCGAGGTTGAGCCGGGCGGCTTCGTGTGCGCGTGGTTCGGCGGGTCGAAGGAGGGGCAACCGGATGTGGGGATCTGGCTCGCGGAGTTCGCGGGCGAGGCGTGGTCCGCACCGCGGTTGGCGGCATCCGACTCCGAGCAGCCCTGCTGGAATCCGGCGCTCTTCCACACGCGCGCGGGAGAGACGCTGTTGTTCTACAAGGCCGGGCCGCGTCCGTCGAACTGGAGCGGCTTGCTGAAGCGCTCGAGCGATGGGGGCGAGACGTGGAGCGAGGCCGAGTGGCTGCCTGCGGGCATCCTGGGGCCTATCAAGAACAAGCCGGCAGAACTCGACTCGGGAGAGATCGTGTGCGGTTCGTCGGTCGAGAGCTGGCGGCTATGGGCGTGCTGGTGCGAGATCACGCCCGATGCGGGGCGGACGTGGAGCAAGCACGGTCCAATCCAGGTGCCGGGCAAACCGTACGGGATCATCCAACCGGCGGTGCTCGATCTGGGCGAGGGTCACATCCGGTTCCTGTGCCGCTCGCACGGGATGCGGCGGATCGTGTGCGCGGACAGCTTCGACAGCGGGCGGACGTGGGGTGACGCTTTCCTCACCCGCCTGCCAAACCCCGGCAGCGGCATCGACGCGACGCGCCTGGCGGACGGGCGCATCGCGCTCATCTACAACCACACCGAGACGGATCGCACGCCCCTCAATGTCGCGGCCTCGGAGGATGGGGGCGACACCTGGACGCCTCCGCTGGTGCTGGAGGATGAGCCGGGCGAGTACTCGTACCCCGCGATCATCCAGGCCTCCGACGGTACGATCCACATGACGTACACCTGGCGGCGGGAACGGATCAAGCACGTCGCCATGTCCCCCACGGAGTTCTGACGGGAGGCGGAGCATGAGATTCCTGTTCGCGCTGCTGATGGCGCAGTGCGCCCATGCCCAGGAGGCCGCCGGCGCCATGGAACTCCCCAGCCGGAGACCCGCCTTCCCGCTGGCCGAGTGTGCGATCGTCCATCCGGCGACCGAAACCGGCCTCGCCCAAGCCCGCAGGATCAGCTCGGCCATCGAGGCGAAGGGTGGGAAGGCGACCGCCATCTCGGCAACAGAGGCCCTCGATGCCTCGGCGCTGCGTTTGCGGGACGAGATCGCGGGGAAACCGCACATCCTCCTGGGCAACATCAACACGAACCGGGCTCTCCTGGCCTACTACGCGGACCTGCTGGACTTCAGCGATGCGTACCATCCCGGAGGCGACGGGTACGTGCTGCGCACCGTGCCAAAGGGCTGTGGGCGAGGGGGCGACGCGCTCGTCGTCGGGGCGAGTAGCGAGGCGGGGCTGCAACGAGGCACGGATCGCTTGGTCGAGCTGCTGGCAACCGCGAACGGCCCACAACTGCCGTACGTCTTCGAGGCGAAGATTGAGGGCCCCGTGTCCCAAACGGTCCCTGCGTATGAGCTGCCGAAACCCGGCGATCCCCAACCGTACGCCGGCGGCGGCTACTACGGCTGGGTCATCTACCCAGGGTACGCTTACGCGCTGACGGGGCGCCCGTCGTCGGCCGAGGTCACGGTGGCGAGCCTGCTGAGCGGAGCGGAGCAGAACGGGGGCTGGTACCCCGTCAGCGACTACGAACTGGAGTGGCTGACGCGCGGGTGGAGCTACGTTCGTGACGCGCCGTGTGTCTCCGAGCAGGACGCGCAGATCGTCGACAACGCCCTCCTGCAGACACTCTACCACGACCAGAACGAGTACTGGCGCGCGCGAGGCGGGCCTTCCATCGGCAGCCGCCACCAGACGATGGGGACGAGCGCGTTCTACACCGGGGTGCGCCTGCTGCTGAGGCGCGGGAGCCCCGACGAGGCGGCCCGGGCGCAGCTCCTGCAGTGGGAGCAGCAGTGCGCGGCCTACTTCGCCAATGCCACGCAGACCTTCCATGACGACATGGAGGGCATCCCCTGCTACCACTCCTTCCAGCCGATCGCGAATGAGGCCCTGCGGAGCGGAGTGGCCGGTTACTTCGGCGAGAACCTCGACCTCGCAGTGCGTCGCGCGCTGGCGGTGACGGACAACCTCGGCTTCTATGCAGGCACGGGCACCTACGAGGAGGCGCGCCCTGGTACGACGCGCACGGGGATCATGCTGGGCTATCCCCTCGCGATGGCGGCAAACCTGAAGGGCGATGCGGGCTGCGAGTGGCTCCTCCGGAACTTCCCCGGCACGGGGCTCGGTACGTGGGGGCTCATCGTCGGGTGGAACGCCCGCGGGTTCGCTCGGCCGCCGGACGTGCCTGCCGAGGAGCCGCGCAACCTGCTGGGGATCCTCACCGTGCCGCTCGGCCCGTACCGCGAGGCCAGGCTGAACCCGCGCCCCGAGGGCACGCTGTTCGAGAAGGTCTGCCTCCGCGATAACTTCGACCCGCGCGGGCAGTTCATGGTGCTGGAGGGTTTCCAGGACACGGGGGCTGACAACCTGCAGCCGCGCGACGCGAACTCGATCATCCGCTACACCGATCTTGGGCACATCTGGCTGTACGCCAACTCGGAGCGCTCGGGCAACTTCCACCGCAACGCGGTCTACGTGAGCGACGGGCTGAACGAGACCTGGGGAGCGCCGACGAGCGAACTCCTGGCGAGCGTGGATAGCGGCCCGGTGGCCCTCGTGTCGAGCCGGCTGACCGACTACGTCGCCTCGGACTGGACGCGCAACGTCATCTGGCGCAAGGGGCGCTACGATGCCATCATCGACGTGCTGAAGCAAACCCGCGAGGGGGACTTCTCCGCGACCTGCACGTTCCGCACGCCCTGCGCAGCCGAGCAGACGGCCACGGGCATGAGGGCGTGGGAGGGCGATGCGGAGATGTTCGTCGTGAACGCCGACGGTGTCGCGCAATCGCTGCGGCGCAATCCGGGCCTGGAGGGCGCCGCGATCCCCACGTTCCTGCGTCAGCGTCGGCCATTGGCAGGTGTGCCCGGCAGGCACATTGCCTTCCGCAACCTCATCTACGCGACCGACGCCGGGCGCCCGGTGTCACTGGAGGCGCGGCCCGTGGGCGAGTGGGCGCTGATGGTGCGCGGGCAGACGCCCGAGGGCGAGGAGATCGCGCTCATCGGGGCGTGTCCTGACGGCGAGTCCATCGCGGAGGGGACGCTGGAGGCGAGTGAGCCGGTGTTCTTCGTCTCGCCCGACGCGGTGATCTGCGGGACTGGCGTGAAGCTGGGCGGTGTGGCAGTCGCGCCGGGAATGGGCGCGCAGCAGTTGCGGGATGCTCTTGCCCGGCTGTGGGATGCCTTGCCGGAAGCCGGTGCGCCTGAGGAGACCGTGCTGCCTCGGCGTCCGGCCGGGGAAGTGGTTCACTTCTCAAGCTTCACGCCGCGCGGGGAGACGATCCTCGGGCCGAACATCGCGGTCGATCCGGCGCCGACGAGCGGACTCGCGCTGGACCTCATCGATGGCACGATCCCGCTCTGGCAGGCGGTGTCGTTCCCGGGCGACGCCGGCATCCACCTCCGCCTCGACCTGCGGCGCCCCGAGCAGATCGATTCGGTAGAACTCGCAACCGGTCTCCTGACCGGCACGAATGTCGTGCCCGATCCCGCCAAGCTGCCTGGCGCGCGCCCGGCCACGATCAGCCTCGACGGCAAGGCCCAGCCGGCCGAGTTCGCCTGCGGGTTCACGTATGAGCCGCTGCACAAGGGCGTCGTGTGCCCCATGGGTCGGTGGCGGGCGAACCTGGCAGGCGCGCAAGCGCGGGAGGTCGAGGTGATCCTGCCGAAGGACGCCTGGCCGGGCGGCGCGGGCATCCGCGAGGTGATCGTGCGGCGCGCCGGGACGAACGAGGTCGCTCCGACGCACCTGTGCGAGGCTGACGTCGATGCGGACGGCAAGCCGGAGCTCCTCCTGGCCGCCGACACGGGGGAGGTCGTCTGCGTGGCTGCGGACGGAAAGGAGCGCTGGCGGCGAACGCTCGGCGGGCCGATCACGGCGTTAGAGTGCATCGACCTGGGCGAAGGCGCGCCGGCGCTCCTCGCGACAACAAGAGAGGCGAGGCTCTACCGGTTGACGCCGACGGGCGAGGTGGCGTGGGTCGCCGACTTCATCCTGGAGGCGAACGAGAACGGCGATCTGCCGACGGCGTACAGCATCAGCAAGTGGATCGACCGCGACGGGAAACCGGAGATCGTCTGCGGGAACTACAACGCGTGCTCGTTCGTCACGCCCGACGGCTCGCGGGTGCAATACTGCCGCGCGAATGGCGCCTTCGAGACGATGATGCTGCCCGAGGGCATCGACCTCAACGGCGACGGCATCGACGACCAACTACTCTACAACGTGTGGCAGAGCCTCTCAGTCATCGACGGCGCACAGCGCAAGAACGTGGGCTACCGCAGCGCACCGGGCGGCGAGGGGTTGCTCTTCACTTGGTGGCGCAAGGACCCGGGCGAGCCGCTCGCCTTGATCGCGGCCGAGAACGGCGTCGGTCTGATGAACGCGAAGACCGGTGAGTTCCGTTGGCGCCGGAACATCTCGCCGCTGAGTGCCTGCGCGACCGGCGACTTCGGCGGGGAGATCGGGCGCGTGGCGGTGGTTGCGAAGCGTGACGGCTTCGTGCTCGCCTTCAACGAGGCCGGCGAGATCGTGCGGAGCACCCGCGTGGATGGGCTGCTCGAATGTGCAACGGTTGCATCGCTACCCGACGGCTCGCAGCGCCTCGTGGCGGCGACTGACAGCCGCATCGTCCTGTTCGACGCCGACCTGCGCGACTCCGTCGAGACCGCGCAGGGCACCGCGACGAAGCTGGTCGCGCTGTCGCCGCCGGGCACGTTCGCCGCGTTACGCCCGGCGGCGAGCGTGGACGTGCTCCGGTTGCGATGAAAGGGTGCATGGGCAGCGTGGGCGGGCGCCATGAATGGCGCCCCTACACGACCGGGCGCGATGAATCGCGCCCCTACATTACCGCAGATTGCCGTCATGTAGGGGCACGATTCATCGTGCCCCTGTGTAGGGGCGTGATTCATCACGCCCCATGCCTTCCGCGTCGCGCACCCGCGAGGGCAAGGGAGGGAGTTCATGCCTGACATCCGCTACTTCGACGCCTTCTGCCTCCTTGGCCGCAACATCCACATGCCCGAGGGGCAGCCGGAGACGGTGGAGGCGATCCTCGCCGCGATGGACCACTACGGGATCCACGAGGCGCTCGTGGTCGATGCGCTCGCGAAGGATGCGAACCCGGCGGCAGGCAACGCGCGGCTCCTCGGGCTAGTGGCCGATGAACCGCGCTTGCACCCGGCGTGGGCCGCGCTGATGCCGCATTCGCGCGAGCTGCCGTCGCCCGGCGAGCTGCTCGCGCAGATGGAGCAGCAGGGCGTGCTTGCGCTGTTCCTGTTCTATCGCACGTTCGACATCCGGCTCGATGACTGGGGCGTGGACGAGTTCCTGGAGCCAATGGCGCAGGCGCGAGTCCCGCTGTTCCTGTGTCCTGATGGCGCGGGCGGCCGGGGAGCGACCGATCAGAGCGATTGGCCGGGAGTGGTCAACCTGTGCCGCCGTTTGCCAGAGCTGCCGGTGATCGTCACCGAGAACCGTATCTACAAGACGCAGCGGTCCGTGTACTCTGCGCTCGCGGCGTGCGCGAACCTGCGGATCGACCTGCGCGCGCTCTGGCTGCACCATCGCATCGAGTTCATCTGCCGCGAGTTCAGCGCGGATCGGCTGGTGTGGAGTTCGGGGCTACCTGGTTCGGTGCCCGGCGTGCCGATGATGCAACTGAACTACACCGCAGTCGGCGACGATGAGCTGCGCCTCATCGCAGGCGACAACCTGCGCAAGCTGTTCTCCTGGAACCCGCGCTTCCGGCCTGTGGGCAAGGTCGACTTCCCCGAACCCATCGACTCGCTTCATCGCGCAGCGCGCGAACGGCTCGACCTGTCGGATCTGCAGGTGTATGACTGCCACGGTCATATCGGCAGCTCGACGCCGCACCACGTGATCGATGACTCGCTGGATGACATCGTCGCGGAGATGGACCGGTTCGGCGTGCGCGTGTGCTGCGTGTTCAACCTGGAGGGAGTGTTCGGGGATGACACCTACGGGAACGAGGTCGTAGCGGACGCGGTGCGGCGCCATCCGGAGCGCTTCATCGGCTTCACGATGGTCAACCCGAACCACGGCGAGGCGGACATGCTGAAGCAGCTTGAGCGGGGCCTGGCGAACGGGATGCAGGGGATCAAGCTGATCTCAAGCTACCACGGCTATCCGACCGAGGGGCCACTGATCGATGTCGCCTGTCGCTTCGCACACGAGCACGGGCAGTTCATCCTGAACCACTACTGGGGCAGCGCGGAGCAGATGGAGCGCCTTTGCACCACCTACCCGAACGCGTGCTTCTTCACCGGCCACTCGACCATGGAGTATGTGGAGGTCACACGGCGCGTCGGGAACCTGTTCATCTGCACCTGCCCGTTTCACGCGTGGGATCAGACCGAGCAGTTCGTCGCGGCGTACGGCGCGGACCGCATCCTGTTCGGCTCGGACCTCACCGATCTACCGATCGCCTGGGGCCTGGCGCCGACCATGTACGCCAAGATCCCCGAGGAGGACAAGCTCAAGATCCTCGGCGGGAACCTCAAGCGGCTGATGGAGCAGTACGGAATCGGGAAGGACGGCTGACCGCCCATGCGGAACCGGTCGCGCCGGAGGTGGCCTGCATGAAGCTCACCGGCGGGGAGATCGTCGCGGAGAGCCTGATCGCCGCGGGGGTGCCGTACATCGCAGGGATTCCGGGCCATGGCTGCCTGGGCCTGGCGGACGCCTTCATCGCGCGGCAGGGCAAGATTCGCGTGCTGAACGTGCGCCAGGAGAACGCGGCGGTGCACCTGGCGGATGGGTACTACCGCACGTGCGGGCGCCCGCTGGCGGCGTTCACGAGCATCGGGCCGGGCGCGTGCAACGCGGTCATCGGCGCGGCGACCGCCTATGTGGATTCGACTGCGGTGCTGATCCTCACCGGCGGCACGCATGTCCACATGTTCGGGAAGGGCGTGCTACAGGAGATCGAGCGGCGCCGGTCGAGCGACTTCCTGAAGGTGCTGGAACCGGTGGTGAAGCGGTCGTGGGAAGCGATGGACGTGCGGCAGCTTCCGTTCATCATGCGGCACGCCTTCGCGACCATGATGAGCGGCCGGCGCGGGCCTGTACACATCGAGCTGCCGATGTGCGTACAGTGCGAGGCCGCGGATGTGCAGATCGCGGACTTCGGCGATCAGGTGGTTGCGCAGCGCCCAACGCCGGACAGCGAAGCCGTCGAGCAGGCGGCGGAGGTGCTGCTGAGCGCGAAGCGGCCGGTGATCCTCGCCGGTGGCGGGGCGCTGTACGCCGACGCGGCGCCGGAGCTGCGGGCGCTGGCGGAGCACTTGGGCGCGGCGGTGCTGACGACGCTCGCGGGCAAGGGCGTCTTCCCGGAGACCCACCCGCTGTCCGGTTGGCTGACGGGCTCGAAGGGCACGTTGATCGGCCTGCAGCTCTCGCAGAGCGCCGACGTGATCCTGGCCGTAGGCTGTCGCTTCGCGGATGAGACGACCTGCAGCTACCGCGACGGCGTCGCCTTCGGCATTCCGCCGACCAAGCTGGTGCACCTGGACTTGCAGCCGGAGGAGATCGGGAAGAACTACCCGGTGGAGGTGGGCCTGGTCGGGGACGCGAAGGCCGGTCTGACGGCGCTGCTGGCGGCGGTGAAGGACCGGCGGCCGCAATCCGCCGGCGAGAACGCGTACACGCAGGAGATCGCGGCGCTGCGCGAGGCGTGGTGGGCGGAATACGCGGCGATCCGGGCGTCGGACGCGGTGCCGATCACGATGTCGCGGTTCCTGGCCGAGGCCCGTGCCGCGATCCCGATGCACGCGATAGTAGCGTCATCTTCGGGGAACACGCAGGCGCAGATTCTGCAGGAGTTCCCGTTCGAAGAGCCGCGCACGTGCCTGACGACGGGCGGTTTCTCGACGATGGGCTGGTCGCTGCCCGCGGCGGTGGGCGCGAAACTCGCCGTGCCGGAGCGGCCCGTGTTCGGCATCCTGGGGGACGGCGACTTCCTGATGTCGATCCAGGAACTCGCGACCGCGGTGCAGCACGAGATTCCCGTCACTATGATCGTGGCGAACAATCAGGGCTTCATCTCAATCAAGGACCTGCAGCGTGCGGTGTATGGCGAGGACCACACGATCGCCTCGGACTTCGCGAAGCCCGACGGCACGATCGTTACCCCGCACCTCGCCGACGCCGCGAAGGCCTTCGGCTGCCACGCCGAGCGCGTTGAGCAGCCGGATGCCATCGGCCCGGCCATTCGCCGGGCGGCGGACAGCGGTCTGCCGGCGGTCGTGGAGGTGATGGTGGACCGCGACCCGCCGGCCTCCGGCGGCGCGGCCTATGGTTGGTGGGACGTGCCGGTGCCGACATACCTGCCGGAACAGCGCGCTCGGTATGAGGCCGGGCGTGATGAGGAGACGTTGTAGGGGCGGACCCATGTGTCCGCCCAACGTTTGGAGCGCACCAAGGAGGGTCAGGGATGATCAAGTCCATCAGTTACTGGTCGATGCCGCCGGGGACGAACGTCGAAGGCGGAATGAGGCTTGCGAAGAAGACGGGCTTCGCGGCCATCGAGTTGGCCATAGACGAGACGGGGGAGTTCAGCCTCGAGACGACCGCGGACGGCTTTGCGCGGATCAAAGGCCTGGCCGAGAGGATCGGCATCAAGCTGCCCACGGTGGCCACGGGTCTCGGCTGGGCGTACCCGGTCGTGGGGCCCGATCCGGCAATCTGCGACAAGGGGAAGCAGGTTGTGCGGAAGTGCCTGGAGGCGGCGCAGGCGCTGGGTGCGGGAGTGATCCTGTGCGTGCCGGGTTCGGTGACGGACAGCTTCTCGTATGACGCGGCGTGCGAGCAGCTTGTGCCGGCGTTCCAGGCCCTCGGCGACGAGGCCGCAGACTACGGCGTGGTCATCGGGTTGGAGAACGTGTGGAACAAGTTCATGCTCAGCCCCGTGGAGTTCGCGCGTCTGATCGACGACATCGATCGCCCGTGTGTGCAGGCGTACTTCGATGTGGGGAACGTGATGCTGACGGGGTTCCCGGACCAGTGGATCCGCATCCTGGGATCGCGCATCAGGGCCGTCCACTTCAAGGACTTCAAGTGCAGCATCGGCACGATCCAGGGCTTCATCGACCTCTTGGAGGGCGACGTGCCGTGGGATCGCGTCATGGCGGCGTTCAAGGCCATCGGCTACGACGGCGCGGTAACGGCCGAGATGATGCCGCCCTACGCGCACTTCCCCGAGCGTCTGCTGGAGGCGACTAGCCAGAGCATGGACGCGATCCTGACCCTGGCGTAGCCCACGAAAGGAGACCTCGCGCAATGGCTGCGCAACAGTGGGAGTACCTAGTCATCCGGCTGACCGATGCGCGCGCGACCCACATCAGCGAGCGGCTGAACCAGCATGCGGCGGAGGGGTATGAGCCGATCATGATGTGCGGAGACGTGACGCTGAGCCTGCTGCTCCGCAAGCCAAAGGAAGAGACGCCGGCCCCGGCCGAGAGCTGAAGGGCGCCGCGCCGGCCTGAGAGCGTGCATGAAGAGCGTGGGCGGGCGCCATGAATGGCGCCCCGACACAACTGGGCGCGATGAATCGCGCCCCTACATGAGCTGGGCCCGTAGATCGCCGTCATGTAGGGGCACGATTCATCGTGCCCCAGCGTAGGGGCGTGATTTCATCACGCCCCATGCCGTGCTTCCCATACACGCTCTGAGAAGCGAAGAGCCGCCTGGGTGAAGCAGGCGGCCCTCGCGTGTCCCGCCGTCACTCGCCTGGGGGTTGCGCGGACGGCGTGACGTTCCACCAGGCGGTATACCCAGCAGCGCACCGCCTTCCGCGTGACACTGGTCACGACTACCGAGAGAAAGGACGACCTACCGTGGCTGAAGTCGGTCTCGGACTCATTAGTTGTGGCGGCATGGGCAAGAGCCTCATCACGAGCACGAAGGACATCCCGGGCTGCGTGACGCGCTGTGTGGCCGACGTGGACGAGGCCAAGGCCAAGGCGCTGGCGGAGGAGATGGAATGCGACTACGTGATGGACAACGCCGCTCTCCTGGCGCGGGCGGACGTGGAGGCGGTGATCATCGCGGCCCCGAACTTCCTGCACCGCGAGATCACCGTCCAGGCCGCCGAGGCGGGGAAGCACATCTTCTGCGAGAAGCCCCTCGCCCTGCACAAGAGCGACGCCGTGGCGATGGTGCAGGCGGCGAAGCAGAACGGTGTGAAGCTGATGGTCGGCCAGGTGCTGCGCTACCTCCCGCCGTGGCACTGCATCAAGTCCCTGGTGGATAGCGGCGCGCTCGGCAAGCCCTTCGCCATGCAGACCACGCGAATCGGTGGGGGATGGGGGGGAGGCACCTACCACGCGCAGTGGCGCCTCAAGCGGGAGACGTGCGGCGGGCCGCTGTTTGAGATCAACGCGCATGAGATCGACTTCATGCGCCAGATCATGGGCGAGGCCACGCGCGTCACGTCGGGCCTCGGGCGGTTCGTCGAGACGGAGATCGACTACGAAGACCTCGCGATGCTCCTGATCGAGTTCGAGGGTGGCGGCTACGGCCAGCTGCTCGCGGGCCACTGCGCGCAGATCGGCATCTACGAGATGAAGCTCTACTGCACTAACGGCACCGTGATGGCCGGCGGGCCGCACGGCCTGCGCTACAAGAAGGTCGGCGAGGACGAGGTCGTCGTGTCGGCCGAGGAGCAGGAGGCCGAACCGGGCGTGCGCCGCGAGGTCCGCGAGTTCGTCGAGTGCATCCTCAACGACACGCCGCCAACCATCCCCGGCGAGGAGGGCGTCCGCAACGTCGAGATTGCCGAAGCTGCCCTCATCTCCTCGGCGGAGCATCGCCCGGTGGACTTGCCGTTGTAGGGGCGCAGCCTGGACTGCGTTGAGCAAGGGCCCCGTTCATGAGGGACGCCCCTCATACGCGCCCCACGTGACTCGTAGGTCGGGATGCCAATCCCGACCAGGCCTTGGTCAACACAATCGGTGCTGCGCCCGAGGTTCCCATGGAACGCGAAGCGCTGGAGCAACTACTCGAGGGCGTGCGCCTCGGCGAGATGAGCGTCGAGGAGGCGCTGCAACGGCTCCGCGAGTTGCCCTTTGAGGACCTCGGCTACGCGAAGGTCGATCACCACCGCGCCTTGCGGAAGAGCTTCCCCGAGGTCATCTTCTGTCAGGGGAAGGCTCCCGAGCACGTCATTGGGATCGTGAAGTCGATCCGCGCGCGGTCGAGCATCGTCCTGGCGACGCGGGCGACGCGGGAGCTGTATGCGGCCGTCGCGGCCGAGGTGCCGGAGGCGGTCTATCACGAACAGGCGCGGATCATCCAGGTCGGGGAAGCGAAGCCCGACCCCGCGAGCACGGGCACGGTGCTCGTGATCAGTGCGGGTACGGCGGACATCGCCGTCGCGGAGGAGGCAGCCGTCACGGCGCAGGCCGCGGGTTGCGCGGTGGAGCGGCTCTACGACGTGGGTGTGGCGGGCATCCATCGCCTGCTCGCGCACCGGCGGGCACTCGACGAGGCGCGCGTGCTTATCGTCGTGGCCGGCATGGAGGGCGCCCTGGCGAGCGTCGTCGGCGGCCTGGTGGACAAGCCCGTCATCGCGGTGCCGACGAGCGTGGGCTACGGCGCGAGCTTCAACGGTCTCGCGGCGCTGCTCGGGATGCTGAACAGCTGTGCGTCGGGGCTGGTCGTGGTGAACATCGACAACGGCTTTGGGGCGGGCTACTTCGCAGCGATGCTCACCAAGATGTGAGGGCGCTCAGCCTCCCTCCAACTCAGCCTTGCCTCGCTGCACCAGGTCCAGCGCCTTCACCGGATCGCGCTCTCGGCACTCGTGCGCGGTGCGGAGCATCTCCATTGCGACCCAGGCGGCGCGGGTGGGCGGCTGCTGAAGGATCAGTTCGTGTAGCGCCTGCGCCTCGCCCTCGAAGGCCTCCTGTGCGGCCAGCATCGCCTTCACGGACGGCGCGTCGATCTTGCCGCTGGAGATGAGACGCGGCACTTCGCGGCAGAGGCGCGGTGCGTCCTCCTCGATGGCGTCGGGCGAGCCGGACTGCTTCAGGTAGACGACCAGGACGCGCTCGCCGCGCAGCCGCGTGCTGGGCAGGAACCCCGTGTACCAGAAGTTGTAGCCCCCCTTGTACAACTGCAGGAACGTGTTCGCATCTCGCCAGAGCGAGTCGTAGCACGGCAGGATGACGCCGAGCGAGATCGCGCGCTGCGGGTTGTGCAGCAGCATGTAGGGGCGCTCGGCATTGAGACGCGCCGCCACGTCGCCGCCTGGCTCCCAGGCGCCCACACCCGCGTATGTGTTGCGCTCGCCGAGGTCCGCCAGCGCGCCCTGGTGCCGCCGCCCATGGCCATCCATGTATGCGTAGTGAGTCAGCAGGTCGATGTTGACATCCAGCTTGGGCGCGAACCGGACGATGGACGCCTCCGGCGCCAGCGCGCCAGCCGTGAAGCGGCTGACGACGACCAGCCCCTCGGGGATCGTCGTGTACAGCGCCTCGTGAGTGACGGCGTGTTCGCGGTCCAGGTCACAGCGGACGGACACAGGACCGGAGGCGCCGCCCGTCTTTACGGTCGGCTTGACCTCGCACGTCCGCGCTTCCTTGCCATCCGCGAGGTTGTAGCCGAACCAGGGCTTCTCGCCATCGGGGCGCAGGAACGAGACGAACGCGGCTTCGCCCGCGGGCTGGGCGAGCACGTCGAACGTGCCTGCATCGCGGCGCAACTCCACGCGCCAGCGCTCGCCCGTCAGCTTGACGGACGGCGTGTCGGAGCTGGCGCTCCGACCTACGACGGCCAGGGGGATCGCGATCAGAAACAGGGCCTTCATTCGATCACCACCAGGGTGTACACGTCGGTCTTGGGCAGGATGATCCGGATCGTGTGGCGGCCGCCGATGGACATCGGCCCCGCCATGCCCTCGCGGAGCGGCGTGCGGCGGGCGATGCTGAGGGGCGTCCAGGTTAGCTCGCCCTGCGGGCCGTCCGGGTCGGGCGACAGCGCCCGGACGGTCTTCCCTCGCAGACCGAAGTCCGAAGGCAGCGTGAGATCGACCGCCGTCTGGCCCGTGGCCCGGAACCCGCGGCCGGGCTGGTAGTCGCGGTTGATGATGTCGAGGAACAGGGCGCTGCGGTCCGTCGCGCGACGCAAGTGCAGCTGCAGGTTCACGGCGAGGTCGCGGGAGGCCGTCGTCGGCTCATGGCCCAGCTGTCCGACCAGCAGCTGCGCCAGAGCGATCCTCGTCTCCGGGTCCTTCGTCGCGATGTAGGCCTCGTAGTCGGCCCGCAGGGCATAGACCCTTGGGTCGCCCACCGCCAGGCCCATGGGCAGCGTCCCGCGAGGCTGGCGGGCCTCGTCGAGGGTGCCGAACGGCCCCGAACGCACGAGCACTCCGCCGGCCATCGCGTACCCGGCGAGGACGCTGAGGTTCGCGTCCGTGAGAGCGTAAGTGGAGGGCGCGATGAGGATATCGAAGTTGTTGAGGCCGGCGGGCTTCTCCTCCGGGAGAAACCGTCCGTCGCCGAGGAGGACCGTGCCGAACTGCAGATTGGAATCGAGGAGGGCCTGACACAAGCCGTAGTACTCGCGGCAGTGCGCGGGGCCCTGCAGCGTCCAGCGAGTCGGGTACATGTCCCAGACGTAGGAGGCGTTCGCGAAGAGCACGCCGATGCGCGCCTCCACTCGCGCCTTCGCGAAGTAGCGGTCGTGCGTGTCCCCGAAGAACTGCCCGCAGCGCTTCAGCGCCTCGCGCGCCCCCTCCCACTGACTGAAGCGGTAGTGCAGCGCGTGGTAGCACCCGGACGTGTACGCCTCGGCGCAGAGCCACTCCATCAAACGGTCCTGCTGCTCTGCCGGGAGCGCGGCGAAGAAGTCCGGCGCCTGCTGGATGTCCAGAAACATGCAGATCTTCTTGTCCGGCGTGGCCGCGCGCGCCATGCGGTACATCGGCACGAAGGAGGCGTCAGGCGGGAGGAGCGTCCGATGACGCAGTGCCCCGTCGGCCCGCGCCTCGATGCCGAAGCCGGTGCCGACGTTCACGTGGTCATAGACCGCCGACTCCCCCGCGAGCACCGCGCAGAGCGTCGTGATGTCGTACTGGTTGGCGTTCGTCACGAGGTCGCGCCCGTGCTTGTCACGGGCGTAGGCCTTGGAGTCCTCCACGATCTCGCGCTCGTAGCGTAAGGTCGCTTCGAGCTGGAACAGCCACCACTCGTCATGCAGCGGGCTCTCCCACGGCTTGTCAGCGAGGCCCTTCGCGGCGAGGTAGTCGCGGTACCGGAAGCCCTCGAGGTCCTCGATCCCGAACCTCACCCGCACCGTTTGGGCATCGTACTTCCCGCGCAGGTAGTCGCGGAACTGCGCGCAGCAGTGATCGCAGAAGCCGGGCAGGGGGGCCATCCAGTAGTACTTCGCGTAGGACTCGTCATAGTGGATGCCATCTGCGCCGCCGTCGATCACCGCGCGGGCCATCGTCTTCACGTACCCGCGGTACTCCGGGTTGTTGAGGCAGCCCTGGTGCCAGTTCCCGACGGGCAGCATGCGGTTCTGGGAATCGCGCGTCACCCACGCCTCGTACTTGCCGGGCGGCACGTCCTCCGGGTAGATCGCTGCTGAGGTGACCATTGTGGCGAAGCACAGGCCCAGCTCGTGGGAGAGGTCCATGAGCGGGAGCTTCGACTGCTGTCCGGCCCGCGCGCCGTCCGGCGACTGGTGCCAGGCGCCATGGACGCCGCGCACGACCACATCCACGCCGATCTCCCGCAGGGCGCGCACATCGTCCGGCGTGTTGCCTGGCTGGCAGATCGCGAACACCCTCGCATCGCGGAGGATGTCGAGGTTGGGTTTGGCCTCGGCAGGTTGGGCGCCCAAGGTGGCGAAGGGCAGCAGCACGGCCGGAAGCATGGGGGTCATCACCTCATCAGGCCCTGCCATTCGCCGCCCAAGGGCTGGTCTCCTGGCGGGGACACCTGCCAATGAGTCCCGAATGGGTACGGGAGCAGTGGGGCGGGCATTCTTGCCCGCCACAGCCTCTGGCGGGCAGGAATGCCCGCCCCACTGCTCCCGTGTTTGTGCGAAGCACAGTAGGAGGGAACAAGGAGGCGGTCGAGGCTGTCACTAGCAGTAGGCACGCAAGACTGCCGGGAAGGGGAATCGCAGATGACGGCTCGCTGGCTGTTGACGGCAATCGCGCTCATCGCCGTGCTGGGTTGCCGTGGAGGCAACGCTCAGCAGGACGACCTGGCGGCGTTGGTTGGGCAGTGCAAGGCCGATGCGGCGAAGCAGGCGGGCGTTGACGTGGCGGAAGTGAAGGTGACGAAGGCGGAATCGGTGGTTTGGCGGGACGGGTCGCTCGGCTGTCCGAAGCCGGGCATGGAGTACATCATGATGCTGATCCCCGGCTACCGGATGACGTTGGAGGCCGGCGGCAAGAGCTACGAATACCACACCGACAAGGGGAAGCGGTTCGTTTTGTGCGGGGGGGGAGGGCAGGAGCCCTATCAGGTCGGCGGCCCGGTGGAAGTGCCGGGCGGGGGCGGGGCCTCGGCGGTCGGGCAGGCGGGGGTGCTGTTCCTGGAGCCGATCCCGAACGAGCCGAACCTCAACAGCAAGCTCGTCTTGATGGATGTGGCGGGCGACAAGCAGACCGTCATCGAGGCGTGCACGGCCTTCACGACCTCGGTCGATGGTTGGGTCCTCGCGAAGGCGCGCACCTCGCGGTCCGGTCACGATCTGCTGCTCGCCCGCGTCGGGCAGGCGCCGAAGGTCGTGATGAAGGCCTTCGACTTCGACGCGATGGCCTTCGACAGGGGCGGTTCACGCTACGGGGTGCTCGTCAGGTCGGTGGTGGGCCAGCCCTACCGCCTGCACATTGGCGGGCCCGAGGGCGAGCCGCAGCCGCTGGACTGGGCGCCGACCGTGCAGCGGGGCTCTGCGGCCCGGATCAGCCTGGTTAGTGACCTGCTGCTCCTCGTGGAGGGCGGCTCGGATGATGATGCCCCGAAGGTGACCGTCCTGGACCTGACGGCGGAGAAGGTGGTCGCGACGTTCCGGTCCACCAGTGCGGAGCTGTTCGCCCCGGAGTCAGTGCGGGCGTTCGATCGGAATGTGACGTACTGAGAGGAGCTACTGGGGGTTCGGGGACACGACCCAGTCCGGTCATACCGAACTGGGATCGCATCCCCGAACTCCGCATTACTGGACCGTGAAGGTGCCCCCCATCGGGCCCATTCCACGCTCTTCCTGGGCCTTCCGGAAGGTGTTCAGCCACTCCTTCTCCTTGTCCGCGAGGTCGTTGCGCTTCATCTCGCGGAACGCCATCTCGAGCCGGAAGTGCACATACTCGTTACGCTGCTGCACGGGTGCCGCGAGGTCGGTGGCCATCTGGTAGTGGGCGAGCGCCTCGTCGGTCCGCTTCTTCTCTCGTAGGAGGTCGCCTATCATCAGCATCAGCTCTGCCGAGCGCGCGGGTCCTTGCAGCCTCGCGGCACCGGTCCTCGCCTGGGCCCCCTCTTCCGTCGTGGGCTTCTCAGTGTAGGCGGTCTCGATCTCCTGCAATAGCGCGAGGGCCTTGTCCTTGTTGTCCTTGGTCTGCCAGAGCTTGGCCAGCTCGTACTTCGCGCCCGCGTTGCCGGGGTCGCTCTGTACCGCCTGGTCGAGCAGCGAGATGGCTTTGTCCTCGTCGCTGCCCGCGCCCTCGGCCTCGCCCAGCAGGCGGTAGGCCGCCAGCTCAGGATCGTGTACCTCGATCTTGGCCGAGTCGCGCAGCTTCTGCTGGTAGCTCGACCACACGCGCCACTTCCGCTGCTCGATGTAGCTGTCACCGTACGTGGCCTTGTTCTTGGCGAAGTCCTTGGGCAGTTCCTTGCGGCGTCCCTCGACCTTGATGATGTGGTAGCCGTTCTCGGTCTTGACGACACCGCTGATTTGGCCGGGCTTGAGCGCGAAGGCCGCCTGCTCGAATTCCTCAACCATCCGGCCGCGCTTGAACCAACCCAGGTCCCCGCCCGTGGGAGCGCTCGGGCAGGAGGAGTACTCGTTGGCCAGCTTCCCGAAGTCCTCGCCGGCCTGGGTTCTCTGGAGCAGCTTGTCGATCTCCTGCTTGGCCTCGGCGTCCCAGTCCTTGGTCTCGGAGGCCTGCTGCTTCTCAGAGGCGATCGCGTAAAGCCGCTTCTGCACCTCGGGGTCGATGGGCTTGCCCGCCGGTTGCTTCTTCTCCAGCGCAGCCTTCTCGTCGTCCAGCTTCCGCAGGGCCTTCGCCTTCATGTCCTTCGGGCCGAGGAGGATGTGCCGCGCCTTCATCTCCTCGAAGCTGTTCTCGACATCCTGGTCGGTGACCTGAACCGTGCCCTTGATCTTCTCTTCGAGCTTCTCGCGCGCGATCGTCTCGCTCAAGGACGCGTCTGAGCCGCCGGGCGAGTTGGCGTACTCGGCGAGGCGCTGCTGCTTGTACTGCTCGAGGGTGATCCCCTCGCGCTGCAGTCGCTCGGCGAGGGCGGTGCGCTCCTCGATCTCCGGCGCCAGCGCCTCGTTCACGTCCTGGAGGCGGCGCTCGCGGATCTCCTTGTTCGAGACCTTGATCCCCTCCGCGTCGATGGCTTGCTGCATCAGGACGCTCTGGATCCTGGTCTCCAGCCAGTTGGTCATCACCGGGCGCTGCGCCTCCACCGGCAGCCCGGAGCCTCGGTCGCCGACCATGTAGAGGTAGTTGTCCAGCTCCGACCGCGCGATCCGCTTGCCGTTGATCGTGACCACGTACTTGGAGACGCGACGCTTGCCGGCCGCGGCCTCCCCCTGGCGGCGCTGCGCGCGCTGGTAGGAGTCGAACGAGAACGCGCCGCCGACCAGGAAGATCAGCACGATGAGGTAGAACACGGGCTTGACGGCATGGCGTAGACGGTACTTCAACCGAACGAAACTCATGGTGATGCCTTCTCCTGCGGTTCAGCGCGTGGCGCTCTGCACGTATGCCGAGAACCGCTCCTTGAAGCGCTCTGTGTCGAACTCCAGTGCCCGCTGTCGGCAGCGGGTCTTGTCGAAGGCCAGCGTCTCGAAGCGCTGCACCGCGGCGACGAGACTTGCCGGGGTCTGCTCCGGGAAGAACACACCGGTCTCGTCAGCCAGGACGGTCTCCAGCGCCCCGCCCCCCCCGTAGGCGATGACCGGGCGACCGGCGCTCATGGCCTCCACCGGCGCCAGGCCGAAGTCCTCTTCCTGCGGCATCACGAAGGCCCGACAGCGGGCACAGTAGCGCCGCAGTTCCTCCTCGCTGACCTTCCCCAACAGCTTGACCGTAGGCCCGGCGCGCTGCTCGATCTGCCGCCGCAGCGGCCCATCGCCGATCACGACCAGCGGCTTCCCCAGTTCGGTGAAGGCCTCGATGGCAAGATCGACCTTCTTGTACGCGTTCAGTGCGGCGACGACCAGGTAGAAGTCCTCGTCGCAGTCCTCGGGCAGGAAGCTGCCGGTATCCACGGGCGGGTGGATGATCTCGGCGTCGCGCTCCCAGTAGCGGCGGATCCTCTCGCGCACGATCTGCGAGATCGCCAGGAGGTGTGTCGGCCTCTGGGCCGTGCGCTTGTCCCACCGCCGCAGTCGCGGGATCAGGGCCCGCGCCACCCGCCTCGCGAGACGACCGGCCGGCAGCGAACTGACATACTCCTCGGACCAGTGCCACAGGAACCGCGCCGGGGAGTAGCAGTAGCACACGTGGGTCGCGCCCTCGCGCTGCGGTGCGCTCTTGGCCCAGGCGCTCGAGTCACTGATCACCAGGTCGTACTCGCCGAGCCGCAGGCGGTCGATGGCCGCCGGCATGAGGGCGATCAGCTTCTGGTAGTGCTTGACGCCGCCGGGCAGCCGCTGCATGAACGACGTACGGATGTCCCAGCCTGCGAACTCCGGCCCCATTGCCTCAGGGTCGTATACCAGCGTGTAGACCGGGGCTTTGGGCCACAGGCCGTGGAGCACGGCGAGCACCCGCTCTGCGCCCCGCAAGCCCTGCACGAGGTAGTCGTGAACCAGCGCTACCTGCACTCGCCGGGCCTCCCCGCGGACAGGGGGACCTTCATCGAGCAGTACCGCCCGCACATGCTGCAGGCTTCGTGACCCATCCCGCCGCCTCGTTCCCGCGCGTCATCGACCTTCGAGCGATCGAGCGCCAGGTCGGCCATCCGCCCCCAGTCGAGGGCCTTGCGGGCCCGTGACATCCGCGCATCCCACTCGGCGGCTCCGCGGACGCCCTTCACCAAGTCCGCAGCGTGAGCCGCGATGCGCGAGGCCATCACCCCGTCGATGATGTCCCGTTCGGTCGGCAGGGAAAGGTGCTCTGCCGGCGTCACGTCGCAGAGGAAGTCCGCACCCGCGGCCGCGCAGACGGCGCCGCCGATGGCCCCCGTGATGTGGTCGTAGCCGGGCGCAACGTCCGTCACCAGCGGGCCCAGCACGTAGAAGGGCGCGTCGTGGCACAGGCGCTTTTGCAGCACCACATTCGCCGCGATCTGGTCCAGCGGCATGTGGCCGGGTCCTTCCACAAACGCCGCCACGCCTGCCTCTCGCGCGCGGTCCACCAGCTCGCCGATGATGATCGTCTCCGCCACTTGGGCGCGATCCGTAGCATCCACACCCGCGCCCGGCCGCAGCCCGTCGCCGATGCTGATCGCCACGTCGTACTGCCTCAGCATCGCCAGCAGCTCGTCGTACCGCTCGTACAGCGGGTTCTCGCGCCCCGTGGCCTCGATGTAGTGGGCCACGAGGCTGCCGCCCCGACTGACCACGCCGGTCGTCCGCCCCTCCAGGCGCAAGCGCTCCAGCGACATCTTCGTCACGCCGCAGTGGACCGTGACGAAGTCCACCCCATCGCGGCAGTGAGTCTCGACCGCCTCCAGAAACCACTCGGGCGGGACGTCGCCAAGTGATCCGAAGGCCTCTACCGCCCCCACGCCCACCTCATAGAGCGGCACGGAGCCCAGCGGCACGTCACACGCCTCGCGGACCGCGCACCGCGCCTCGTGCAGGTCGCCGCCGAGGCTGAGGTCCATCACCGTGTCCGTACCGGCCTCGATCGCGGCGCGGAGCTTGGCCAGCTCCGTCTCGATGCAGCACACATCCGGCGAGGTGCCCAGGTTGCAGTTCACCTTGGTGCGCAGGCCCCTGCCGATCCCAACCGGCCGCGCACGCCCGTGCCCGCCGACAAGCACGACGCTGCCATCGGCGACGCGCTCGGCCAGGGCGGCCCGGTCCACGCCTTCGTTGGCCGCGACCTGGTCGAGGGCCGTCGCCTCCACGAACTCCAGGAGTTGGGGCCAGGTTCGCTTCATGAGCCTATCTACCACGCAACACAAAATGGCCGGCCGCCTGAATCGCGCCGGCCCGATGGGTCCCCTACAGTGCTTCGACAGCGGCGAGTATAGCCCATTTGCCGCCGCAAGGCAACCGACGCTTCCGCCGCGCGCTCCGGCTACTTCCTTCAACAAGGGCGCGGCGGCTCCGGTGCCGGCCGGCGGTGTCGGAGCGGGCGCTGCAACCTGCGACGGCGCCAGTGGTTTGACAGGGGCACGGCCGGCGGGTACAATCGCGCAGACATGAGGCCGGCACACGCGCACCACACCCCTCTTCAGGCCATCGTCGCAGTGGATGGCGCCAGCAAGGGCAACCCGGGCCCGGCAGGCGCCGGTGTGGTCATCATGGCCCCCCAGGGCGACGTGCTGCAGGAGATCGCGGTGCCGATCCCGCACGCCACCAACAACGCGGCGGAGTACACGGGTCTCATCAAGGGCCTGGAGGCGGCGCGCGAACTGGGGCTACGGCGCATCGAGGTACGTACGGACAGCGAGCTGATGGTCCGCCAACTGAACGGGGAGTACCGCGTCAAGAACCCCGGTCTGCGCAGGCTCCATGCGCAGGTGACGCAGTTGATGGACCGCTTTGAGGCCTGTCACGTCCGGCATGTGACCCGCGATCGGAACCTGCTGGCCGACCGACTCGCCTCGGCGGCGGCGCGCGAGGCCGCGAAGGGCGCGCCCAGGGGGCCTGCCCAGGGGAGTCTGGACTTGTGACCGACCGTCCGCGCTTGCCATACGACGCCGACTGGATCGTCGAGGGCCGGATCTGCGCGATGAGCCTGCCGAGCGAAGCGGACGTCGGGCTTCTCCGACGCGGCGGGTTCACGGCGGTCATCAGCATCGCATCGGAGGACTACGCCGACCCCGTCCGCGAATGGTGTCAGGCCGGCGGACTTCGGTACCTGCGGTACCGGGTCGCCGACATGACGGCGCCTGAGGCGGCGGACATCCGCGACTTCGTGGCGGAGGTCGCCTACGAACTGGACCACGGCGGGCGGGTGGCCGTGCACTGCCTGGGCGGCGTTGGGCGGACCGGCACGATGATCGCCTGCTACCTGGTCTCGACGGGCTACAGCGCCGATGAGGCGATCGACGAGGTCCGTCGTCGGCGTCCGGGTTCGGTCCAGACGCGGTCACAGGAGTTGGCGATCGCCCGTTACGCGGCCGAGGTGGGCCGCCCGGAGAGCCGTCTTGCGGGGCTGTTCGGCGGAATGGAGTGATCGACACGCTGCTGCTTCTCCTGGCGCTGATCACGGGCCGCCGCGATCTCGAGCAGGCCAACGACCGGATGCTCGTGCACCTCACTGCGCGCGGCGAGGCGGGCGCCCTCGAGGTGCTCCACAGACGCTACTACAAGAAGCTCTACAAGCTAGCCTTCGTGAAGCTGGGCAACGAGGATGACGCGCACGATGTGGCCTCCGAGGCCTTCGTGCGCGCCGTCCAGAACGTCTTCAAACTCGATCCGTTGTCAAGCGCGAGCCTCTATCCCTGGCTGCACACGGTGGTCGGCAACCTCTGCGTGGACCTCTACCGCCGCCGTGCCCAGATCGAGACGGTGAGCGACACGCCCGACGTGTCCGACCTCCTGTCGATCTTCGAGCGGATTGAGGACGACGGGCCGTCGCCGGAGGAGGTCGTTGCGCGGAGGCAGATCCAGGTGGCCGTGCGCCAGGCGCTGACCCATCTACCTGACGTCCAGGCCCAAGCCGTGTATCTCCGCTTCATCGGCGAGCTGTCGCTGGCGGAGATCGGTGAGGTGCTGGGCAAGTCCGAAGGAGCCATCAAGTCCCTGTTGCACCGGGGGATGCTGAACCTCCGGGCGCGCGTGGAGGCGATGGCGGAGCAACGACGCCGGCATACCCGAGCCGGCAAGGTGACCGATGTCAACGGAGATACTCTCTCAGTACGTGGAGGAACTCCTGGCGGGTCGTGAGCGGCCGCTGCAGGAGTACCTGTTGGAGCACCCGGAGATGCGCGAGGAGCTGCTGCCGCTGCTCGTCGGGGCGCTCGCGATCCATCGGTCGGTGGCGGGCATCGATCTGCTGGACGCCAAAGAGGAGGCCTCCCGCAGCCGTGCGTTGGCCGAGCTGGCGAAGGTCATCGCGGAGCGGGACGACCTCACCGAGACCGGGGCGCTCACACGCCTCGTCCACCGGCTCAAGGGCATCATCTCCCTGTCCCGGGGCAACAAGTCGTAACCCGCCCCTCCGTCGCCGGAGCCTCATGACCGCCATCCGCCAGGCCTTCACCCCTGAGGCCCTCGCCAAGCTCAGCAGCATGGAGCTGCGCGCGCGGGCCGTCGTGGAGGGCCACTACTCGGGTCAGCACGCCAGTGCGTACCGCGGGGCGAGCGTGGAGTTCGTCGATCACCGTGAGTACGCGCCGGGGGACGAGCCGCGCCACATCGACTGGCGCGTCTACGGCCGCACGGATCGCCTGTATGTGAAGCAGTACGAGGCCGAGACGAATCTCGATCTGCACCTCCTGCTGGATGTCAGCCGGTCGATGGACTTCGCCTCCGGCGAGGTCAGCAAGCTGCGCTGCGCGACCTTCGTGGCGGCGGCGCTCGCCTACATCGCCACGAACCAGCGGGATGCTGTCGGCCTCTTCCTCGTGGACCACGCCGTCCGCCGGCATCTGCCGGCGATGACCAGCCCCGGGCACCTCGCGCGCCTCTTCGAGGTCCTGGAGGCCACCGACGCGGGAGAGGACACGCGCCTCACGCCCGCGCTGGAGGAGATCGCGGGCCGACTGCGGCGCCGGGCGATCATCGTGCTGCTCTCCGACCTGTTGGATGAGCCGGAGGACGTGCTGCGCGCGCTGGGGTACTTCCGCCACCGAGGACACGACATCATCGTGTTGCAGTGCATGGACCCAGCGGAACTGAAGCTCGCCTACCGAGGAACGGTCGCCTTCGAGGACCTCGAGACATCCGACCGGCTCAGCGTGGAGGTCGCCAACGTGCGCGCGGCCTACCTCGCCGAGCTTCGTCGCTTTCTCACGATCTACCGGCATGGGTGTCGCGACCGGTTGATCGACTACGCGCTGCTCGATACGTCCGTCGCCTTCGACACCGCGCTGACGGCCTACCTCGCGCGGCGCCGCAGCCATCTCATGCGGCGCGCGTAGCTCGGCGCGTCCGCCTTCTGCGAGGCGGGTCACTCGCCTGTCGCGACCGTGCCCTTCCCGAACACGAGGAGGTCGTAGGCCTTCTGCACGCGGTCCCAGTGCTCCTCGCGGTCGAGAGCCCAGTGGCGGCCGATGACCGAGACCACCTTGCCCACACCTCGCTTCAGGCACTCGGCCTCCATGTCGCCGATGTAACGCGCGCCGGCTTCGGGACGTTCGCCTCGGCGGCCCAGCAGGCCGTGCACGTACACTTCGGGGACGCCGCGCCTGCGGCACAACTCCAGTAGGTTCACGAGGTAGTCGATCGACCCGTGCGACGAGAAGAACGAGATGATGCCCAGCAAGTGTAGCGCCGCGCCGTCACGCTTCGCGCCCTCGGCCGCCCACACGAAGGCCTCGTTCTCGAGGAACGAGCCATCCGCGATCGCCTGAGCAATCCGCAGGCGGTCTGCGGCCACCTGCCGGCCCGCGCCAATGTGCAGGTGCCCTGCCTCGGAGTTGCCGACGGTTCCCTCCGGCAGGCCGACCGCCTCTCCGGAGGCCTCGAGCAGCGTGTTCGGGTGGTCCCGGAGCAGAGCGTCCATGTTCGGCGTGTGCGCCTGCGACACGAGGTTCCCGGGCCCAGGCGGCCGGACGCCCCAGCCGTCCACGATCAACAGGAGCACGCGCCTGCGCTCCCCCTTCACCACCAACGGCCTGCCGGTCATCGCCTCCGGCGCATCAAGCCCCAACAGCGCCAGCACCGTCGGTGCGACATCCATCAACGTCCCGCCCACCCCTCCCCCCACCGTCGTAGATCGGAGCGCCAGCTCCGACACGTCTCCCACGACCGCAAGTGCCACCGGGCTGTCCGTGTGCCCCGTATCGATGGCGCCGTCCGGGTAGTGCCACTTCTCGGCCGTGCCGTGGTCCGCCGCCACGACGGCCGTGACCCCTGCCTCCTTCGCCGCCGCCAGCACACGGCCCAGTTGCTCATCGACCACCTCGACGCCGCGGCGGATCGCCGTCGAGTTCTCGATGTGGCCGAGCACGTCGATGTTAGCGAAGTTGGTGATGACAAGGTCATGCTCCCTGCGTCGCAGCTTCTCAATGGTGGCGTCGGCAACCTCGCGCGCGCTCATCTCGGGGCGCGCATCGAAGAGCTGCACATCGCGGTGGGACTCGATGACCACGCGCTCCTCGCCGTCGAACGGCTCCGCCCGTTTCCCATTCAGGAAGTAGTTGACGTGGATCGCCTTCTCGGACTCCACCACCTTCGCCACCCGCATCCCGCTGCGGCAGACCACCTCGCAGAGGGTGTCCCCCAACGCCTCCAGCGGCGGGAAGGCCACCCGCGCAGGGATCATCGGGCTGTACTCGATCATCGTCGCCAGGTTCACGCCGAAGCCGCCGTGCGGCGCGAACTTGTCGAACGCGGGGTCAGTCAGTGCGAGCGACAGCTCCACCTCCCGCTCGCCCCGGATGTTGTAGAAGATCACGTAGTCGCCGGCCTTCACGCGCCCCAGCGGCCGGCCCTCTCTATCGCCGAGCACGATCGGGTTCAGCGCTTCGTCTTCCTCGCCGCGCACGTAAGCGGCGAGCACAGCCTTGGCCATCGGGTGCATCAACTCGTCGGACATCGTCAGCAAGTCTCCCCTTGATCGTGAGCCGGAACCAGCGTGTGTTCGCCAGGGCTGCTTCCCAAACCTCGCTCGGTTGGCCTATACTGAGAGATGGAACACCTGTGGAGCAGGAGGTGCGCCCGCCTTGCGGGTCTGCGTAGTTGGCCCCGGAGCCCTGGGCTGTCTGCACGCGGCGCGGCTGTCACGGGCCGGGGTCGAGGTGTGCTTGCTGGATCACCGGCCAGACCGCGCGTGGGTCATCGCGGAGCAGGGCCTCATCGTCGAGGATGTGGAGGGGACATGGACGGCGCGGCCGGTCTGCTCCGCCGATCCGCCCGACCTCCTGGAGCCTGACGTGCTCCTGTTCTGCGTGAAGACGTTCCAGTCGGCGGATGCTGCACGGCACGCGGCGCCTTTGGTTGGGGCGGAGACGATTGCCCTGCGTCTGCAGAACGGGCTGGCTGATCCGCAGCCTCTGATGGCCATCGCCGATGAGGAGCGTATCGTGCTGGGCACCTCGGGGCATGGCGCGAACACCGTTGGCTGGGGGCATATCCGCCATGCAGGTTCCGGTCCGACGCGTCTCGGGCCGCTCGTGCGGTCGGGAATGGGAGCCGCAGAGCGTGCCGCGGAAGCCCTACGCCCCGGCTTCCCGGACACGGAGGTCGTCGCCGATGTGCTGCGGGTTCTCTGGCTCAAACTGCTGGCCAACGTCGCCATCAACCCACTGACCGCCATCACGGGCCTGCGCAACGGGCAGCTTCTGGAGGCGCCCCTGTTGCGTGCCGCAATGGCCGACCTCGCGTCGGAGGCGGAACGCACGGCCATCGCAGCAGGCATCCCAATCCAACCGGGTGAGGGCCTTGCACTCGCGGAGGCCGCCTGCCGCCAGACGGCGGAGAACCGCTCCTCGATGCTGCAGGATGTGGAGAGCGGTCGCCCGACCGAAGTCGACGACATCTGCGGCGCGGTCGTCCGCGAGGCGCAGCGCCTGGGCCTGACTGCGCCCGTGAACCGTGCGATGGTCCGACTTGTCTCGGAGGTGCTCCCCCGAGATGCGACGAACCCCCGCCCGTCCCGAACCTGAAACCCGAGACCTGAGACCCGAGACTCGGAGTTGCCCCGCATGATCATCATTGGCGAACTCATCAACGGAACACGCAAGGCGGTCGCTGCCGCCGTCGAGCAGCGGAACGCAGAGCACATCCAGGAACTCGCACAGAAGCAGGACGCGGCTGGCGCAGCCTTCATCGACTGCAACGCAGGCACGCCCGGCGACCGCGAACTCGACGACATGATCTGGGTGGTGAGAGCCGTCCAGGAGGTCACTTCGCTGCCGCTGGCCATCGACAGCCCGAGCCCGCGCGTCGTCGCGGCGGGACTGGATGCCTACACGGGCAGCGCAACCCCAATGATCAACTCGGTCAGCCTCGAGAAGGACCGGGTCGATTCTATGCTACCCCTCGCCGCCGAGCGGAAGACGAACATCGTCGCTCTGGCGATGGACGACAGCGGTGTACCCACGAAGCCCGGCGCGCGCGAGGACGTCGCGAAGCGACTGATCGACACCTGCGTGAACGCGGGCCTGCCGCCGGGCAACCTGTACGTCGATCCCGTCGTCACCACCCAGTCTTCCGACCAGTGCACCGGCCCGCTGATCCTGCAGGCCATCGCCGAGATCAAGCAGTTTGCGCCCGAGGTCCACATCACCGGCGGCCTGTCGAACATCTCCTATGGCTTACCCAACCGCAAGCTGCTGAACCGCGTGTTCGTGGCGCTCTGCATGGGCTACGGGCTCGACTCAGGCATCCTCGATCCCACCGACGAGCACCTCATGGCCACCATCATCGCCGCCGAAGCCCTCCTCAACCGCGACGAGTGGTGCATGAACTACATCACCGCCGGACGCGCCGGGAAGCTGATGGACTGAGGGCAGGGACTGTCCAAGTCTGGGTCCTGCAACGCAGGACCCAGACACATGGACTGTCCCCTATCAGGCGATGCGAACCTCTCGGCAGAACTCCTCCCTCACCCTCAACATGCACTCGTAGTTCCGCAGGGGCACGCCCTTGAAGATGCAGTTGCTGGTGGTGAAGACGTAGCCGCCTGACTCGACGCCGCCGTGCTGCAGGCAGTAGCGCGCGCTCTCGTCGATCTGCGCGAACGTACCGGCCTGGACGAGCGCGCAGTTCACGTTCCCGAAGAGGCAGATGCGGTCTCCGTAGAGGCGCTTGACCTCGGCGATGTCCACGCCGGCCATCGGGTCGAGGGAGTGCAGGCCGTCGATGCCGCTATCGACGATCTGGTCGAGAATGGGCATGAGGTTGCCGTCGGTGTGTTTGGCCGCGTAGCCGCCGGCGGCCTGGATGCCCTGCACGAGCTGCGTGAGGTAGGGAGTTACGAACTCGGCGAACATGCGCGGCGAGAGGAAGGGGCCGTCGTTGAAGCAGTAGTCCGCGCACATGAACACGATCTCGGCGCCCTCGCCGATCAGTCGCTTGCACGTCTCAATCGCGCCCTGCGCATTCGCCTGCGCATGGGCGTGGGCTTCCTCGCGCTGCTCGGTGAGCCACACGACGTGCTGCGTCATGTTCTCGCCGTTGGGGATCGCGAAGGTGCCATCGACGAAGGCGCTGAGCATGTACTTGTCGCCGACGAGGTCGCGGATCACGTTGAAGGACCGCACCTGATCCTCGATCCCGAGCCAGTGCAGCCCCGTGATGACCGACCACTTGAAGCGCTCGGCGATCTCGATCCACATCTCCGCGTTCTCGTGCAGCAACCGGTCACGCTCGGGCTCCGTCACGTTCTCCAGGTTGTGCGCACGTAGGGCCTCGCGGCCGAGCAGCTCCTGGCTGAGCTGGAACTCGAGTTCGCAGTGGGGCACCAGGCCCTCGGGTCGCCGCAGATGGAGGGCCTCGATGATCGACTCACGGGGCGTCATGGCAGGTTGCCTCGAAGGGGGTCATTGCATCAGCCACGCCAGCATGGTCCCAAGCAGCTTCATCTCGCCCGGGTTGGGGGCGGCGTCGGACCGGCGTGCATCCACCCCAAGTGCCACCCCGCAAGCCAGGACCTTCCCCGTCTCGAACATCGCGCCGGTCACGGTGGGCTTGCCGGTCTCGACATCCGCCGCGATGAGGGTCATCTCCGCGCGGATGCACGGCTGCAGAAGGACGTGCTCGCGAAACGATGGACGGACGATCCCCGCCGGCTCGGAGCCCTCCGGCGCCCAGACGACATCGATCTCCGCGCCCTCGACATGCGCCGTGCCGCCTGAGCAGACCCAGGGGAAGAGGATGGGGTGGTTCCGATAACCGACCGCGTCGTGCGTGAGGATCAGCCGCCCTCCCGCGGCCACCCAGTCCCAGATGAGCCAGCACTGCTGCTTGGTGAACGTGGCGGGAATCCGGCGCTCGGGGAGAAGCAATGCCTCGCACGGGGCGAGTGAGGACTTCGCCACGCCCTCTACAAGCGCGACTTGGTGGGCGCCGAGGCTGCCAACCGCCTGGACCAGCGAGCGGCTGCCCAACCCGCCGGCGACGATCCCCACACGCGGCGTGCCCTGTGGTCCCTCGAAAACCGGGTCGGGAATCTGCTCCTCTTCGCGCCGTACGTCACGACCCTCAAGACCACGCATCAGAACTCCAACCGCCCATACACGTCTGGGTTGACGACATGCGCCGGGCGGTCACCACGCAGCACCGCGAGCGCGTTCTCGGCGGCGGCACGGTTGACCGCCCGCACGGTCTCCGCCGAGTTGAACGCGCTATGTGGCGTTAGCACGCAGTTCGGCGCATCGCGCAGACAGTAGTCGTGGTCCGGCGGCTCACAGCGGTGTGCGTCGAACGCCGCGCCGGCGATCCGCCCTTCCGCGAGGGCCTGCGCGAGTGCCTGGTCGTCCACCAGCCGGCCGCGTGCGGTGTTCACGATGCAGCTCGTGGGCTTCATCAGCGCAAGCTGCTCCGCGCCGATCATGCTGTCGTTCGCGTCATCGGCGGAGGCATGGAGGGTCAGGAAGTCGCTCTCGTGCAGGAGCGTGTCCAGGTCCACCAGGCTCACGCCCAGCGCCCTAGCCGCCTCGGTGTCAGACGCGACATCGTAGGCCAGTACGCGCATCTCGAAGCCCTGTGCGCGTCGCGCGACTGTCCTCCCGATGGCGCCGAACCCGACGATCCCGAGGGTCTTGCGGCACAGGTTGACGCCGCCGACCTCATCCCAGCCGCCGGAGCACATGACATCGTTGCAGCGGCGGAAGTTCCGCGCGACGACCAGCATCAGCATGAAGGTGAAGTCGGCGACAGCGTCGGCCGTCAGGCCGGGCGTGTTCGTCACCACCACGCCGTGATCCGTCGCGGCCGCCAGATCGACCGCATCGACACCAATCCCCCAGCGCGACACCGCCTTGAGCCGGTTCGCAGACTCGAAGACCTCGCGGGTGAAGCGGTCGTTTCCGGCAACGCAAGCGTCGATCCCCGGAATGACGCCCCCCAGTTCATCGGCTTCGAGCCGTCGCCATTCGGGGCTCTCGATCACCTCGCAGCCCGCCGCCAGCAGCGGCTCAGCCGATCCGGGCAGTTCACGACGAAACGCCTGCGCCAGGAGCAGGACTTTGGGTCTCATGAGCCAAGAACCGCCTCAGCATGAGCGAAGTGGCAGGTTCGGTGCAAGCACCGATAGGTTCGCGCGGAAACGAGAAGGACCTCCGTGCGGTTTCCCCTCGAGCGTAACCCGGGTTGGGTGCCGCGCGTAGGACCAATTACTGAGTCTCGGATAGATACGGGAACAGTGGGGCGGGCATTCTTGCCCGCCAGAGGGCCTGTGGCGGGCAAGAATGCCCGCCCCACTGTTCCCGTGTTTCTGCGAAGCGCAGTAGGGGCCGTCAACGCTCCCGAGGGAGGGCGCCATGCGCATCGTTCGGGCGACTGTCGTTGGTGCACTGCTTCTGTCAGCCATGGTGGCCGCGGCACAGGAACCGCCTGCCATCGACCGCAAGGACCCGCAGGCTGTGGCGAAGGCGTACGTGGAAGCCTGTCAGGCCGGCGACCTCGACACCGTGCTCGCGCTGATCGGCCCGGATGATCCGGTGCGACCGGCGATCACCGACGTGGCCCGCCAACTGACTGAGGGCATGGCACAGGCCGGGTTCACCCCGCTCAATATGGTCACGGAGTTCCTCTTCCTGCCGTTCAAGGTGCCGGCGTCCGTCCAGGCGGCGGGAGCGGAGGTCAAGGACGCGACGGCCACGGTGCGCTTCACCCGCGACCTCGTGGTTCAGCAGCAGATCGTCCTTGAGCGCGCCGACGACGGCACCTGGTCGGTGAAACCCCTCGACTCGGTGAAGGCCACCACGGGCGGGAAGCTGACCCTCCTGGAACGGAGCACGGGGAGCCGCGGGGGCGGAGCCGAGCAGGGGCCCGGCATCTGGGCCTCACACAACCGGCTCCGCCGACTGCAGCAAGCCTTCGAGGAGTACGCCCAGGAGCACGACAGCCGGTATCCCCCGGCAGGCACCTGGATGGACGCGCTGGAGCCCTACGTGTTCGACCCCGAGGCCTTCGAGTGCCCTGCAGCGCCGGACGTGGAGTTCGGGTACGCGATGAACGCGGCGTTGGGCGAGCAGCCGCTGCCGCAGGACTGGAACGCCCGACGCTCGCTCCTGCTCTTGTTCGAGTGGCCGGGCGGGCAGCGGAACGCCTCCGCCCTGCCCGAGGAGCTGGCGAAGGTGAAGTCCTTCCGACCGGACGGCACCATCGCGGCCATGGACGCCACCGGCAACACCCGTACGCTGCAAGAGGGCATCACGTGGGATGACATCGCCTCCGCCGGCGAGCGGTCCGGTGCCTGCTTCGGACACCTCCGGAAGCTCGTGCAGGCGGCGCGCAAGTTCGCCCGGGACAACGACGGCCGCCTCCCGGGGCCGGACACCTGGGAGGCCGATGTGGCGCTCTATCTCATGGGCGACCGGGAGGGTGAGGACGTCTTCCGGTGCCCCGAAGCGCCGGACCTGGACCACGCGTATGCGATCAACACGGAAGTGGCCGGCAAGAACGCGCGCGAGCTGACCGGCCATGACTCCCTCGTGCTGTTCTTCGAGTCCGATCTGAACGTCCCCAACGCAGCGGGCCTTCCTGGGCGGGACGCTCCCGTCGCTGGGCGACACGTGGAAGAGTGGAACGGCGGTCGAACGAACAACGTCGCATACCTCAGCGGCTCGGTCGGCTCCCAACCGGCGCCGGTCTCCGAGCCGTGACCCACAGGCTCTGTGGGAGAGGAGGTCGCGGATGAAGTCCGCTTGGCCTTTGTTGTTGGCGCTCACTGCTGCCGCAATCGCACAGGAGCGACCTGCGGTCGATCGCACGGATCCCAAGGCCGTCGCGGAGGCGTACATCACTGCATGTCGGGCCGGCGATGTCGAGGGGGCCTTGGCCCTACTCGTGAACGACGAGAAGATCACCAAACCCCTGCGGCAGATCCTCAAGTTCGCGACGGAGTTCGCGAGCGACCGGGAGCCCGGGGTCTCGTTTGCGGACTCCTTCCGTGAGAGCCTCTGCCTCCCGTTCGCGGGCACGCTGCCGATGACCCATGCGCTCAAGGATGCTGCGGTCGAGGGAGATCGGGCACAACTCTCATTTGAGATCGCTCTCGCCACGGAGCAGAAGCTCGTTCTGAGGCGTGCGGCGGACGGCACCTGGGGCGTGGATATCATGGAGTCCGCGAAGGCTACCGCCGGTGGCAAGGGCACGTACATCACAGAGATGCTGGAGGGCCTGAGCAGTATCGACCAGGGCGAGGGCGCCTCCTTGGCCGCGGGGGAGTCATCCGACGTTCTGTACCGCCTCGATCAGGCGCTCGCGGAATACGCACAAGAGCATGACGGTTGTCTGCCGCCGGCGGAGAAGTGGGTAGATGAGATCGAGCTGTACGTCCTGGACCGCACAGCCTTCAAGAGCCCCGGAGCACCCGATCTGGCCTACGGCTTTGCGATGAACGTCGCGGCCGGCGGCCGGAAGTACGTGGTCGAGGACGAGATGGCCGAGGAGGGAGAGGAGTTCCTCGTGCTGTTCGAGTGGCCTGGCGGCGAGCGCAACGCCACCGCGACCCCCGAGCAGCTTGCGCAGACCACCTCCTTCTGGCCGGACGGCAGCGTGGCCCTCCTGACGTCCCGGGGCGCCATCGATGTTCTGCCCAAGGGCATGACTCTCGAGCAGAAGCGCGCGGCGGACGCCCAAGCCATGCAGCCCGACATGCCCGCCGCGGACGACCCCGGGATGCACCTGTACCAGTGCGCCGCCAACCTGCGGGTGCTTGCCGCGGCGGCCCGTAAGTACGCCCGCGAGCACGGGGGACTTCTGCCCCTGGCCGAGAGCTGGCAAGACGACCTTGCGCCCTACATCCTCATCGTGAGGGATGAGGGCTGGTGGGGCGAGGAGGGCGAGCAGGACCCCCTCCATTGCCCGGCCGCGGCGGACATCGAGTTCGGCTACGCCATCAACGTAGCGGTCGCGGGCAAGAACGCTCTGGACCTGACCGACCAGGGCTCGCTCGTGCTCTTCTTCGAGTCCAATCTGAACACCCCGAACGCCGCCGGCAACCCCGAGCGCGACAAGTGCGATCCTCCTCGTCACCAGGCTCCCTGGGCGGAGGGCGAGGACGCCGGCCTCAACCAGGTCGCGTACCTCACGGGCGACACGGGCTACTACGGCAAGCCCGAGTTCGAGGGCGGCATTTTCGGGGACGAGTAGTGCGCAGTTTCCTGCGTCGTCTGGCGCTCCCCAGCGGTATTGCTCCTGAGTGCCATGGACCCGCACGCGCTGTCCGACGATGAATCGTTGCGTGCCGCGCGCAGCGGCGACCGGGCAGCCTTCGAGGTGCTGCACGGGCGACTCGCGGGCCCGGCGTATGCTTTGGCGCGGCGCCTCGCTTCGGGGGACCTCTGGCGGGAGATCGAAGCGCGTAGGGCGCGGCGCAGCATTCCCGTCTTCGCGCCGAGCAGCGTGGATGCGGCTGCCGTCCTGCAGGCAGCTCTCACACCGGCGCTTGGCGGGTAAGGAGGTCAGGCCATGCCACAGATCGTCCTGAAGAGCGGAGACGTCCTGGATGGCGAAGTGGTCAGCATTGGTGAGCCGCGACTGGCGGTGATCCAAGGCGAGAGAATGCTGGAACTGGAGGCCGGCCAGATCGAGCGGATCGAGGGAGTCGTACCCGGGCTGACTCTTCCGCGCGGACTGCAGCGCGCCTCGCACTACCGTCGTGTGTTCCTGGATGTCGAGGCCAACGGCACGGTCACGCGCCTCGTCACGATGATCCTCCTCGGTGCGGACGCCGACCGCCTCGCCGCCAACCGCTCGTGGGACGAGTTCCTCGGGCGCGAGCCGGAGGAAGACAGCGTGGACCTCACGTGGGAGATCCAGTTCTCCATCGGTCCTGCGAACCTCGAGGTTCGCGCCTTCGACGAGTTCGGCCAGGAACTGAAGGTCCGCAAGGCCGGGCGCGGGCCGTGCAATCCGGGCACGGACCGTGAGGACGAAGGCAGCATCTACAAGCTGGAGCTGGAGGTTCCGGTCGGCGGGGAGTGGCCCACGCACCTGCAGAGCACGATCGTGCTGCGCGGACAGAACTGGGCTCACGAGACGGAGCCGGGGGTCTGGGAGTTGCGCGACTGCGAGCACGTCGGGCCAACGCCCGAGCTCCACGAGGTCTTCGTGCGCCTGCCGATGGGGGCGCAGATCATTGAGGCCCGGCCCCAGGCGCGCTGCTTCACGGACCCGCGCGGTCGGGCGATGTGCCGCTGGAAGCAGTGCGTCTTTGCGGGCACGCCGTTCGACCATGCCGTGCGCTACCGGATGCCCGCGCCGCAGGAGCGCCCGTTGCAGGAGAGCCGTGTTCCAGCGCGAATCCCTCAGGCACCCACCCCCAGAGAGGCGCGCCATGCCGAGAAGCCTGTCGCGGAGGAGGTTCTTGTGGGTGGTGGATAGGCAGGGACAGCCATGCAACCGGGCCGGACCGCCTACTGCCGTGGGCCGATCCGGAAGTTGTCGATCCAGTACTGCGCCCCGCGTCCGTTGCCGCCCATGCCGCAGCGCGTGTAGGACTCCCACGGCGGACAGAGCGTGACCTGCCTCACCTGGAAGACCTTGAACTGCGGGTAGTGCGCCTGCAGTAGCGCGAGCAGATCGACCTCCGCGTGGTGCCACTTGCCGTCCGTCTGCACGTTCGCCACCGAGCCGAGCGTGATGACGCCCTCGGCCTCGGGCTCATCGGCGGTCAGCTTCAGCGCGTGCCATGCGCCGTTGGTGTGCAGGTAGAAGTTGAGCTTCACGTCGGGAGTCAGGCGGTAGTCGAAGCTCAGGATCGGCCAGTCGGACGCGCGGAAGGGCGTCGTCACGGGGCAGACGGTGAACTGCCCGCCGTCCTCGGCGTTCGTCACCCTCAGGCTGCTCTTCCCCGCCGCGGGGCTGCGAGCGTCCAGCGCCAGCACGGCTCCGGCTGCATGCTCCGGCACCGACCATTCCCCGACGCCGGCCTCGAAGTCGTTCCAGACTCCCGTGGCATCGGCTGTGCGCGGCACCGGCTGCAGAGCGGGCAGCTCGGGTGCGGAGACTCGCACAATCGACCCGGGCTGCTCCTCCTCGGCGTACCAGAGACGCGCTTGCGCGACCACCAGGTCGTTGTGGAAGGTCCAAAGGCCAACGCGCCCGCCCTCGAGGGGTTGCGGGTCCTTGTACTCCAGCACGAGCTGTCCGTCCACCCAGAAGCGCGCCCGGTCGGCGAGCTTCTCCGCTCGAACGCGGAACCAGTGGTGGTGGAACGAGTCGCGCGTGGAGGGGTCCAGGAAGACGGCGTTCGGCGTCTCGGCCACGATCTTCCCGTTGCGCAGGATGGCGGTCTTCGTGTTGTTCCAGCCGGCGAGCACGAAGCTGTAGCCCGTGCCGAGGCTCTTTCCGTCGCCACAGAGCGCAAGGTTGATGTCGCTCGGATGCACGTACGGGTTCCCGCTGCCCAGCAGCTCCTCGTCCAGCCGCAGTGCGCCGTAGTACTCCGCCACGATGTCGCCCCGGTAGCTGTGCTTCGTCCAGAGCACCGGGTTCTGGTTGCCCGTGCCGCCGAGGAACGCCCAGCCGGGTTGGCACGGCCAGCGGCTGGTCACGTCCCACACGCCCTTGCCGGCGCACCAGTCTGTCGGGGCCCCCGAGAACGTGTAGTCCCTGAAGTGGCTGGAGGTCACCGTGATCTTGTCGATGGCGGAGGAGGCCGCGTTCTCCAGCCCAATCTCGCGGCCAGTCGCGGAGGGCGACAGCGCGCAGGTCAGCAGCTGCCTCCCGCCCTGCCAGACGCTCGCCGCGTCACCGCCGATGCGGACGGAGACCGGGCTGTTCCCCTGGATCAGAGCGGTTGCAGAGGCGTCCACCCGCGCGCCTCGTTCCGCCCGCAGCGCCAACTGGCCGTTCACATTGGCGACGACCAGCTGGCTCTGGGCAGTCTCCGCCGCTCCCGTGGGTCGGAGGAGCACGCTGAGCCAGCGCCCCTGGACCTGCTCGAGGGGGATGGTAACCGTGGCGTCGTCGTAGAACCGGCCCCAATGCCAGCACGTCGCTCCCGGCGCGCCGCGCAGCCACAGGCCCCGAGGCAGGAACAGCTCCTGAGCGGCCATCTCCACATCGGCGATGAAGACCGGGTTGGTCTCCGGCGGCCACGCCTCTGTCGCATCGGGCGCCGTCACCAGCACATCGTCAAACAGGGCTCTCCCCTTGCGCGCCGACAGCCCTACTTCCCCCTGGCCGAAGGCGTCGGTGTTTGCCGACAGGACCGGGTCACGGTCCACCAGGGCCTCGATCCTCCCAGGCGTCACCTGCAGTTCGAGCCGGTACCACGCGCCAGGCAGATAGCCCCCGGCGCCCTCGGCGAGCATCCGCTCCTGGCCGTCGCGTACGAGAACCAACTGGCGAGCGGAGGCCGCGCGCTCATCCCCGGCGCTCCAGCGGAAGGCGACGTAGTTCCGGTCATCCTTCACGTAGGCGCACAGGCCGACCGTCTGCGAGTTCAGAGGCTTGACGCTCGTCGAGACGCGGTAGGTGTCCCAGAACCACAGGCCCGCGGTCGCGATCGCGTCGGCGTCGGTACTCACATCGAGCGAGAACGGATTGGAGGTGCGCGCGGGGTCGGCGCCCTCGGCCTCGATCATCGTGTTGCGGAACGTCCCGCCCACGGTGGTCCAGTCCGCCATCTCCGTCTCTTCGCGCGTGAAGTCATCGCTGAACTGCGGCTCGACCACCGGCTGAAGCAGCAGATCGTCGAGCGCCACCCCGCTGCCATCCGCCAGGCCGACATTGCCCCCCGGCGGGCCCTCCCACGGCGTGTCCAGCACCACCGCAGCCGCGACGACCACCCGAACCAGCCCCTCGCGGCGCTGCAGCGTGATCGTGTCCCCGCCTCCTGCCGGCGCAGGACGCACCTCTCCGACCCGCTTCGCGCCGCCGCCGGCCACCCGGAACAGCGCCACCTTGCCACCGGTGAGACTCACGTACGACAGCTCGGTTGTGCTGGCCACATCGAAGGCCAGACGCAGTTCGCCGCCCCCCTGGGCGGGGATCGGACAGACGAGGTCGTACTCACCCTCAGCCGGCTGGTCGAGGAAAGCGTAGTGCGTCTCGCCGGCTGCCAAGGACAGGCCGCAAGTGAGGGCCGCGACGAGGCAGGCCAGAGCGAATGCACCCAATCGGATACGCGACATGGACCCTCCGCGGCGCGAAGCCTCGTCCCGCGGCCTCACGCCTCATCTCCTGCTCAGGTGGCTGCCGACGCTCCCGAGGTTACACCCCCTGCCGGGTGGGCAGCCACTGTTCCGCGCGGATGTTCGAATGCTCAGACGGTGTAACCCGGCCGAGTGTTCAGGCCACTACAGGGGTGTGCACGAGGCGTTCCGGCCACTCGGCCGGCAACCGGCACTGAGGAGGTCTCACGAACATGTCCATGCGATACGCGAAGGTCACGGGGATTGTGGTCCTGGTCGTGGTCCTGGCGAGTCTCATCGCCTATGCCGTGGCGCAGCCCCCCGGCGGAGGCTTTGGGGGCGGCGGGCAGCGCGACCCCAACATGATGATGCTGCTGCGCGGGATGCGGGGAGGCGGCGGCGTCGCGCTGGCGGTCTCGGATGGCTCCGTGTTCGTCGTGGCGAACAACATGCTCCTGAAGTACGACGCCAACACCCTCGAGCTGCTCGCCCAGGCGGACCTTCCGCAGCCGACACCCCCGGCGGGAATGCCCGCGCCCGGTGCACAGTAGGCGGCCATGCCGGAACTCGGGGACATGACCCAGTTCGGCCGTATCGAATTGGGATCGTGTCCCCGAGTTCCGGGATCAGTCGAACGGCCCCTTGATCCTGTCGATCCGCGTCTCCGCTTCCGCCAGCATCTTGCCGTTGCGGTCGGCGAGTCGCGCCCGCACGGCATACGTGCCCCTCGGCACGCCTCCGAGGTCGAGCCTCACGGTCGCAATGTCGCCGGCCACCTCCGGAAGCGCACCCGACCTCAGTGCCCGCTTGCTGCCCTCGTTCGTCAACCTCAGCGAGAGCGTCGCCTCCTTGCGGAGCGCCTCGCTGATGCTGAGCCCGACCTCCGCTACACCTCCGGCCTCCGATAGGTAGTACATCCTCGGACCGACCGTCAGTGTCAGAGGCGGGAGCACAGTCGGCGCAAGGGTGCGTTCGGCCAGCGCCTTGCCGCCTACGGCGTCGATGACGACGAAGGTCATCGTGAAGGGCTCGGCGCGAGTCACGTCGTAGGCATACGTGCGCTCGACCGTGCTCCTGGGCGCGAGGTTGAGGGCTTCGAAGGCGACGCACCGCATGGCGCCGCGCCACGGCGGCATGCGGAGTTCCGTCCGCAGGGCGCGCTCCTGATCGGTCTCGTTGATGAGCTTCACCGTGAACTCGTTCCTGCCAAGAATCGCCGGCGGAAGGCGCACTTCCCCGATCCACGCCCCACCCAGGGTCGCGACGCCGAACCGCTCCGGCACCCCGAAGGCCTCGCCCGTGGGTGACCAGCAGGAGAGTTCGAGGGTCTCCATCGGCCGGCGCTCGCGGCAGACGTTGAAACCGAACGGGCCGGTGATGCCCAGATCGGCAAGCGGCACCGCCAGCTCCACGGTCCACGCGTCCGTTCCGACCTTCGCCGCGGCCTCGCTCTGCGCCCGCCACTTGCCGCCCTTCGAGTCGTTCCAGCCCTGCTTCCCCAGCGAGTTCACCATGATCTGCCGGTAGCCGGTCTTCGAGAGGGTCGCGTCCACAAACACCTCGATGCAGTCATCCTGCCAGACCGGTCCGCCGTCCTGCGTCACCGTCGCGGTGAGATGAGCCACGTTGTCCTCGTGACAGGTTGCGGCAAGGTACAGTATCTTCCCGTCGCAACCAACCAATACACCCGTCGGCTGGTTTGGCCTGCCGGTGCCCGAGACGAGCGTGAAGGGATCCAGCTTCCTCGCCTGCTTCCAGATCGCGTCCGTCACATCGCCGTCGATCGTTGGCGCGCCATTCCACAGGGGGATGCTCAGCGCCCTGCCGACAGAGCCTCCCGCGGTCGGCTTCGTCGGGGGCCGAGCGCTCCAGGCGACGTCGGTGGCGAACTGGAGCGCAGGCTTGGGCTTCAGCGTGACCTTGGGCTCCGCGGGGATCTCCCCCAGAGGCCCCATCACACCCAGCGTCGCCCGCGCGACCTGCCATCGGCGCTTGTCGTACTCGGCGTGCTCCCAGCCGTTCGGCAGCTTCAACGTGCCGCCGAGGGTCTTCGTCCCGTCCGGCTGCAGACCAACCTGCGTCCACTGCGCGCGGCCGCGAACGGCGCGCGAGTAGTCCAGCGAGGACGTGATCGCCTCGATCTCGCGCTGCGCCTCCTGGGCGGCGCGGAGCTTCCTGCCCTCTGCGCGACCAATCGCCTGTCGCAGCGTGGCAACGTACCGGTAGTCGTCCACCCCTTCGCGCGCGCCGATCCAGCCCGTGGACGGGCCCCCCGGCTCGTCGCCTAGTGGCGGGTAGACGTGCATCCAGGTGCCGGTCTTGTTGCTCTGGTCGTCGTAGGGTTTCGCGGGGAACGAGATGTAGGCCCAGTTGTAGCAGCCCTGCGTGCCGCTCGTAACCTGGAACCATCCGGCTGTGTAGCGGTCCACCTCCGGCCGGTACGACTCCACATCGCAGTTGTAGACCAGCACCGTGTGCCCGGCCTTGAGGGCATCGGCGTACGGCTCGGCGAGCGCCCCGTTGTAGTTCCAGACATCCGCGAACGGTCCCGCCACGTTGTGGAAGTAGTTGTCGCCCGGGCCGTCCTGCTCGGTGCGCAGGCCGGGGATCTCCTTCAGCAGCTTCAGGCAGCGGACGTTACGGTCCTTCTCCTCCTGGCTCTGCCAGCCCGGCTCGTCCACCGGCTGCACGATCACCTCCGCCCAGCCGCGCCGCATGTGCTCCGCCTGCATGGCGGTCCAGAAGGCCTTGTACCGCTGCGCCCAAGCGTCGCTCGTGTAGGCAGTATCGTCCTTCGAGGCGGCGGTCTGGCCGGAGTCGGAGAGGAGGATCACGGGGGCGGGGTACCCCAGCTCCTTGTAGAGGTCCATGAACTGCTCGTAGTGGCTGGTTCCGTCGAAGTTCAGCGCGCATGCGCCGTCCGCTGCGAAGGTCACATTGTCCACCGAGGGCCCGAAGCACAGGCCCACCGACGTCATCCCATGTTCGCGCATGTCGGTCATGTCGCGGCGAAGGGCCGCCGACCAGGAGGACTCGTCGGTCGAGAACTTGGGCCCCTGGTAGTACTCGCCCCAGAACATGCCGGTGGGTTCGATCAGGCGATAGGGGAGGACGCGCAGCCGGAACGGGAGCGTGGCGCGCTCGCCGCGGCCGACCTGGATGTGCAGCTCCCCCTCGTGAATGCCGGGCTTCGCATCCTCGTTGACCCTCAGGTCGATCACGAACCGCTTCGACTCGCCCTTCGCGATGTCCACCGTCTCCCGCCGCTCGCAGAGCACGGGCATCCCGGCGATGTACTCCCGCGAGCTGTAGACCACGCGCTTGTCCAGGCAGCGGATCGGCAGCACCTCGCCGGTCGCCGGCAGCCCCGAGAACGTGACCTTCACCTGCGAGAGGTCCTGCAGCGCGTAGAGCGCGATGGTCGCCGGCTCATACTCGCCGGGGGTCGCGAACACGCCCACCTCGTTTACGCGCTCATCGGCGCGCGGAATCGTGTTGACGAACACGACATCGGTGAACGGCCTCTGGAACGTGATGAAGCCGCGGCCGGACTCCTCCTTCGTCGGCACAGGCGGCGGCGTGTCGTCCACGTAGCGCAGCGCGGTGAAGTAGTCCTTGAGTACGAACCAGCGGAGATTGTCGAAGACGAGCACGCGGTCCTCGCGCGGCATCCGCACGTAGGGGTAGATGTGCTTCACCGGACCTGTCGCCGGAAGCCCGATCTCGACCGCCTCCGTCTTCTTCGGCTGGATGGTGGCGCCGCCGAAGACCCCCTCCGCCTGGCCCACGATGTCAATCCGCCAGGAGAGCGAGACGGGCACGTCCATCGGGTTGTAGACGTCCAGCTGCAGGGCCTGCTTGCCCGTGATCGGCGGGTCGAAGGTGAGACCGATTCCCGGCCAAGTGTCCTTCTCGTTGCCCGGAAAGAGCACCCGCAAGGCCCACTTCCCGTCGGTCGCGTGCTCCTGAACGCGCTCGGCGGTCACCCCGCTCGGACTCACCAGCGCGAGCGAGTCCTCCGTCTCAAACGAGTTCGGCACCTGCGCGCCCGCGCCCGCCGCCAGCAGCAGCGCCAACGCCGCGATGCCGTTCCATCCTGCCTTCATCCTGTGCATCCTGTTACCTGCCTTCATCCCGCTGCAGCGTAGTGATCCCCGTCCCCTTCGAGTGCACCCCGACCCACTCCCCGTCGCCATAGACGCAATCGTCCGTGTCGGTGATGAGCTTGACACCCGCGTCCAGGTACACCTGCCGGATGACCGTAGGCGGGAGGCACGGTAAGACCGAGAAGAAGGTCGTTGCCTGGCCGTTCCTGGCCTTCACAAGACCCGGCAGGCCCCCCGGCTCCAACCTCGCCAGCACCTCGCCGTCCTCGGGTACGAACAGCGGCCCCAGGGGCAGCGAGGGCTTGCCCGCCTCGTCCACCGTGGCGATTCGCTTCGCGTACCGCTCCGGCGCTCCGTCGGCGGTCAGCCTCGGGGTGAGCTGCTCGTCCACCTGCCGCAGCTTCACTCCGGTGAGCGCCTGCATCTCGTCCAGCGTCGCCAGCCGCCCCTGCCGCTGTAGGGGCACAGCGTGCTGTGCCCCCGGTTCGTCGGGGAAGCAATACCCCGGCGCCCAGTGCCACAGGGCCGCGACGCC
>Ga0194110_10000329_pt1 | contig 59724 bp, 69 predicted proteins | sample TA2Kig1200mmetaG_FD_146192 | JGI IMG/M metagenome (GOLD analysis project Ga0194110, IMG submission 146192) | Freshwater microbial communities from Lake Tanganyika, Tanzania - TA2015032 Kigoma Deep Cast 1200m | ecosystem: Environmental > Aquatic > Freshwater > Lake | place: Tanzania: Lake...
CCTGTCCAGTGCCCTGAAGATCTTTGCAGCATATTGGTCAACGATGCCGAGGCCTTCAATCATACCCTCCAGGATCTTCCTGTTATTAATCCCAACCTCAAAGTCGCCGAGTCCTAATGCCTTGAGTGCATCCACTGCCGTGGAGACGCACTCCATGTCCGCCTCCATTCTAGCAGACCCAACAACATCGATATCCGCCTGCAAAAACTCCCTGAACCTGCCACTCTGCGGCTCCTCATACCTCCAAGCCTTTGATATGCTGTACCTCTTGAACGGCTTGATCAGATCCGGTGTGTTCGCAACAACCCTGGCAAGAGGCACCGTGAGATCGAACCTTAGGCCGAGCCACCTCTCACCCTTATCCTGAAATTTATAGATCTGCCTCTCCACGTCTTCTCCACCCTTTGCTGAGAGGACTTCCCACAACTCCAGCGCTGGCGTGTCCATCTCCTCGAACCCATGCCGTTCAAAGACCTCTCTAATCCTATCGAGAATGAACCTCCTTACCCTCATATCCTCCGGTAAGAAGTCCCTGGTGCCCCTTGGCCTTCCAAACTTCAACGAGGATCTCCTTCCTTCAACCAAATCTTGTTTCGTCCTTTAAATTAATATGGCTTTAGTAAAGGCACGCATTGAAAAATTTTAAAAGTAAGCCAACTCTCCCTCTACTAGGGGGCCCGTAGCTCAGTACGGTAGAGCAGCGGGCTTTTAAGGTATCGAAGATACCCGTTGGTCTCGGGTTCAAATCCCGACGGGCCCGCCATCTAATTTGTATACGACCTCGTTACCGTTAACGCATATTAAAACGCCCACGTCCCCTTCAACCATATCCTTGGGGACGAACTCAATAGGCAGGTCAAGGAATCTCTTCTCCTCTAGATCCAGAAAAGTTCCAAAACGCGTCGTCTTAGCCTCCAGCCTCACCCTTCTGCACTCGTCCATTCTTATTCTTCTGGATGTTGCTAACTGACTATCGGAGAGGGTCCTCTTCCGGCCTCCCCCTAAAAAATCTTTAACCACGAACCTTCCCCTGTGGTGCCCCGATATTTGAAAGACTTTACCATCAACCTCAATGAGCTCCCCAACCCTCAAGCTTGGCATCTTTGTTGCTATGGTCGTCCTATAGTGACCGCTGCCGGTTCTTTTGTCAGCACCCATGATCTTTGCGCTCTCCACCACCGAAGCGCCCGTTGTCTCGGCGAGCTCCCTTACAAACATCCTTGCCATATTCAAAGTGACGAACTTTACGTCAATACCTCCCTCATGCTCCTTCACCTCAGAGACCTCTGGCCTTCCTCGCCCCTCCGTCCTTCTATAAAAGTTCTCAAAAACCCTCTCTACCGCCCTTCCGTCTTCCGCGTCTAACCTCCTTCCCTCCGCCCTTATCTGAACCACCGCATCATATTTCCCGCTGGCAACATTGTAGCAGTCTTGGCACAACCTGTAATCCATGCTTCCAAGGCTCTTGACCTTCGTGGAAATACCGCTCTCCTCCTCAATAAGGGTGGACGTTAGCAGAACCGTCTTCGGTAAGCCCGACTTGGCTCTCTCGGTTACCTCTCCCTCGATCTCGCCGAACTCGACCCCTTCTGGCAGTTCCGCGGATCTCATGAGCTCGACCTTCGCACCCTCGATAACCCTCTCCTCCGGGGTGTCCTCCCTTTTGCGCATCCACCTCTTTCCCTGCAGATAGGAGAAGCAGGAGTTGCACATTGGAACTTTAAACTCCTTTGGGAAGTCTTCTAGGGAATCATCCCAGAAGCAGCGTTCGCACAAGCCGTGTACGAACTTGTGCCCCTCAGACCCGCACTTAGGACAGAATCTACCCATATGCTTGCGCCCTCAAATCTGGACAAACTGCGCGTGCGGAATACCGCCAATGCTTATCACCGCATCCTTGTGCACAAGACCTGCCTCTATCCCGCACCTTACGGCATCTTTCCCAACAAAATTCGCAACAGTCGCTGTCCTGAGAACGTCTATTGCCGCCTCGACCGTCATTCTCTCTCCCTGATAGAAATCCTTTGAGATGTCGAGAACGAGTTTCCCCTCACAGACCTTCTTCCCGATAACATTGCAATCGCATACGGCGATCATCGTCTCCCTAGAACTGACCTTCCAAGCCTTTACGTAAACAAACTCTCCCGGCACATGTTCCCACTCACATAAGCGTTTTTGCAGGATTTTTGGCTCCGCACACCTCACAGGCTATGAAGGTGAGTCTGTCCTCCCTCACCAACTTCGTATCTGGCTTGTTGCAGGACCCACACAAGACGCATGCCTTGATATACCGCACAATCAACTCGTCCAGGGTCTCTTTTGCGAACCTGCCATGGAGGGACGCCCTCGCCTCCTCGAGCGTGCCTGAGGTCGCCAGCTCTCTCACTATGAACTTCAATAAGTGGTTGGGGGTTCTGTTGAGCTTCCCGGCGATGTCCTTAAAGTTGTAGACGACCGTCTTTGCGCCTATCACCGAGGTCTCGGTCTGTGGCGTTTCATACTTCGATGACTTGATCGCCCTCTCCGGTATCTTGGACAGCCCTCTCTCTAGCAGGGCATCGTAATCCATCTTTATCCCACAAATAAGAGGAATTGAAAACACCCTAATAAACCTTAGATGGAAAGGTCTATCTCTCCGTTCCAAGGCGATTTTCCATAAATGGATGATGCGTATGCAATAAGAAACAAAATGAAATAAAAATAAGCTTCTATGCATAGTATATCCTATTCCGTGAGGTAATTTATGATGGAGCCGATAATAGTTACATCCGCCTTGCCCTACAGCAACGACCGTCCGCATCTCGGACATCTGAGATCAACATACTTGCCTCCTGATGTTTATGCGAGGTACCTTAGGAGGGCCGGGAGGGACGTCATCTTCATATGCGCCACGGATGAACACGGAACCCCCATCGCCCTAAGAGCCGAGCGCGAGAAGGTAACTCCCAAAGCGATCGCTGACCGTTACCATCCTTTGATAAAGGATGATCTGATACGGATGGGCTGCAGTTTCGACTTCTTCTCCAGAACAACCGAGAAGATCCACTATGAGACAACCCAGCACTTCTTTAAGAAACTCCTCAAGGAAGGTTGCATTTACGAGCAGGAGCTGGAACAACTGAGGTGCCCCAAGTGCAACAAGTATCTACCTGACAGGTACGTGGAGGGCACGTGCCCATACTGTGGATACGAGAGCGCACGGGGCGACTCTTGCGACTCTTGCGGGAGATACCTGCGACCAATCGACCTTAAAGAACCAAAATGTGCCATATGCGGCACAGAGCCGGAGACCTCGGCTACCAAACATTGGTTCTTCAAACTCACCGCCTTTCAGGGCCAGCTCAAGGAATGGTTAGAGAAGAACGAGAAGACACCCGCAAACGTCAAGAACTATGCCCTGGGCTGGATCAGCGAGGGTCTGAAGGACTGGTGCATCACTAGGGATATGCAGTGGGGCGTTCCAGTGCCTGTGAAGGGCGCCGAGGGCAAGGCCATTTACGTCTGGTTTGATGCACCCATCGGCTACATCTCGGCAACTAAAGACTACTTCCTCTCTAAGGGTGAACCTGAAGGATGGAAGCGGTACTGGCAAGGAAAGATACTTCATTTCATAGGAAAGGACATAATCTACCACCACGCCATCTTCTGGCCCGCCCTTCTAATGGGGACGGACGAGTACCACGCTCCTGACGCCGTGATTGCTGGGGAGTACCTGACCTTGGAGAATAAAAAGATGTCCAAGAGCAGGGGATGGTTTATCGGCATAGACGACTATCTGAAGAACTTCGAGCCAGACCCGATGCGCTACTACCTAACATCGGTGGCACCTCTGGAGAGGGACGCGGACTTCTCCGTGGACGAGTTCATCAAGCGTTATAACGACGAGCTCGCCGATGTTCTGGGGAACTTCATACACCGCACGCTGACTTTCATAGAGCGGTTCTTCTCCTCCGCGGTTCCGGACGCGAAGCTCTCTGAAGAGGACCGTGACATGCTTGCCATGATCAGTAAAACCCAGAAAGAGGCTGCGCTTGCTCTTGAGAGCTTCAAATTTAGGGATGCCCTGATGACTGTAATGGCGCTTGCCCACGAAGGCAACAAATACCTCAACAACTCTGCCCCGTGGGCGGCGATCAAAACCGACCCCAACAAGGCAGCCGCAACGCTCTACACATCTGCACAGCTGGTAAAGGCCCTTGGGAGCCTCCTGTCGCCGTTCCTTCCATTTACCGCCGAGAAGGTATGGCAAATGCTTGGCATAGATCACTCGGTTCATAAAGCCCCGTGGGTCACATGCGAGGAGCCGCTGAAGGCCGGACACAAAATCGGCAAGCCATCCCCGCTCTTCAAGAAGATCCAGCAGGCTGACGTGAGCAAGGTAAAATCCGACTTGATACCCTTCCAAGACGTTGGGCCAAGGATAAGGATGGACGACTTCAAAAAGCTCAAGATCGCCATAGGTGAGGTCGTCAAGGCAGAGTGGGTCAAGGGATCCAGAGGCCTTCTGCATCTTGAGGTCGACCTCGGTGAGTTTGGCGTAAGATCCTGCGTGGCCGGCATCGCGAAGTACTACTCTCCCGAAGAGCTACTCCAGAAGAAGATTGCCGTCCTCACAAATATAGAACCCACAACCCTCTTTGGTCTGAAATCTGAGGTTATGCTCCTAGCGGCCGAGGGGGAGGAGAAGGTATCCGTCCTCGTTCCAGATCGCGGAGTGCCCCCAGGCTCCGGTGTAAGGTGAGGCCAGGCTACTAGGGGATCTTTATTGCAGCTCAAGATAGACCTCCACGTGCACACAGACGCCTCTAATGATGGGGTCTCAACGATCTATGAAATAATCAGATCTGCAAAAAGCAAGGGCCTCGATGGAGTCGCAATTACCGACCACGACGTACCAATGACCGACGAGGAGGCTATAAAGATCTCCAAGGAGACTGATTTTCTTGTAATACCCGGGGTGGAGATCTCAACAGCCTCTGGGCACCTCGTAGTCCTCCGCCCACGTCGCGCCTTCCCCACGAACCCCCAATTCCTCGAGACCGTGAAGAACGCCGTCTCCGACGGCTCAGTCGTCATAATCCCGCATCCTACCGATCCTCTAAGCCATGGCGTAGGTGAGGAGGCAGTGCGATCCGTTCTCTCCTTTTCTCTACCACTGGAGGTCATGAACGCCTCCACGCTCCGCAGGCACAACAGAAGCGCGATTGAACTCGCGGAACTCTTGGCCCTCCCCAAGGTGGGCGGAAGCGACGCGCACGTAGATACGGCGGTGGGAGACGCGTACACCATCGTAGACGCCGGGGCGCGCTCCGTGGAGGCGGTCCTCGAGGCGCTAAAGAGCGGGAGGACCTCGGCGCATGGCACACAAACCTCCATCACAACCATGCTGGGGATGAGGTGGAAGAGGCTATCCAAACGCGCCAAACTTAAGAAGGCGCGTGATGAAGTACCGTCTTGAACAATTATGAAGGTGTACATCAAAACCTTCGGCTGCTTCTCCAACAAAGCAGAGAGCGAGACGGTAGCAAAGTTGCTGGAGGCAACCGGATTCAAGCTCGCCCGCTCGCTTGACGATGCCGGGGCTGTGGTTGTTAATACTTGCACCGTGAGGGGGGAGACCGAGCTTAGGGTCCTGAAATTCCTAACTGCCCTCTCGGGGAGGAGGGTCGTGGTGACAGGATGCATGGCCGCAGTCCAACCCACCCTCATATCAAAACACGCACCCAACTTCTCAATAGTCTCTCCGCACAACCTTCCATCAATACCTCTTGCCTTGCAAAGCGAGTCTAGGTCTGTGATACTGCGCCCGCATGAAGCCCTCCCAGAACCTGCGCCGTTCAGAAGCGGCGTCAAGTACACGATAGCGATCTCGAGGGGATGTTTGGGCAGCTGCTCTTACTGCATAGTCAGGCTGGCGAGGGGTCACCTTCGAAGTCTACCGCACGAAAGGGTAATACCCTTCATCTCCAATGCCGTGAAGGGAGGGGCATGGGAGATTCGTCTCACGGCTCAGGATACCGGCGTCTACGGTCGCGACACCGGCACCGACCTGCCCGCCCTCCTGAACGGAGTGACCGCCATCGATGGTGACTTCAGAGTGCGAGTCGGCATGTTCAACCCCTCATCCGTCTGCAACCTAATTGAACGCCTCATCAGGTCATACCAGTCAGATAAGATATACAAATTCGTTCACATTCCAGTTCAAAGCGGCAGCAACAAGGTTCTATGTGAAATGAAGAGGGGGTACGATGCTAAGTCCTTCAAGAAAATTGTGAACGCATTCAGGTCGGCATTTCCGAATTTGGTGCTTTTCACCGATGTGATCGTCGGGTATCCGGACGAGACCGATCAGGACTTCGAGGAGACCTGCAACCTAATCAGAGCGACCCGTCCGGACAAAACCCACATCGCAAGGTTCTCTCCTCGCCCCCACACCCCTGCCTCGTCTTTAAAACAGGTCGCCGAGTCTGTTAAGAAATGCCGGAGTGAGGTCCTAACGCGCCTCACAAGGGGGGTCCAGACGGCGAACAACAGCCGATGGGTCGGATGGGTCGTAGATGCCACCGTCGTAGATATCTACCGGAGAGGCGGGATGATCGCCAGAACCGATGAGTATAAGACAATTGCAATCAGCAAGTGCGAGCGGTCGATGTTGGGTAAGAGATTCTCAATAAGGGTGCACTCTTGCACGCCTTTCTATCTTAAGGGCACGATCACCCGCCGCTGACCGGCGGCAGTATCGCCAATCTGCCTTCCTTCAAAACCCTAGAAAAGTTCTCCGGAAAGACTATCTCCGCGCCAACAAGTACCTTGTAGCGCTCGTTAAACCTTCCTTTGGTCAGTAGAAACCTCTTCAATGCAGGGGTGCTCGCCACAACTTCGTTCAATACATCTGCTATGGTTGGAGGCTTGGTAAACTCCAAAAACAGAACCTCAGTTCCTGCAGCCTCTCTGAGATTGGCAAAGAGCCTAACCTCAACTTTCACCATCCATCTTTACTCCTCGTTGACGGTCTTGTTTATCTGTTCCTCCATCATGTGGCCCTTGCACGTCACTCTGGCCTTCTTCACACCCTCGACCTTAAGAACCGCTCTCTTTATCTCGTCTGCCAAGAAGAACGCTATCGGACACATGGGACTCGAGGGAATGAACTCCACGTTTACCAGACCGTCGGTCTCCTCGACCTTGTTTATCAGCTGCATATCCACCATGCTCATTCCAGTCTCCGGGTCCATGACGTGCTTGAGGGCCTCCATGACCTTCCCTTCGATCTTCTCCATTTTCGACTCCTCGTTTCTACATCCGCCTGCCGATTATAAAAACATGCGCGTGTGCCGCCCGGGGGCTATCAGCCGGGCAGGAACCCCAGCACGACCTTGATGTACTTCTCAAAGTCGAGCAGCTCGCTTGCGGCGAGGCCGGCGTACTCGAAGGCGAAGCTGGGCATGATGCCTATGAGTACCGTTATGGCTATGGGTAAGCCTATCGAGATATATATCGCCTTGGACGGCCTGTCGCGAACGGGCGACCCTCCCCTAGAGTACATGACCGCCAGAACGCGTATCTGGGCCACGGCCTCGAAGACGACCGTGACCAGTATGGGCACCACGAGGTAGGAGTAGATCCCGCCGTTCTGGACCACCGAGTAGAGCAGGAGCAGCTTGCTCCAGAATATGCTGAGCGGGGGGAAGCCGATAGAGGCCAGGGCACCCACGAGGAAGAGAAGCGTGGCGTACGGCATCGATCTCGATATGCCCCTGTAGCTCCTTATCTCCCTCGATCCGGTCGCATGCATGAAGACGCCAGCGGTCATGAAGAGGGCCGCCTTGACGAAGGCGTGGTTTATTATGTGGAGGTAAGCTGCCGAGACGCTGGTGACGGTCGCGACGCCGAAGCCGATCGCTATGAGGCCTATGTTGGATATCGTGGAGTAGGCTATTAGGCGCTTTATGTCCGTCTGGACCAGCATCAGCGCGGAACCGACCACGCTGGAGAGTACGCCGAGCACCAGTAGGACGTAGAGGCCGATCGCCGTCGTGGGCAGGGCGCTCGCCCTGAGGCCATCGAAGAGTATCCTCGCTAGGACGGCCAGGTTGATCTGGACTATGAGCCCGGACAGGATGGCGCTGAGGGCGCTCGGGGCCATGCTGTGGGCGTCGGGGAGCCAGAAGTGCAGGGGGAAGAGCGCCGAGCCTATCGCGAAGGACCAGACTATCAGCGTAGCGATCACGGGGAGGGCCTGGGTCGGGGATGCAAATATCCCGCCGGAGATCGGCGAGATATAGCCGCCGAGCTTCGCCGAGATCTCTGCCATCGCCATGCTGCCAAACATGCCGTATATCATCGCAGTCGAGAGGTAAAATATCGAGATGGCCAGGACATCGTATATCCCGTACTTAATCGCAGCCTCGACCGCTTGCTTGACGTCCTTGCGGAAGGCCACAAGTATGATGGCCGAGAGTCCGACGACCTCCAGCATCACGAATATGTGGAAGACGTCACCTGTGAAGATGAGCCCCAGCATCCCCGCCTCCATGAGGAAGCGGAGGGAGTAGCACCATTTCGCCTCCCGTGTCTTCTCGGTGTCCTTGATCGAGTAGAGCATGGTCGAGAAGACGACGATCGCTATGACGACGGCCAGCGGCGCCGAGAAGCAGTCTATCACGTACGGTATGCCTATCGGCGGGGGCCAGCCGCCCATGTAGTATACGTAGCTGCCGCCGACGAAGACCCTCACGAACGCCAGAAGCGCCAGAACTACGATCGCCAGTGCGGAGGACACAACAAAGACCTTGATCACCCGCTGATTGGGAACGACGATGATCAGGAATGACGCCACCATGCCTACCAGCATTGCCAGTATGGGCGCGTGGAACAGGAGCATGTCGATCAAGTTAGCCTCGCAACTCCTTTATCTTTCTGGTCTCGAGCGTCCCGTAGTGCCGGTAGACGTATATCGCAAGCGCGCTGAGGGTCGCGATCTCCGCGAGCCCTATGACCACCGCGGTCACGACGAAGTAGTGCGCCAGCGGGTCAACCGCCCGAGAGGTGAACTCCGAGAGCCCCATCCCCGGAAGCAGGATCGGCGGGATAGAGTCCCCCCGCCTGTAACCCTGGATTATGTACAGCAGGTTCACCGCATCGGTGAAGAAGAAGAGCGCGAGTATCTTCTTGAAGATGTTCGACTTGAAGACGACGCCGTAGACGCAGATCGCGACCATCAATACCACAAGTATGTATGGGAGGTACACGATCAACGATGTCGGGTTCATGCTCACCCCTCCGCCTCCTTTCCCGCTTTCTTTTCGCCGCCACCGCCCTCCTCCTCACCATCGCCATCCTCGTCGCCACCCTTCAGTGTGAGCAGCGTGAACATAATCGTGAACCCCATCCCGACGAAGAGCGTCTCGCCGATCTGTATGGGTATTATGGATCCCCCGGAGAGGCTCCTCAGGCCGAGGAACGCAGGGAAGCCGAATGGTGCCCACTCCTTGGCCTGGTTCTGGAGCGCGAAGGCCTCAGTGCCGGTCGCTATCGAGAAGACGATGGGGGTCAGCGTCATGGCCGCAATTATGGTTAGGCCGAGGGTCCTGAGGAGGTGCGCCCTCTTCACGTTTATCTTCAGCTGCGGCAGGAACCCCTTCGAGAGCGCCACTAGGATGGCCACGTACGCGATCGCCATTATTGACCCGCCTTGGAAGCCCCCGCCGGAGCCCTTCACGCTGAATATCGTTATGGTGAGAGCCGAGGTAATTATGAAGATGAATATCAGCCTAGTCGATGCACTAACGATCATCGACATGCCCCTCGTCTGCCGGAGTCTGGCCCTCCGCTCGAAGAAAATCACCACAGCGACCGTCCCGATGTAGAAGACCATAGTCTCGAAGAGGGTATCGTAGCCCCTGTAGTCCCACAGGATGCCCGTTACGGCGTTTGGCGATCCGGACCACAGGCCGGGGTTGCCCTCGTTGAAGGTGTGGTAGAGGAAGAACCCCCCCAGCGGCCTGACGAACCCGAACTCGGGGTATCCCGTCATGGCGTAGGCAAGCACCAGGAAGAGCGCGGCGGTGAAGAGCACCTCTGCCAGGGTCCTCGCCTTCAAACTCATTCCTCCTCGTACCTCCTCAGCTTCTTCAGGACCAGGATGAAGAACGCGGTCGCGATGCCGACCCCCGCCGCGATCTGGATAAGCGCGATGTCGGGCGCCAGCAGCAGGTAGAAGAGTACCGCGACGACCACGCCCTCGGCGCCGGAGAGGACGACTGCCAGGAGGAGGTCCTTGGCGCGGATCGAGAGGGCGGTCAGCAGGATGCAGAAGACGAGCAGCAGGTTAATCACTGTGTCTATCACTTCTTATCCTCCTCCAGGTGATCGCAGACGAGGGGCCCCCTGTCGATCTTGGACTTGGCCGCCGCCCTAGCTATCGCGTGCGAGGCTACTGGCGCTGTCAGGACGATGAAGCCCCCTGTCGCCAGGGCCCCAAGGGCGGTCACGACGTCCGCCCCGCCGTAAGCCATAAGCGCTACGCCGACCAGAGGCAGGAAGCAACCCCCCATCACCGAGACGGTGGTGGCGTGGATCCGCACGAAGTAGTTGGGGAACCTTATCAGGCCTATCGAGCCGATCATGTTCAGGGCCGCCCCAAGCACCACGAGGGCGATCCCCGCCGCCTCAAACAGGTTAAGGCTGAGGCTGACGCTAACGCTAATGTTAATCACCTATCTCCCCCCCCTCCAGATACCTGGCGACGTACAGCGAGCCTACGTAGAACCAAAGGGCGAGCATGAAGCTGATTGCTATGAGGAATGGCGATCTGAGCAGCACCGCCACGAGCGCCATGACCACCGCGAACGTATAGGAGATTATGTCGAGGGCCAGCATCCTGTCCGGTATCGTCGGTCCCCTGATCAGCCTGTACGCCGCTATCACTATCGAGGCCAGGAAGATGGCGACAAGGCCGACCAATATCGCGTCGATCACATGAACCGCCTCACATACTTCTCGAATGCCTTACTGATCCTCTCGTAGCAGCCCTCCTCCTCGGTTGAAGTGGCGTTTATCCAGTGGATGTAGTAGCGCCTCTCCTCCTCGTCGACCTCGACGACCACCGTGCCCGGCGTGTTGGTTATCGAGTTGGCTACGGATATCACGCCGTACTCCGTGTCGAGGTAGTACGGGACCCTCACTATCCCGGGCCTTATGTCCATGGTGAAGACCCTCTTCACGACGTTCCAGTGGGCCAGCACCTCGAAGTAGAGCCAGTAGACTGTAAGGTACCATATGCAGCTGAGCCACCTCCTGACGCTCATGACCTTCCGCTCGTCCTTGACGAGGAGGTCCTTCGTCAGGAGCGCCACCAAGAACGATATGACCAGCCCTATGACGAGCTCATCGAACTCTATGCTCCCGACCAGTGATACGTACACGATGAAAGAGAGGAACATGGCGAAAAGGATCTTGACTATCATGCGCTTGCCCCCAACAAAGGCTGGATCACCAGCCACGGCACGAAGAAGAACGCCACCGCGAGTATGAGCAGGAATGCTATTGAGGCCACCATGAGCATGTCCGGCTCCTTCACCTCCAGCCCCTCCCTCGCCTCGCCGAGCATCGCCCTCTTGAAGGTCAGTGCGCCGTACCCGAGGGTCAGGAACGAGGCGAGGACCGCGCCCGCCACCATTGCCAGCCGAATATAATCGCCTGGGCTTTGGAAAGCTCCCGCGAAGATGAGCAGCTTGGAGTTGAAGCCTGCGAAGGGCGGGAAGCCAGCGAGGCCCAGAAATCCAGAGACCATGAAGACCGCCGCCCAAGGCGTCCTGGCGGCCAGCCCACCCATCAGGCTGATCCGCCTGTTACCCTTCATCTGCATCATCAGGAGCCCGGCGGTCATGAAGAGGACTGCCTTGAGGAACGCGTGGCTCAGGTAGTGGTACGAGACGCCGGCAAAGCCGATCCAGGTCACGGAAGCTATGCCCAGCAACATATACCCCATATGACTTATGCTCGAATACGCCAAAAGCCTTTTGATGTCGTCCTCGGACAGCGCCACCAGGCCACCGTACAGTATGGTGACCATCGCCCAGGCGAGGATCCACGGAGAGAGTTGCTGTACCAACGGCTGGACGAACCGTATTATTGCATAGGCCCCTATCCCTATCGTCACGGGGCTCAGGAGGGCGCTGATGGGGGTGGGTGCCTCGCCGTGTGCGGGCGGCAACCACAGGTGGAGCCCGAATACTGACATCTTTATTGCGAAGCCAAGGAGCAGGAAGGGCATCGCCGCCGTGTAGGCGCCGTACGAGAGAACGTCCACCGAGCCAGCGCTCATGTAGTGCACCACGAACCCGATCAATACGAGGAGGCCGCTCACCTGGGTCCATACGAAGTAGGTGAGAGCTATCCGTTCCCTCTTCCCGTAGCCGAAGGCGTGGATTAGGAGCCAAGTGCTCAGCAGTATGATCTCGTAGAAGATGTAGAACTGGATCACGTTGCTTGAGAGGACTGTGCCGATCATACCCGCATAGAAGAGCAGGTATAGCAGGTAGTACTCCGCGTACGCCCTGTTGCCCTCCCTCCCCTCGATGCCCATCTCCTCAAACCTGTGCCCCATGTAAGGGATCGAGTAGAGGGACACCGCCGATCCTACTGCGGCTATCGAGAGCGCGAAGACGAGGCTGAAACCGTCCATCCTCAAGCTGAATGCCACCTCAGTCCCGGCGACATGGGTCCAGATAAGCGGAGTCACTACAGTCCCGCCCGATGCGACCTGGGGGTAGTATAGTATGACGACCGCCAGGCCCGCAAGAGTCGCCAGGGTCGGGAGGTACCCTGCCCTCCTCCCGTAGAGCCTGCCCGCTACGTAGGCCAGCGGCGCCATCAGAAGCGGGGCGAAGACAACCGGGAGCAGGCTCATGTCATATCCTGCCTCCCATAGCCATGAGTGCAAGCAGCAGGAGGAGCAGAACCAAGCCTGCGATCCCCAGATAGAGGTTGAGGTCGCCGCTCTGTATCCTCCGCATGATCGTCGCCAGCCTCAGCGTATCGGAGGCGAACACGACCGTCGCCCTGTCCAGCGCCATCTCGAACGAGTAGAAGCCTCCCGATACCCTGAACGTGCCAGAGACGATCAGGTTGTAGAGTTTGTCGACCGGCCTCCCCCACAGAAAGTCGCGCAAAGGTTTGAGTGACCTTGCGCCCCCTTCGAACGCGGCGCTCCTCCTGAAGTAGAGCATGTACGCGGCCCCCATCCCCAGCCCCAATGAGAGCGCGGATGATGCCAGAGCCGGGATCACCATCCCCTCGTAGACCGTTGCGTACTCGAAGGTCGGGTGGAAGACCCCGTGGAACAGGGACTCGATGTAGGGCCCGGCAAGCCCGAATATCAGCGTCAGCGAAGCCAAGAGCATCGCCGGACCGACCATAATGATCGACTCGTGCCCCTTCACTGCCCCGCTCTTCGGCTTCCCGAGAAAGATAAGCGATACCAGCCGCAACGAGTAAAACGCCGTCAAGGCGGCTGCGGAAACTGCCGCCACCGCGACCAACACGCTCACGGGGTAGATCGAGGACAGTATGGCGTCCTTGCTCCAGAAGCCTATGAAGGGGGGCAGACCAGCCAAGCTCATCGCGGCCAGGCTCATCGCCAAGAATGTCTTGGGCAGGACCCTCCTGAGCCCACCCATACGGGTCACGTATATCGTGTGAGTTTCATGGGTGACTATTCCGGCATTCAGGAAGAGGGATGCCTTGAAGAGCGAATGGGCAAAGAGGTGGAAGAGGGCGGCCGCGAACCCGAGCAGCGGGTTGCCAGAGATCCCTGCTATGCCCAGCGCCACAAACATGTATCCGAGCTGCGAGACTGTCGAGTAGGCCAGGATCTTCTTCGCCTCTATCGCGAGGGTGCCGTAGATAGAGCCGATTATCACGGTCAGTAGCCCGAAGATCGTAGCTGTCGCAAAGAAGGCTTGGGAGGCGAGGGGATAAGCCGGCGCAAGGGCGCAGTAGAACGGCATCAGCCTCGCGACCAGATAGACCCCTGCCTTGACCATGGTTGCAGAGTGGAGCAGGGCGCTTACGGGGGTCGGCCCCGCCATCGCCTCCGGAAGCCACTCGTGGAAGGGGAACTGGGCGGACTTCCCCAGCGGCCCCATTATTATCAGGATTGAGGCCAGCAGCAGAAGAGTGGGGTTCACTGCGCGCGAGGCGGCCGCCTCTTGGAGCTCAAGGAAACTGAAGGTGCCATACAGTGAGAATATGATCATTATGCCCACCAGCATAAACGCGTCCGCGAGCCCGGTGGTGATGAGCGCCTTTAGGCCGCAGAAGGATGGCTTAGCGAACGGGGCCTCGCCCTCCGGCCCGCCCAGCCACTTGTCCCTCCTGTCGTTGTAGTAGTGCCCTATCAAGAAGAAGCTGCAGAGCCCCACCGCTTCCCATCCTATCAGCGACATTATCAGGTTGTCCGAGAATACGAGTAGTAGCATGCTGGCCTCGAAGCAGCTCATGAAGAACCAGAACCGCTCGTTACCCTCCTTGCCGGCCATGTAGTTGATAGAATAAATGAAGACCAGTGTGGATATGAACGAGACGATGGCGCCCATCAGTATGCTCAGCGGATCGACCACAATCCCGAACGAGAGCCTATAGGCTGGCATCGGCCACCACGTGAAGCATTCCGCATGGACCGCCCTCCCTCCGAAGAGCGCGTCTGCGTTGTACGTTATCAGCAAAAGGGAGGCAAGGGAGGCGGAGGTGGCTAGATAGACTGCCCTCTTGCGAAGAAGAAATGACATCAAGCCCGCTGTTGCAGGAGCCAAGATGGCGAGCCATATGAACGATGGTTCCAGAGCGCCTCCCTCCCCTGAATCTCAAGAGGCGCAGGTCGCAGTTCTGAGCCTGCGCCAAACCTCTTGTTTAATGCTTAGGGGGCTCGCGCCCTCGAGCCCGTCGCCCCCCTCTGCGTACTTGCTATTAATCTGAGTTAGAAAATCATGCCTTCGGAACAATGTATCGAGATCGCAGTTTAAAACAACACTACTCCCTGACAAGCTCCCAGTCACTCCCTCCTCCCCAGACACCCGTTCGCCTCCCCGCGACCCGTATGAATGCCTGACGAAGTACTTGCCATCGGCGGGCCCAGTAACAAAATTGAACTCCGGCACCGGCGCAAAATTGAGGCAAAAGCAGGCCCAAGTCTTCTCCACCTTTGCTAATCTGATGTTTTATTTTTACTTAAAAGTATTGCTATAAGTAGCATATATAAAATAGTTTTATTAATTATTTACATTTCTTGTCTAAAAACAATGAAGCAAAAACTTGAATTATGTGAGTATAAAAACGCGGTGCGCACCCTTGTTGCCGTGGCTATGCCTGCATCTTGCCCCTCTTCGAAAGCATCCTGTAGCTAAGGCACATCGTGCGGGGGTGGTTCGCTAACACTTCGTCTAGCCTTCCCACGGATGCGTTCGTCGGTGCCCCCCTCAATATGCCCGGGTCTGTATATGCCCTCTCGGAGATCTCCCTGAGGGCCTCAACGTAGGCGTCGATACTCTCCTTCGTCTCAGTCTCGGTGAACTCGAACATGAGCGCCTCCTTCACTATCAGGGGGAAGTAAATGGTAGGGGAATGGAGCCCTCTGTCCAACAGTGCCTTCGCCACATCCAACGCGGTCACGCCCGTCTCTTTCGTCATCTCTTCTGCACTCACAACAACTTCATGTTTCCTGAATGCCCCACCAAAGGGTATGGCGAATCCCTTTATTCCTGAAACCTTCTTTGCGAAGTGATTAGTATTGAGAACTGCAATATCACATGAGAGTCTCAAGCCCTCCGAGCCCATCGATAAGAGGTAAGCATAGGCCCTTACAAGAATGGGGAAGCTGCCATAGCCGCCCCTTATCTTCCCTATGCTCTCTGGCTTGCCCCAATCGAGCTGGTATCCCCCGTCCTTATGGATGATGGTAGGCACCGGCAAGAAATCCTTCAGGTGCTCCTTAACGCCGACTGGGCCAGATCCTGGTCCCCCTCCGCCGTGCGGTGTCGAGAAGGTCTTGTGCAGGTTCAGGTGCACTATATCGAAGCCAAGGTCGCCAGGTCTCGCCCTACCGATAATGCCCTGAAGGTTCGCCCCGTCATAATACATCAGCCCTCCCGCATCATGCACGACCTCTGCTATCTCGCATACCCTCTTCTCAAAGATCCCTAGGGTGTTGGGGTTTGTCATCATGAGTCCCACCGTCCTATTCGTCACCGCCCCCTTCAACAGCTCCAAATCAATGCATCCGTCCTCTCCTGTTCGAACCTCGACTACCTTGAACCCTGCCATAGCCGCGCTCGCGGGGTTTGTTCCATGAGCGGAATCCGGAACGATTATTTCGTCCCGCCTATCTCCCTTCCTCTCATGGTACTTCCTCATGATCAGGCAGCCTGTAAGTTCCCCCTGTGCTCCTGCTGCGGGCTGTAGGGTGAACTTGTGCATCCCCGTTATCGAAGAGAGCATCCTGTCCAGGCGATAAAGCAACTCGAGGGCGCCCTGTATGCTATCCAGCCCCTGTTCCGGGTGGATCTGCTGCACCTCATCCAGCCATGCCAGGTCCTCGTTCACTCTTGGGTTGTACTTCATTGTACAGGAACCAAGCGGATATGGTCCTAGATCGATCCCCCAGTTCATCTGTGAGAGGCGGGTGAAGTGTCTCACGACCTCGATTTGCGAGACCTCTGGCAAGTTAAGTTTGCCTCTGAGAACCCCGCTCGGAATTTCTGCGATGCCTCCTTTCCTCACATCCGTTTTGGCGCTCATGGGATCATCCTTTATTAGAACTCCAACTTTGCCCTCTCTGCTCATCTCAAAGATCAAGGGCTCATCAAAGCAGGCCTGTCTGAACATCCTAGGTCCCTCTGGCAATTTCACGTAGCGCCGACACCAACACATCTATCTCTTCTCTGGTGTGGATCTCTGTTACTGCAAACAGCCCAACACCCTTCAGGTCTGGGAAGTCCTTTGAGAGATCTCTCCCACCCACAAGCCTCCTCTTCAGCAGCCTCTTGTTTATTTCGTCTACATTTTTCAACGATACCGCAAAATCTCGGAAGTTTGTCCCCCTGAAGACGGGTGCCGCCAGCCCTGCCCTCTTCAACTTATCGATGGTATATTTCGTATTACCCAAAATAGTCCTTGCCACCCTCACCATTCCATCGCGCCCCATCAGGGACATGTAAACGGTGGCCGCCAAGGCGAGGAGGGTCTCGTTTGTGCAGATGTTCGAGGTCGCCTTCTCCCTCCTTATGTGCTGTTCTCTTGTGGAAAGCGCCAACACAAACCCTCGTTTAGTGCCATCTTTGGTCTGTGTCAGACCGACGATCCTGCCAGGCATCTGCCTTATGATCCTCGGATCGTCCCGGCAAGCCATAATGCCTAAACTGTTCCCGCCCAGTCCGGGCGATATTCCTAACGGTTGCCCGTCTCCAACGGCAATGTCTGCGCCAAACTCTCCGGGCGGCTTGAAAACCCCTAGCGAAAGTGGGTCGGACCCCACCACGGCAAGCGCTCCAAAGTCATGCGCCGCATCCACGGCTGCCTTTATGCCTTCATCAACGATACCGAAATATGAAGGACTCTCAGCATAGACGCAGGCAACATCGCTGTCCATCAACCCCTTAAGGCGCTCTTGGTCTAAACATCCGTCCTCTGTGGAATAGGGGGTCTCCTTGACCAAAAGTCCTTGTGGCTGGGTGTAATTGGCAATGACGCTCTTCCTCTCCCTTGGCAGCGAGCTCGGGATTATGACCTTCCTCCTTCCAGTGACCCTCGAACATAGCAGCGTCGCCTCGCCTATCGAAGTAGGCAGGTCGTACATTGAGGCATTGGCAACCTCCATATCGTACAGTTCGCAGATCATGCTCTGGAACTCAAAGAGCGACTGCAAGACCCCTTGGCTCACCTCTGCTTGGTAAGGCGTATATGAGGTTAGGAACTCCCCACGCGATATTATATGCTTAATGACGCTCGGAATGTGGTGAAACCACGGACCGCCCCCCACGAAACACCTGTTGCGGAAAACGACGTTCTTGGACAGACCCCCCATTACCTCCCTCTCTACCGAGAGTTCGTCCATCGGCTCCTTGGGTATTTCTTTAATCTCAAAAGGGAGCTTTGGCAAATCTTTGAATAGTTCTTCTACGTCGCTGACCCCTACGTCTCTGAGCATCTCTTCGAGCGCGGAGGAGGCGTTTGGGATGTAGGGGTGGCTTTTCAGCAAGCTTATGACCTCTATATTAATATTAGGGCTTGTTAAATAAGTAATTCCATCTTAGGTGGGCGTCGAATTTGCGGTACTCGCATATCACTGGAGTGTTCCTTTTACTGTTGATAGCATGCTCTATGCAAGTCGTCAATAGCCAGCTTGCGCAAGACATCAATGTAATCGTGCCTTTGGAGTCTGTATGCTCTAGAACCGTCTATTTAGAACCATCCTATCAGGTTTACATTGACGAGTTTTCTCTTCTACCACCCACTGGGAGCTTTAACGTTTCTTTCAAGCTGCTAGATGCGTTGAACGTCTATGCGGTGTATGCCTATGGTCCTCAGAATCAAACCCTAAAGACTAGGGCATACTGGGACTCGACAGGCAAAATCTATACGGTAAACGTAAATACCACCGATGTCAACAGCTTCAAACTACTGACGGTCTACCACGGAATGGCTTACTATTATGACAACTTCACGACTTACGTCAACTTCTTCCCAATAGTTGATAGCTCCTCCTCTGCGTCGACATCTGTATACCTGCCACTCGGCGCACAGTTGCTCAATTATGATGAAAGTTACCTCTCAAATTCAACATCCGGTGAGAGAACACTCATCAGCGGCTCAAAGCAACTTACGCCTGGCAATGCATCGTTTGGAGCCGTCGATTATAGTGGGAACTACTCCCTCATCGAGGCAGACTCATTCAGTAGAACGATTAAGGTCACTCCATCCGCAATATTGATGGAAGAAACCATAAAGGTAAGGAATTCTGACCTCTATACATCATTGTCTAAGGTCATACTAAATGCCCCTAAGGATGCAACTGATCTGAAGGTAATGGATACCATAGGGTATTTGGGGTTCACCCAATCCGGACAGACCATCACGATCGATATAAGATCAAAGACCTATCCGAACGAATATTGTGAATTTACATTGCTCTACTCCCTCCCTTCGTCTAACCTGCTGCAAATTGTGGACGGAAAGAGTGTCATATCTGGCAACGTTCTGCCTGAGTGGTTTAATATGCCGGCAAAGCAGGTATCCCTGACAGTACTGATGCCCCCAGGAAGCTCAGACGCCCAAATGGTCGGAGGTAATATAACTGAAAAAGGCGGCTCTCTGGTTGCAAACACCTCCTACATCTTCCTGACGCCGTACACAAACGAGGCCTTCAGTCTGGCCTTCACCTCGTCACCATACGCCTCTTACATGGGTCCTGCTCTGATCATAGTCATCGTAGTGGTGGTAATAGCCGTAGCACTCCTCTACAGAAAATTCAAGAAAGGCGCAAAAGAGGTCGTTCCATCCCCTGTCGTTCCATCTCCAACTAAACCTGCTCCTTCACCGCCTTCAGAAAAGAAGAAGAAAATCCCGCCCAAGGGTAAGCGGCGTTGATTCCTAGGCAGGCTCCCCGAATTTATTGAACTTTAGGATCTTAAAATGGTAGCCCGGAGGAGATTCGAACTCCTGTCGACGGGGCCAAAGCCCGCCATGCTTGGCCACTACACCACCGGGCTGAGAAGATTGGTGGACGACATGGTTTTTAATCTTTTGGTGGTGAATTAGGCCTTATTCATGATCCGGCATCCGCCGCAGCAATCATAAAGCTATGACGACCGAAGCGCTCGAACTACCCATATGCATAACCAAACCGATATAAACAGGAAGGTTTTATGAGAGAATCAACCCCGCAAGGTTGGTCGAAAAATTGACATTAGGCTTCCATTTTGAGAGCCTTATTCATACAAACCCCGTGCAGGAAGGGCTAACCGCAATTATCATGTTCGTCTACGTGCTTGGCATCGTCTATGGAACCAAATACGTGTATAACTTCTTGAGGAGCAGAGACTTATCACATTACGTAGCCGCTTACTACAATAGAAAGATAATTCACATCTTTGCTGGCGGTGTGATCACCCTTCTTTTTCCAGTATTCTTCACGGCGGTGTCAATACCGCTGATATTGGTCTCAGTTATTGCGCTCATAACTTATCTGCCCCATAGAATGGATAAATTGCTGTATTGGTTCCAGGTAAAGGAGAACATGTACGAAGTCAACTTCGTCATTGCCTGGGGCGCCGCCATTGGTCTGGCATGGTTCCTTTTTGGTGATCCAATTTACGGTGTGATACCGGCGGCTTTCATGTCCTTTGGGGATGCTGTAACAGGGATCGTAAGGAATGCAATATTCAAGAGGCGAACCAAGCACTGGATAGGCAACGTCGCAATGGTTCTTGTTTGCATCCCCATAGGGTATTATTATGCCAGCCTGGCTGGCGTCGCGGCAGCGTTCGTGGCCTCGATAGCAGAACGCTTCGAGTTCAACCCGATTGATGATAATATCCTGATCACCTTTACCTCGCTCATTACCCTGATCCTATTGAGGGGCGTATAGCCAGCAAGGAGCGATTTTTAACCTAAAGGTTTATTGGATTAGGATGGGAAGAAGAGATCACAAGTTGGAGGTAAATAAAATGGCAAGTAAAAAGCTTATGGACCTTTTGAACGCCGGTGCCGCTAGGGAACTCCAGGTATCGATACAGTACATCTGGCAGCATATCATGTGCAAGGGGCCCTTCAGCGAGTCCATCTCAAAGGTGCTGGAGGAGATCGCAATAACAGAGATGAAGCACTACGAGAAGATTGCAGAGAGGATAGACTACCTGGGCGGGAATCCTACCACAAAACCGGCGCCAATAAAGTTTGGAAAGACGATAAAAGAGATGCTGGCAATAGACAAGAAGGCCGAGGAAGAGGCGATCGCCTTGTACAAAGAGACGATTGAGGTCGCCAAGCAGGAGAAGGACGTCACCACGGCCTTCATATTCAAGGAGATACTAGAAGACGAGGAAGACCATCATTACAAGTTCTCTACGCTGTTGGAGAAAGAGTAATTACATAATTTTATTCAAACTATTAAATTTTTTATATTTTTTAACCTATTTTTTCATACTTTCAGATAAAATAAACTGTTGAACAATAGTTTTAAGGGGCATCATTAGAGCATTATGGAGTACTATTGATGGTGCATCATCACAAGATCATCACCATAACTCTTTTTAAGATCATGAACTCCATGGCAGTCAAGGAGATCTTGGAGGATTTTAAATGGCTAAATGCCCGAAGTGCGGAATGGAGGTTGCAAAACCAGCCAAAACCTGGAAACTCGCTCCAAAAGGAAAGAAACCTATTAACATCGGTCTGTACAAGTGCTCAGGCTGCGGTGCGTTCTTCAGAGCCGCGATGAAGTAATTTTTTCTTTTTTTCTTTTTTACTATTTTTCAAAAATTTTCTCGTCAACCACCGACTTGATAAACATCCGATCTCCTAAAACTCAAAGCCGGGAGCCCTCGCCTGACCTCCTTTACCTTCTCTAGCTGCAGGTCGGTAACCAACACCTCCTCCCCTTGATCCGCTCTTGCAACGATCCTCCCCCACGGATCGATGACGCAGCTGTGCCCATAATATACGGGCCCTCTCCCTGCGCGTTTTGCCTGATTCGCCGCTAGGATATAGAGCTGGTTTTCTATCGCTCTGGCCCTGAGCAATGTCATCCAATGCGCCCTGCCCGTCCTTTCAAGGAATGCCGCAACGATCGAGATCAATTCGGCGCCAAGCAATGTCTCGGCTCGGTAAAGCTCCGGAAAGCGCAGGTCGAAACATATGGTCAGGCCTATCCTCATCCCTCTATATTCGACAACTTTCGGCTCCTTTCCCGCAGAGAGCACCTTTCCCTCGTTTACCTCCCCAAACTTGAAGAGGTGAATCTTTCTGTAAGTTCCAGATATTCCCGAGGGCGTGACTAGGCAGGAGGTATTGAAGATCCCCTCCTTGCTCTTTTCAGCAATGCTGCCGGCTATTATTGCAACGCCCTTATCCTTAGCGATCTTGGACAAAGAGATTATGGTTGGGCCATTAAGCATCTCTGCATTCTTTAGATATCCTTCTTTGGTCATCTTTGGTGGTAGATAGTTGAATAATTCTGGCAAAAGTATCAGTTCGGCTCCCTCCTCAATGGTCGAAAAGACCATCTCGGATGCCTTCTTCATATTCTCTGCCTTATCCTCTCCGCTGGCCATCTGTACTATCCCGACACGAATCGGCAACGCCCTTCCCCGTGAATCCTCCCCCAGCTGATCTATTAAAATCTATTACCAGAGGATTGGTGCCAAGCCAACGAACCCTCCCACTGCGGTGGGATAAAAAAATATTTATATAGGAGAATTAAGACTTGCTTCTGTCCACATTGACGGAGGTGTAACGTAATGCCCCAATGTTCACTGTTCGAGTCTTATAAGACGCCTTCTGGTAGCACATACTATATCTGCCATCGCCCGCCCTTTAACGATGAGGGGACGATGCTAGCCAACGGCGAGCTACACTGCCAGAAGTGCCAGCACAAGAAGTAAAGCCGCTTCTCAGTCTCATACCGCTAATAAATTTTTTAATATAACATTTTTAATAAAAAGTCTCTATTCCGACAACTTACGGCTTGCCTTCCTTCAAGACGGCGTCAGGTATGAGCCTCTTCCACTTCAATAGGAAGTTCGCATCCTCCTTCCTGTCCCTCAGATCGTCAGGGAGCATGTGGGGAATGCTCTCTATTATGGGGTACCACCTGCCACACCCGGTACATAAGAGGATTCCCTCATCTATCTCCTCTTTTTCTTCAAAGACCCTGAGTTCCAAAGGGTGATGCTTGCAGATCGGGCAAGCCAGGATGTCGAGAAGCCTCCTCTTCATAGGATCAAATCCTAGCGAAGATTTACCTTCATTCCGCCTATAAACTTATAGAATAAAGAAAAAAGGAAACAAAAGGTTGGCGATCACAGCCTTCTTATGTATCGTTCCACCTCCCAGTTGGTCACCTGAGTCCTGTAGAGGTCCCACTCCTTCCTCTTCACCGAGAGGTAGTTCTCGAAGGCCGTCTCGCCTAAGGCCTCCTTCATAAAGTTGCTCTTCTCCATCTCGTCCAAGGCCTCCTTCAGCGACTCCGGCAGAGCAACGATCTTCTTTGTCCTCCTCTCCTCGTAGTTCATCTTGTACACATTGAGCTCTGTAGGAGGACCAGGATCGATCTTCCTCTTGATGCCGTCCAGCGCTGCCAAGCAGAGGACCGCGAATTGTAGATACGGGTTGCCTGCGGGATCCGGGCAACGGATCTCAAACCTGGCAGCGCTCTTCCTCCCTCCAAAGTTTGGAACCCTGATGAGGGGCGATCTGTTCTTGTGCGCCCATGCTATGTATACCGGTGCCTCATAGCCCGGGACCAGCCGCTTGTATGAATTCGGCCAAGATGCGAGCACCGCGCTCATCTCACGCCCATGCGCCAGTTGCCCTCCAATGGCGTATCTTGCCAAATCTGACATGTACCCTTTACTCTCGTCCTCAGAGTAGCATAGGTTCTTCTTGAAGTCCGAAGTCCAAAAGCTCTGGTGCGTATGCATGCCCGATCCGTTGACTCCAAAGAAGGGCTTCGGCATGTATGTGGCGAGATAGCCATTCTTTGCCGCAACGACCTTGGTCACCATCTTCATCGTGATCGCTCTATCGGCGGTTACGAGTCCCTCGTCGTACTTGAAGTCGATCTCGTTCTGCCCTGTCGCTACCTCATGGTGAGAGATCTCAATCTCTATGTCGAACGCCTCTGCAAAGTCCGCTATTTCCCTTCTGAGGTCATCCGTCAGATCTCCGGGGTGGTAGTCAAAGTACCCTGCCATGTCTATGGGGCTGGGCGCGCCTCCGCTATCCTCCTTTACAAAGAAGAACTCTAGTTCGGGTGCGCACATGTACCCCATCCCTGCGTCCCTTAACTTCTCGAGGGCCCTCTCCAAGACGTATCTTGGATCCGCATCAAACCGCTTGTAATCTGGGGTGTACACATCGCAGATAAGCCTGCATGAGGACCTCTCCTTTGGTCTCCATGGCAGCTCCGCGAACGTTGTGGGATCAGGGAATAGCACCATATCCGACTCCTCGATAGGTCTATAGCCCGTAATCGAGGACCCGTCAAAGGACTGGCCGTTCTCGAAGATGCTCTCGATATTCTTTGCGCTCACAGCCAGGCTCTTCAGTATTCCGTTTATGTCGGTAAACTGGAGCCTTACGAACTTTATCTGCGCCTCTTTTATTTTTTTGACTACTTCAGTTACCTTCCCCCTCCACACCGCATTTTTGAAATTTCTCACACTTGTCACCCTGTTTAATAACTTTTAAGAGTGTTTTCTAATCATATATAAAACTTTCTGATAAAAAAATGAACGTGGTATAATAACCAAAGTAGTATGTTGAACATATCCCTTTCAGTAATGTCCGCAATGATCTTTTGCTGAATTAGCAAGTCGTTTATGAGGCTTGCAAGTCCTCATGTTGCCGTTTATCAAGTCATCAGAGGAGTTTCATCGGCTGACCGCAGCAGACAAGCTCTCCCTTGCCCGCATTTATGACTAGCACGGTGTTCCCACAAATCCCACACCTATAGACTTGTAAATTTTTAGTCACCCTCTCACTCCCGCTTCTCCACTCTCACCAATTAAATACCTGAGGCAATTTAATATGTATATGGAAGTATGGCGCCAGAAGGTATGCTTTATGTCAAGCCTCGGCTCAAATCCCATCAGCGCAAGCGAAGTCAGTGGAGCCACGACCCTCTTCTTGGAGCGGGTTGGTGCCGAGGTGTTCGTGCGTCCTCTCTCAACTAAGGGACGCGTTCTAGAGGTGGAGTTCTGGGGGAATGTCTGCCATACTTGTTGTGCATATGACTATTTTGATGACTTGGCTTTGGTCTTGGAAGAGGTCTCCGGTGCCCCTTATGCGGTGTGGGATGCCGTGAAAACATCGGGGAATGCGCCACTCTTCATAGTCAAGATCGTCAAACTGGACTTTTTGGGCGAAATAAGGTCCGCTATAAGCAAGGTAGAAGGGGTCGTCAAAAGTAGAATAGGCGAGTTCGAGAGAATAGGCAGAGACGAAGGATCCCTATTCAATGAACTGTGCTTCTGTATTCTAACCGCCAACTTCACAGCCGAGGGCGGAATAAAGATCCAGCAGAGCCTGGAGGACAGTTTTACCAGCTTGGCTGAGGAAGAATTAGCTAAGAGGCTCAGGGCACTAAAGCACAGATTTCCAAATACTAGGGCTACTTACATCGTGGAGAACAAGGCTCTGTATGGATCCTTGATCAAGACCTTGAGGGGTTTCAAGGACGGAAAAAAGGCAAGAGGTTGGCTGGTTGAGAACGTGAAGGGATTTAGCTACAAGGAGGCAAGCCACTTCCTCAGGAACGCAGGCTTCAAGGATGTGGCCATAATAGATAGGCACATCTTAAAGTTCCTGAGGAGCAAGGGTCTCGTAGAAACTCCAAGGACCTTGACTAGGCGCAAGTACCTCGAGTTCGAGCGATTGCTCTCCGCAATAGCCCACAAGCTTGGCATCACCCTAGCGGAACTTGACCTATACCTGTGGTACATGATGACGGGCAGAGTTCTGAAGTAGCGGATCAGGCCCGATACCTAATAACATGAAGAAGAGACCCGTAATCTTTTTTATTATTCCCAACTATCATTACTTCAATTGAATTAATTCTGTACCTCGCCACCGATTCGTTCAAACATTTCTTCCATACCTTCTTCGAGTGGTCCCTCGCTTCCCTTGATTATGGCTGAGGAATGGGGCTTGACAATGCTCATTCCAAGCCCTTTCAACGTTTTTTCAATCCCTTTCCCTGCACTTCCTGCCAACCAAGACTTGTACTTGGTGTCGAAGGCAAAGGCTTTCTTGCCTTTTATGTCCACGCTTCTCAGTTTTTCAAGAAAGGCTTTCATCGGTTTAGATACGCCAAACGCGTGCGTGGGTCCGCCAATTACCAGAAAATCATATTCAACCAATTTATCGACATCAACTTCATCGGCTTTGACACAATCAACCTTGACCCCTTGTTTTTCCATACCACATGCCAATGCTCTGGCTATCTTTTCGGTGTTGCCAAATTTTGTATCGTAAATAACTATCGCCCTTTTCATTTCTCCATCACTGTATCATTGTGTGCTGTGCTGTTATTTAGACTTTGACCTCAAAAAGACGCGAGAAGTGAGATTCTTGTACGAGGTGCGGGGGGTGGGATTTGAACCCACGAAGGCCTACGCCACGAGGTCCTGAGCCTCGCACCTTTGACCTGACTTGGCGACCCCCGCTCAGCCCCTACTATTTTATAAATCCTCACATATATTTTTAGTAGCTATGAGTCTGGCAATCCTCAAGGGCATCTGCGGGTCTGAAGTCGAGGCATTGTCAAAGCTCTCTACCCACTTGTCAGATAAAATACTTGGCGAAGGCGCCGGCGGGGACTATACAAAGATGATCGACCTCGTGGCCGAGGAGGCCGCAATCTCGTATCTAAAGTCCATCGGATTCGAGGGTCGCCTGCTAAGCGAAGAACTCGGCGAGAAGCGGTTCGGCTCCGCAGATTATCCGTTACTCGTATTGGATCCCGTAGACGGCACAACCAACGCGACTCGGGGGATAAGCTTCTACTCCATATCTGTCGCAGCCTCGTCAGGTCCCCTGCTCTCAGACGTCTATGCCGGAGCGGTCATGGAGCTCCCCTCAGGCAAGCTCTTCACCGCCAAGAGGGGCATTGGTGCATACCTCGATGACAAGAGGATAGTCGTTAAGCAACCATCCACTCTGAAGGAGGGCTTGGTGGGGATCGATCTCAACGTCCAAGGCGACGAGCAGAAGATGGCGGAAATCATGCCCCTCTGCCTCTACGCCAGGCACGTCAGGAACATGGGCTCTGCGGCCCTCGAACTCTGCTACGTGGCCGGCGGCGCCCTCGATCTGTACGCCGACAACAGAGGTCTTTTGAGGGTCACAGACATAGCCGCATCCTATATTATTCTGAAGGAGGCCGGTGCATCAATACTCGACATGCAGGGAGCCGAACTTGACTGCAATCTAAACCTGGGCGAGAGGGTATCCCTCATAGCAGGCGCGCAAAACGCGTGCAGGGAGGCGCTATCCCTCCTAAAAAGGGGCGCTCCTGTCTAAAAACGGCAGCATCAAGCCCTCGGGCAGTTGAGTTCCGCTCCTCGCTTATCCCTTCTGAGCAGAATGCGTCTTTTAAGAGTGCGTAAGATCCAATCGGTTAAGAAACCATAGATGAATGAGCATAGCACAAAGGTGAAAAACGTAAGTATTAGCATGGCGTTCCTGCTCAACCATCCAAATATTGCGTAGGGAGCGATCCAAGGATTTTGAAGAAGATGCGTTAGATCATATGGGTCCATGTATGTGCTCGTAGAGTGGACAAATAAGATGACGTAGATGAGAAAATAGATGGTTGCAAAACTGAGCACTCCTATCCACCGCATCTCGGACACGCATCTCATTTTTCACTTACTTCTCATGAATACCAAATGCCCCAATTATTTAACGCTGCCCTGGAAACAAAATTTTAAATATCTCCTCACGCTAAGGTGGTGACGGGTCAATATCCCAAATACCGACGGCGCCGGCTGCTTCTTGAAATCTTCGACCTCATTGGACTCCAAATTCCCCTCCCCAGGGGAAATAGAAATTGGAATTTGTGAATAGAGACGTGGTCTCCATAAAGGACTTTGCGAGACCTGAGCTGGAGCATATCTTTGAGAAGGCAGAGGATATGGAGAAAAAAGGGTACGACAAGTCCCTTCTGAAGGGGAAGAAAGTTGGGCTGCTTTTCTACGAGCCTAGCACGAGGACGAGGATGAGCTTCGACTCAGCGGCACAGGCACTGGGCGCCGGCACCATCTGGTTCGCGGGGGTGGAGGGCACCTCGGTGATGAAGGGTGAGACCCTCAAGGACACCATAGAGACCGTGGCGAACTACATGGATGTCATAGTGATGCGCCATCCCTTCGACGGTTCCGCCAGGTGGGCCGCCGACGTGACCACCAAGAGGGCAACGAGAGGTTTCAACAAGGTCCCCATCGTCAACGGCGGGGACGGGAAGAACGAGCATCCAACCCAGACCATGCTCGATCTCTACAGCGTCCAGAAGACCCAGAGAAGGGTCGACGGACTCGAGTTGGCGTTGGTCGGCGACCTGAAATACGGCAGAACAACCCACTCCCTCTCGTACGCCCTATCCATGTTCGACACCAAGATAAGGTACGTGGCGCCGGACGCCCTCCAGATACCCGAGCACGTAACGTCGTTCCTGAAGCGAAAGGGCATCGCCTTCACCAAGCACTCCAGAATAGAAGAAGTCATAGAGACCGTGGACATCATTTACATGACTCGGATCCAGAAGGAGAGGTTCCCTGACGAGAACGAGTACAACAAGGTCAAGGGCGTGTACAGGATGGACAAAAAGCTGCTCTCGAGGGCAAAGCCGACCATGCGCCTGATGCACCCCCTGCCGCGGGTGGACGAGATAACCCTGGATGTCGACGATGACCAGAGGTCCTACTACTTCCAGCAGGCGGGGAACGGCGTGCCGGTCAGGGCCGCCCTGCTGGCGCTGATCATGGGGGCGGTGAGATGAGGGAGGGGGCAAACATGAGCGAACCAGCCAAGACCAAGAAGGGTCTGATAGTCAGCCCCATAGAGAACGGCACCGTGATAGACCACCTGCCGCCGGGAAAGGCAATAAAGATCGCAGAGATCCTGAGCCTGCTCCAGCCGGGGTCTGTGGTGATAATGGGGCAGAACCTCAAGAGCACAAAGTACGGCAAAAAGGACCTGATAAAGGTGGAAGACCGCTACCTCACCGGCGAGGAGTACAACAAGATCGCACTGGTGGCGCCCAACGCCACGGTCAACATAATCCGGAACTTCGAGATACAGGAGAAGAGGAAGGTCTCGGTGCCCGACGTTCTGGAGGATGTAGCCCTCTGTGCCAACGCCAACTGCATCTCCAATAAGGAGCGCATCCCGTCGCGCCTCTACACAGTTAGCAGGGACCCTCTGGTAATGGTTTGCCACTACTGCAACTTTGAGTTCAAGGGGGAGGAGCTGAGGCTCAAGGGCTAGGTGGTTCTAACGTCCCTACTAATAAAAAATGGCATCGTGGTGACCCACAAAGAACGGATACGCGCAAACGTTCTTCTCAAGGATGAAAAGGTAGAGACGTTGACCGCCAGCGAGCCCCGAGCAGACGAGGTGATCGATGCCGAGGGGTTACTAGTGATGCCAGGCGTTATAGACCCACACGTCCACTTCAGGCAGCCCGGCATGGACTCCGAGGACTGGAGGAGCGGCTCCAAGGCAGCCCTCGCTGGTGGAGTGACCACCGTGCTCGACATGCCCAATACCAAGCCGCCCTTGACCACATCCGAGAGGCTCGATGAGAAGAGGCGGTTGATCTCAGAATCCGTTGCCGGCGAGCCGTGCGTCAACTACGGCTTCCACTTCGGAGCCACGAGCGACAACATGGAGGAAATCTCGAAGGTGATGGACTTAGGGTCTCTGCCGGAGCTCCCCGCAGTCGCATCGGTTAAGGTCTTCATGGGGAGCTCCACCGGTGAGCTCCTCCTCACCGACCTGAGCGTATTAAAGCACATTATCCAGAAGTCGAGGCTCGTCACGGTCCACGCCGAGGACGAGACGGTGATCAAGAAGCATGCTGGGGAGCTGAACCACGGCTCTAGAAGACCCAAGATAGCCGCCCTCTCCGCCATAAGGAAGCTCCTCGCTGTGGGGATCCAGGGGCGGGTTTACGTCCTCCACGTGACCTCTTGGGAGGAGGCGGATCTCGCCTCGTGCTTCTTCAGGGAGGCGACTCCTCACCACCTCTTCCTAAACGTCTCAACAACGAGGGAGCTGGGGAACTACGCCAAGGTGAACCCTCCCATAAGGGAGGAGTGCGACAGGGCATCCCTCTGGGGTGCCCTCAACAGCGGCATGATCGATACCATAGGCTCCGACCACGCACCGCACCTGAGGAGCGCAAAGGATCGGGAGGACGCGCCCTCCGGCGTACCAGGGGTAGAGACATCACTGCCCCTCTTGATGGACGCCGCGCTCAAGGGTATGCTTACGCTGGAGAGGGTCGTGGAGCTGATGTGCTACAACCCATCAAAGATCTTCAGGATCAGAGGGAAGGGGGGGTTAGAGCTTGGGGCTGATGGGGACGTCACGATAGTCGATCCGAGGAGGGAGCGAAAGGTCGGGGGGGAGGAACTACACTACAAGTGCGGCTGGACCCCCTACGAGGGCATGGTCCTGAGGGGCTGGCCCGTCATCACGATCCTGGGCGGCAGGGTGGCCTTCCGGGAAGGAACGTTCCATCCGGTTCAGGGGAGGGAGGTATCGTATGCGCCTTGAGCTGCCCAAAGAGGAGTTCGTTCTTCCCTCAGGGATCGTTGCGTCTACCCCGGACATCATAAAGAGGATGGCAGAAATTGCCGAGTTGGGCGTCATAACCACAAAGAGCATCGGCTCGGCGGAGAGGGAGGGATATAAGGAGCCCATAGTCGCCGGGGTGGGTGGCTCCCTTATTAACGCCGTGGGCCTCTCCAACTCTGGCGTCGACGCCCACCTCGAGGAGATCAAAAACGTATACCCGCTCGGAAAGGTTCTCATGACATCCATATTCGGCGGAACCGCCAGCGAGTTTGCCGAGCTGGCGAGCAAGGTCGAGAGGTACACAGACTGGATAGAGCTCAACCTCTCATGCCCGCATGCGGAGGGGTACGGCGCCACTATTGGTGCCTCCCCTGATCTCGTGGCCCAGGTCGTCTCTGCGGTAAGGGAGGCCACGGATCTCCCCATCTTTGCGAAGATAGTCCCGAGCGTGGGCAGTGCAGGACTGATAGCAAAGAGGGCCGTTGATGCGGGGGCAGATGGCATAACAGCCGTCAATACGGTTGGGCCACTCATCTTCACCGATGAGATCAGCGGCAACGCGCTGCTCTCAAACGTATCGGGTGGGCTTTCGGGGAAGGCGATAAGGGAGGTTGCCCTGAAGTGCGTAAAGGAGGTCAGGGAAAGGGTCTCGGTTCCAATAATAGGTATGGGCGGCATTTACACGCCGGCAGACGTGGACGCGTTCAGGTCAGCCGGGGCGTCTCTGTTTGGTGTAGGAACGGCGCTGGGAGGCATGAGCACAGAGGAGGTCGCGGCGTACTTTAGAATGCTGTCCTCTGGTAATTCAAAGTCTACCCAAGCCACCAAACCACCACCTCTCGCATACCACACTTTCCATGTAAAGGAGGCACGGGGCTCGGTGATGAGGGTCTTGGTTCTGGACGGATCCATGGACGCGATACCGGGTCAGTTCCTCTTCCTGTGGTTGCCCGGCGTAGGGGAGAAGCCCTTCTCCTTGGCATCAAGGAACCCGGTGACGGTCTTGGTCAAGAATGTGGGGCGCGTGAGCGCTGCCCTAGCCTCGCTGGAGGAGGGAAGCAGCATTCTGGTGAAGGGACCCTACGGGAATGGCTACACGCCGTCCAGCCCCGTCTGCTTGGTAGGCGGCGGCTCGGGCGTGGCTCCCCTGCACTTCATAGCCAGTGAGTTCAAGGGCAGGGCAAAGGTCGCCTTCATCGGGGGTAAGAACAGCTCCGAGCTCCCGATCTACGACGACTTATGTGATCACGTGGAGGTGAGGGTCGCAACCGAGGACGGATCCCTTGGCGCAAAGGGCCTAGTAACCGACATCCTCGACATAGGCGGCTACGCGGGCAACGAGTTCTTCAACTGCGGGCCCGAGGCCATGCTGGTGAAGGTGGCAGAACTGGAGAGCAAGGTCACAGAGGCTAATAGAATATACTGCGCTATAGAGAGGTATACCAAGTGCGGTATAGGTATATGCGGCAGCTGTGCCATGGACGGCTACAGGATCTGCGTGGACGGGCCGGTATTTCCCTACAGCATCCTGAGGAGTGGAAGTGATTTTGGAAGGTGTAAGAGAAGTGCTAGTGGTAGGAGGGTATCGATAAATGCGTGAGGACATTCAGAAGACGAAGGCCGAGTTCTCCGACTTCCTCTTAAGAAGTGGTGCCATCAAGTTCGGCACCTTCAAGCTGAAGAGCGGCAGGATATCTCCATACTTCGTGAATATAGGGGCCATCGGCGACGGTCTCTCAGCCTCAAAGCTGGGGGAGTTCTACGCCAAGGCCATAGTCGGGTACGGCCTACTCGAGAAGACTGACGTCCTATTCGGGCCATCGTACAAGGGAATACCCATAGTGGTGTCTACGGCTGTGGCCCTCTTCAACCTCTTCGGATCTTCAAAGCGCTTCGCCTTCAACAGGAAGGAGGCGAAGGAGCACGGCGAGGGCGGGTTGATAATAGGCAGCATAAAGGACGGGGACAGGGTAGGGATGCTGGACGACGTTATGACCACGGGCAAGACTAAGGAGGAGGTCCTCTCCGTCATCCTCTCCTCTGCCAAGGTGAACCTCTCCTACATTCTGATAGCGGTGGACCGGCTCGAGAGGGGGGAGACGGACCTGATGGCGACCTTGGAGTTCGAGAGGAGGTACGGCATCCCTGTGAGGTCCATAGTTACGATAGAGGAGGTGGCAGAGAGGGCACTACAGGAGGGTCTTATCGCCAAAAACGATACAGATGCCATAAGGACGTACCTCAATACCTATGGAGGGAAGAGAACTTGAGAATATCCTCAACGAAGAGCATAGTGGTGGCATGCGACCTTGCATCGATGAATGATCTGGAGAGGGTCGTGGCTAGTACATGCAAACTCAACGGTATAGGGGGCTACAAGATCGGTTTTGCACTGGCACTGAAGTACAGCATCCCAGCGGTCATGGATGCAATAAGGAAGTACACAGCGAAGCCCGTGATCTATGACCATCAGAAGGGAGGCACCGACGTCCCGCACACCGGGGCGCTCTTCTCTGATGTATTGGCAGAAGCAGGGGTGGACTACGCCATCCTATTCCCCTTTGCTGGTCCTTCGACGGAGGCCGCATGGGTAGAGGCCCTGACCAAAAAGGGGATAGTTCCCGTAGTCGGAGCGGTTATGACTATACCAGACTTCCTGAAAGAAGGGGGTGGTTACATAGACGGTAACTCCGCCGCCAGAATCTTCGAGACGGCTGCCTCCCTCGGTGTGAAGGACTTCGTACTACCAGGGAACAAGCCCAACATCGCATCGGAGTATAAGCGAAAAATAGATGGCCTGGTGTCCTCGCCGACATACTACCTTCCGGGGCTCGGTGCACAGGGAGGAGACATACGATCATGTGCCGGGGTGATGGGGGAGAACTGGCACGCCATAGTCGGCAGATCAATATACGGCGCGAAGGACATAAGGGGTGCGGCCCTATCCTTGACGGAAGAACTCTTAGGGAAATGAACCAACATTACCTATTGCAGTCCGGCATTATCTACATAAACTGTGATAAAAACTCAAGTTGACGGACTAGTCCTTTATCTGCTCAAGAGTACTGATGGCTTGCCATATGGCTGTTCTCGCGAAAAGGGGCATGTTGGGGTCCTGGCTGCACTCCTCCAGGATGCTTATGGCGTTCGAAGCCTTCACGGCATTAGAATAGACCCTGCCCTGGAGTACCTTCATGGCCTCAGTTGCGGCCCTTCTGATATTCCTCGGGACGCCGTTGTCCTCCGCTACCCTCTGTAGGACGCTGAGGGCCTGAGCCATCTTGTCGTCGCCCATAGAAACCACCAATCAATTAGCAAATAGCATATAATCCTACTTATATTATTTCTATTCTGGTAATAAAAAATGAGCAAAAGAGACGCCGATGCCAAGAAGGGGGCAGATCTCCTGCGATCTGGGGCGACAATGCTTCCTCAAGCCTGCCCCGACTGTAAGGTCCCGCTGTTCAAGCTGAGCGACGGGGAGATAATCTGCCCGAGCTGCAACCGACGGGTGATCTTCGTGAAGTCCACAGAGGTCGAGAAGGTGGTTGCTGAGTCTGCTACAACGTCGCAGTTTGAGGATGACCTGCAGAAGAAGATAGCACAGATCAGGGAGAGGATGGTCTCAACCAAAAATCCAGAGGATCTCGAGAAGATGGCTAAGGCCCTCTCCTCCCTGTTTGATCTCCTTGAGAAGGTTCGTCGGAGGAAGGCTTAACACCGTAGAGCCCAGCCGCAACCTCCCTGATCCGCCGGGACTTTTTAGGACCTATTCCGTCCACCTCCATCAACTCCTTCTCGCCGGCGGAAAATACGCCCTCGACGGTCTTGAATGCCGAGAGCAGCCTCTTGGCGGTAGCAGCCTCGACAAATGGCAGGCTGGCAACTATGTACTCCCTCTCCTCGTCTGGAGTTTTTGGCCGCCTCCTGTCCTTTAGAGCAACCTCCCTCATAGCGCCCCTCTGCTCCCTCCTTGCCACAGTCATCAGCAACTTCGCCGCCTCCTCCGAGTCGTCTGCCCAGAGAATAGGCACCTCAAAATCTAGAATTAGGCTGATAAGAGCGCCTCTCAGGCCCTCTTCAGTGATGCCCCTTACCGTGGGGCCCCTCCCCTCCAGCAGTATCATCGGCCTGCCGTAGGCCTCCTTCAGAGCCCTCGTCTGCTCAAATAGCCTCCTGTCGATAATGGAGCCTGCGAAATCGTCGTATGTCTTCCTCTCAACAGCAACGTCGTCCGAGAGAACGTAATCCCCGACCTTCAGGCTCTTGAACTCCAACACCGCGCCGAGTCTGGAGAGCCCCTCGACCACCTGAGACGACCTCTCTCTATGGTCAACGATGATCTTCACGGGCTCCTTCATCCTCTCCTTGGGCAAGAAAGTTACGAGCGTCTTCTGTTCCTCCTCATTGCCCTTAGGACGCATCGACCCATCCCTCCCAAAGCCCTTACATCTTCTCTAAATGTGGGCTCATAATAATATAATATCTTACATTCGCCTTGGCATGAACGATTCGATAGAAATATAATCGCTTTGGTCCAGATATCAGAGTATGGCATCGCTCAAGAGGGGGGCCTTCATCGCCATAGAGGGGGTGGACGGGGCGGGCTCCTCCACCCAGACCAAGCTCCTCGTCGACTGGCTGGTCGAGAAGGGGTATCCCGCAGTTTCTACGAAGGAGCCCAACCCCAAGGGCAAGGTCGAGCCAGTCATAAGGTACTTCCTTCGTGAACCCTGCCCGGCACCGGAGCTGGACGCCATTCTCTTCGCCGCTGACAGGGTGGATCACGTTGAGCGTTTCATCAAGCCGTGGCTAAAGTCGAAGAAGATCGTCGTCTCCGACAGATACCTCGAGTCCTCCATCGCCTACCAGTCCTCTCAGGGTCTGAGTGAGAGGTGGGTCCTCTCGATAAATCGAGGTGCGATCCCTCCAGACATTACAATCATACTAGACGTGGACCCCACGATCTCTCTGAAAAGGAAGGGCGCGAATACAGAGAAGTTTGAGAACGCTACTTTCCTATCAAAGGTAAGAGCGCACTTCCTTGAGAGGGCGAGAAGAAAGGGCTATTGCGTCATCGATGCCAGCAAGTCCTTAGAAGAGGTCCACCTCGGGGTCCTTAAGGCAGTTCTGCCACTAGTGGAAAGGATTAGTAAGAGACCCTAGCCGACTCCGGGAGGTTCCCGAGCACCTTCTCCGCCGCTTCCCTTACCCTGTCCCTGTTCTTCTCGTCGGTGTAGACCCTCACCATGTTGACAAACCCCCTCAGAACCTCTATCGTCCTCGACAGCTTGGTCGCCTTCAGGAGCTTTCTCACGTTCCTCTCCACGTCCACTACGGGTATCTCCATGGGGTCAAAGTCGAGGGCATGTCGATAGGGTATTGACGGAAGGGAGGGCGTATCGATGAACACGTCTCCTGACGGGACTCCGGCAAGCGCGGCTATCTCATCCTCCACCTGCTTTCTTATCCCCTCCAGGCCGAAGAGGCTGCTGACTGCCTTGTCCTCTGCCTGTACCTCCCTCTCATACGCGCACTTGAGGAGCCTCCTCCTCTCCAGATCCTTTATTATCTGCCTGGACCCCTTGCACCTCTTCAGCTCGCTCCAGAGGCTGTAGTCGTCCATCTCCATGTACTCCTCTGGCGTCTTGAAGCCGCAGATGCCGATCTCCTCGTCTGCCGCCTCCAGCGCCTTAACCAGAAGGATCTGGGCCGCCCTAGCCGTTTTATGATAATAAATCGCCTTGAACGACTCGACCCGGGCTATCAGGAATGCCTCTAGGGTCGGAAGCGCGGAACTGTCCACCACCAAGGTGTCGTCCACAACATCCATTGTGTAGATCAGCCTATAGATGTCTACCTTGCCATACTCCGCACCGGTGTGGTGCGTATCCCTTACAAGGAAGTCCATCTTATCAACATCAACCGCGCTTGTTATCATCTGATTCATGAACGCGCGCTCTCTCTTCGACCTGCCAATAGCAAGTTCTGCCAGATCTGCCGCTTTAAAACCATGATCCGTAAGAACGTCCTTCAGCTCGGTCCCATTAATTATCCAGGGGGTCAGATCCTCGTGGGTCTTGTTCAGTTTCTTGAGAAGGATCTGCTCAAAGGTGTGCGAGAAGGGGCCATGCCCCAAGTCATGGAATAGCCCGGCGAGCCTCACCCTCTGGAGGTCATCTTTGCTTATCTCTACTGGCAGAGATCGCCCAAGGATCCCGGCAAGGTGCATCACGCCTATTGAATGCTCGAATCTTGTGTGGTTGGCGCCAGGGTATACGAAGTCGGCGAAGACCAGCTGTTTTATCCTTCTGAGCCTCTGGAGCGGGAGGGTATCAATGATCTCCTTCTCCACATTCGATATATGGACATAACCATGAATGGGATCCTTTATCATTCCCCACGATCTTTCCATCGTCGACCCCTTTCTATAACTTCATGTTCTGTAAAGCCTTCGTCGGATTTAAATACCTAATCTAATTGTGGGGGGAGGGGAAGGGAACTACGGGCTGGCATTAGGCTCATTTCAATTAATTGACTACAGCGAAATGAGGAATCGCATCACACATATGGGGCGCACAGTGGGAGAGACTCTGAATTGTGCCACATGAGACGTTCATGCAGAATGGAGGCAGACGGGGACATGGTTGCCATGATAAAACAGTCCCCGAGGGGGCGGTTGAGGTTCGCCCGTTCCCTGCCATACACGGCAAAAGGCGGGGCAGTTGAAGCAGTGAGGGTGAACCCGACGGCTACGGTAATCCCCGGAGTCGATGCCCCGAAGTCAACTCATCCGACGACAGAACCTAACTTCACTTCAATCAACTTAAGGCTGATGGTCTACTTCCTGATGATTATCTTGCCCTCTTTTCCATCCACGATTACGTGATCCTCGCTCTTTATCACTTCCAGAGGATTCACCTCCAGTTTGTCAACAAGCGGCACCTCCGCTAGGATGCATCCCGCGGCTATTATCGTCTCGGTCTCGACATTCACTATACCCGCAGGGGCGTGGCCGTTCTTTTTGAGCTGGTAGATCACGTAAGAGCCTACAGTACTGCCCTTCCCCTTTGGAAAAACCAAAACCTTGCCCGTCACGTCTGCTCCGCACAGGTCGTGCCCCTTCTCCTTCACCACGCCGGTCTTTGGATCTACCCCGCCGAAGAAGGATATGCCCTGTCTAGAGACCAGTGCCTCGCCCTCGCCCACGAACTTTGCCACCCCCCTCCCTGCGTAGACCTTCTCTGGCATTACTGCCCCTCCAAAACCTTGTTCACGGCGTTGTGCAGGTCGGTGACCGATGCCTTGAGCCCAGACGTTGAGGGAACGTAGTGGGCTGCCTTGCAGGAGTTAGAGACCATGTGCTTGTATCCCGACTTTTCCAAGGGGCAGACGACCATGCAGGTGTCGGTGAAGACCTTGCCCCCCGCCCCCTCTATAGCGCTTACGTACCCCTCCCTCTTTGATAGATTGTAGATCCCCTTCGAAGTCCAGATCCAGAGCCCCTTGCCCCTTCCAACCCTCCTTCCTTTGAGGATCCGGGCAAGGTTCCTCATCTCCTTGGCGCTGCAGTGTGGGCAACCTATGCAGGCCAGGTCGGGCTCACCATCTGCGGACAGCCTCTCCCTCGTGATCTCCAGCTCCCTCTGGTCTACGCACAGCCTCTCCAGCCCCTCAGTCTTCAGCCCTCCCGCCTCGGGCGTGGTGCCTTTGACACGAAACATCGCAATTCCACCAGACGCTGCCAAGGCGGCCGACATGATCTTGAGCCTGTCCGAATCCGCTCGAGGAACACCGATGAGGAGGGGGATCCCCGAACCCAGTATGCGCCCAACTGTATAACCGAGCAGGCTGAAGTCATATGTCGTGACGATTCTCGCCTTGACCTCCACGACCGCGGTCGGCTTCCTGTTCTCTTCCATGTGCAATCCGTAGTGCGGCGTCCTCCCCGTTACGGCTGCCGCAAGCGCCGATGGCCCCCCCTCCCTGTTAGTCTTGGCTCCCAATACCGAGTTGGCGTAACCCACCGCTGAGGACTCGGACCAAGCGATATGCGCGCCGCGCTTTGGGGCGTTCCCCACCAAGTAGGGGGTGCAGGTGCACGTTATCTCCGCTCCCATCCTCTCAAAAGCCCTGATTATTCTCAGCTGCCTAGCATGGTACTCCTCATCGACCCCCATCTCCCTCCACCTCTCGAGGTCCATTCCGGCTGGGTTGAGGGTCGACTTGACCTTGATCCTAGCCCCTTGTTCTGCCCAGTCCTCAAGGAGTTCCATCCCGGCGTCCCCGATATTGCCGTAGGAGACTCCAGCGATCTGGGCGCTCTCTATCGGTATCAATCTGTCCGCACCAAGGACGTCGCCTAACGCCACAAGCAGCCGCATCGCCTTCTGAACAGCGGGTCCCTTCCCCCCCGCCAGCATCCTCTCCTCGTCTTTGGTAAGGAACATGTCCCTTCACTGAACTTGATCTATTTCACGCCTGGCATCCTTGCCTTCTCAAACTTCTCCTTAGGCTTATTCCAGGGTATTGTTGCATCAAGTCCGATCTTGGTCGTCAGGATCTTCTCCTGGTCGGACGATGGGTCAAGGGTAGACCCCCTCGCCTTCCTTATCCTTATCATATCCTCGTCGCCTTGGAACCTCGTGGCTATCGCCCATTCCACCTCGTTAACGTCGTCTATGTCTATGTCCTCGTCCACAACAACGACGTGCTTCACGCTCGGGTTCGATCCGAACGCCGCCATCAAGGCGTTCTTCCCGTCGCCATCCGCCTGCTTCCTTATGGAGACAACGGCATGGAACCAGCAGGAGCCGCCCAGAGTGAGCCTTACTCCCCTCACCTCCGGAACGACCTTGGTTATCCCCTCAAACATCTTTGCCTCCTTGGGGAGCCCCATCAACAGCTTGTGCTCCGACCCGCCCGGCAGGATTGCCTGGAAGAGGGGATCTCTTCTCCTCATCATCCCTGTTATCTCGACTACCGGCTGCTTTCTTACGATGTCATACGTCCCGGTCAGGTCAACGAACGGCCCCTCCTCCACGACCTCGTCCCTCTTGATCAGCCCCTCAAGGACGATCTCGGCCTCCGCTGGCACCTTGACATCAACGTGCCTGCACCTCACAAGTTTCAGGTTACCGCCAAGCAGCGAGTTCGCCACGCCCAGCTCATCCACCCCCAACCTCGGCCCCGCGTTAACCCCGACCAAGACAGCCGGATGGACCCCCATCACTATGGCGACCTGAAGGTCCTTGCCCTGCCTCTTCGCCTCTTGGTGCAGGGCGTAGAGGTGGCGCGGGACGATCCTTATGGTTAGACGATCCTTGCCAAGCACCAGAAGCCTGTGCATAGACGCATTCTGGAACTTCCCATCCGGGCTCCTCGCAACCACGATTCCCGACGTGATGTACGGACCTGGGTCCTTCTCGTAGTGTGTCAGTACTGGCAGCCTCCTCAGATCGGGCCTCTCTTGGCCCTCCATCACCGGCCCGTCGTCCACCATTTTCGGCGGTTTCGGATTGTTTGTGGCACCGATTATCCTTGAGTAATACGTATGGCTGTCTGCGCCTATGGCCCTGAATATCCTCTCCCTTGTCCCGCAAAGCCCGCTAACAACCTTGAAATCACTGCCCCTTACCTTATTGAATATCAGAACTGGCCCATTGTCATGCTCCTTCATTATTGCCGGGATCTCAAACTTTGGCGAGAGCTCCTTATCCTGCCTCAGCACCTCGCCTGAGATTCCCGACCCGCTCTTTAAAAAGGGCCTGAGACTCAAACCTCGTCCCCCGTCCATCGACACTATGATAAGCTATTGACATGGCTAAAACCTTTTTGATTAGGAAAATTTAAATCAAGAGCCATTTTGTAGAACAGTGGTGCGGCTTTTGTCCTCAGGCGCTTGGTGGTACTTCCCCTACCCCTCCTTCAAACCGAATCAGGAAAGGCTACTCTCCGTAGCCTATGAATCGATCAAGAACAACTCCCACGTCATAATAGACGGGGCAAGCGGCCTCGGCAAGACCGTCGGCGCCCTGGCAGGTGCCCTCCAGGCGTGCAGGGAACGGGACCTCAGGATACTCTACACCGCCAGAACCTACAAGGAGCTTGACAGGGTGATCGAGGAGCTGATCGCCATAAACAGGAGGGAAAGGGTCTCGGGGGTCTCCATAAGGGGCAGGGCGGAGATGTGCGTTAACGAGGCGGTCCTCCGCCTCTCCAGAGACCCTCGGACCGTCATGGAGCTCTGCTCAGACCTTATGGAGAGCGGGAGGTGCCCCTACTACTCAAACATCGACGACGCAGGACGGATCGTCAGGGGGCTCGTGGATGACTTCCTGAGCGTTCCCGTAGCCGCCTTTGACCTCATCTCAAGATCAAAGGAGAATGAGCTCTGCCCCTACGAGCTGACGAAGCTTCTGCTGCCCAACGTCAATGTTGTGGCGCTCAGCTACGCCTACCTTTTCAACAGGCAGATCCGTGACACCTTCATGAAGAAGCTCGGCAGGTCTCTGTCGCACTACGTTCTGATACTGGACGAGGCCCACAACCTTCCGGAAATTGCCAACGAGTTCGAGAGCGACTACCTGTCCTCCTCCTCAATTTCATCCTCCGTCTCGGAGGCAGAGAATTACGGCAAGGCCGACGTGAGGCGGTTCTCCGAGAGCCTGCTGCGGATCGTGGAACGAATGGGCGTGGGGGAGCACGTGGTCGACCTCAAGTCTGTGGCGGAGGAGGCGGCTAAGGATGCACGCATAGGCGACAGCGCCTCCATCTTCTTGGAGGAGACTCACGCCTTTGGGGAGGCAGTCAAGGCGCTTCTCCTATCAAAAGGGAGGTTGCCCCGCTCACACATCCACCGACTCGGTGAGTTCTTCCTCAGGGCGGTCGAAACCTCTGAAAGACCCGATTTTGTGCATCTGGTTCAATCGGAGGCAAGGAAGGAGGCAAATGGGAGCGAGGGCGATCGGTCGTCCTCCCGGCTGGAGATAGTCTCCCTCGATCCCAGATCCTCAACCTCCGAGGTGATAAACTCCGCCGTCTCCACAATAAGCATGTCCGGAACGCTGGAGGACATGGACGCCTACCGCGCCGTAGTCGGCCTTCCCGAGGGCACCAGAACCGCTGCGTTGCCCTCCCCCTTCAAGGAGGATCAGACCCTAGTGATGGCCTGCAAGGGGCTGTCCACCCTGTACGAAAAGCGCGGCGCAGAGATCTACAGCAAAATGGTCTCGAGGATATCCGAGGTTGTCCGCTCCACCCCGGGGAACTCGGGGGTCTTCTGTGCCTCCTACGACGTCATGGAGGGTCTTCTCAATGCCCGCCTCGAAACCTCGCTGCTGAGGCCCCTGTTCGTGGAGAAGCAGAGGGCAAGATCCACCGAACAAGACCGACTGCTCGAGGAGTTCAAGTCCATATCCCTGAGAGGGGGTGGTGTTCTGCTGGGTGTGATGGGCGGAAGGTTCGGCGAGGGCGAGGACTATCCAGGCAACGAGATGAACTCCGTCGTGGTAGTCGGGGTGCCCTACCCAAAGCCCAGCGCCAAGGTGAATGCGCAGATAGATTACTACGAATCAATCTTTCCGGGCAAAGGAAAGGAGTACGGCTATGTGATTCCTGCCATGAGGAAGGCCTCGCAGGCGGCCGGGAGACCCTTCAGAAATCTTAATGATAGGGGTGTGGTCGTCTTTATGGATTACAGGTTCTCCACGCGGTATCTTACCAGATTCCTGCCTGCATGGATAAGAGAGCGCCTTCGCACGGTCGAGGACCGCAGCGGATCGCTAGAAAGTGCCGTCTCAGCCTTCTATACGGCCTCAAATTCGAAATAAGTGCCGATTTAGTCCGAGCCCAATAGAAATCTTATTAAACTTGACCGAAATTTCTAGAGCATGGCACCAAAGCTGGCGAGCCACACCTCAGGACTGCTGCTAATAATTATCGCAGACCTCTTCTGGGGCACGGTGTTCGTCGCATCTCAAATAGGGCTTCAGTACACAAACCCCTACAATCTTGTCTTTTTGAGGTTCGTTATGGCATCGGCACTGATCGTTGCCCTCGCCCTCCCCTTTGATAAGAGGCTGGGGCTGATGAAAGAGTTAAGGAATAAATGGATTTGGTTTTTCGGAGGCATCTATGCCCTCGGTTTTCTTTTTCAATACGTTGGGCAAGATCTGACCACGGTCTCTGAAGCGACGCTACTCGCCAATCTTTCTCCGATGATCATTCCGATATTTGCCATTTTTTTATTGAAGGAACGTATAACCAATACCCAAAAGGCAGCCATGGTCTTAGCCCTCTTGGGCCTATTGCTTATTGCAAGCCCAAGGCTGAATTTGGGGCTCTCCCAGACAATCGGTAATCTTCTGTTATTCGGAGCTTCGATCAGCTATGCTCTATTCACGGTCTTAAACAAGAAGTTCAACATAGTCTCTATTGCCAGCTCCTTCTCCATTATTATCGCCGTAACCGTATTTCTTGCTCCGATTGCAATCATATTTGGAGGACTATCTCCTCTCGATCTAACGATCGGATTGATGGGGTGGGCCTCGATACTCTATCTGGGAGTTCCGTGTACCCTTGTTGCGATATCGTTATACCTCAAGGGACTCGGGAATGTCTCTGCCTCGGAGGCGGCCATCTTATTTCTTTTCCAAGTTCTCATCGGACTTATCCTTTCAGCGGTACTTTTAGGTGATTTCCTAAATTTATCCCAAACTCTTGGGGCAATAGCCATCTTGGCAGCCATGACCTTTGGCGTAAGAATTAAAAATAAGGCGTGAATGACCGCCAGACCCTGTGTGCTGTTGCCATGATCCTTCTAACTGATGGCAATTATAAGAGCCGACTTCGCGTCCTTCTTGAGCCCCTTCCTCAGAAATTTTGGGGGCAGCGTCCTCTTAGTCTCGACAACAAATTCCATCCTCACACGAGGATCCTCTTGGAGTTTGACGATGACCTCACCGGATACGTCCCCTCTGCCGATCCTGAAGACAAATCTCTCTGCGGGATAGTCCTCTAAGATCTCTTCGACCTCTTGTTTTAAGATCAGACGGTCAACGGTGTAGGCTTCCACAAGTTCGCCGTCTGCGATGATGGCTACGCCCGTGCAACCTCCAGGGTCGATGCCAACCACCACCAACTCAAATCGCTTTTTACCGGCTGATGCGCTCATTGCCTTCAATACAGTCCTTCTGGCATTTCCATCATAACTGACCGCCATCTTATAGTTCTGTAGATGGATTCCCCCACACAGTATCAGAGCCGATATGTGGTCTGGTACCGGATCTCCAGCCTTAATGAGCGCAAAGGGGATCTTCATCCTCTTCAATTCCCTTATTACGCCGTAAGAAGTCTTTATATTCTCTATAACGATACCTAGATATCTCAAGACCTATCTCTCCGATGGGAGGCCATGTAATATTGGGCACAGTCTCTATAAAAAAATTGACCACAGGCTGTGATCCGCTCGATAATTTGCTCGACGGCGGCCCCAGGCCAGGGGAGGTCCTGCTCGTCTTTGGGGAACGTGGGACCGGAAAGACCGCTCTGATCTTTCAAACAATGGCGAGTGCCGCATCCCGAGGGCTCAGATCCATGATGATCTACTCAGAGGGCCATGCCCCCCTGCAGCGCCTAAAGGAGATCGCCCACCCAAGATGGTCCACCCTCAGCGAGCTGATGTGGATAGTCGAGGTTAAGGACTTCAAGGAGCAGGACCTGCTCGTGGAAAATATCGAACGGCAGATGCCCCCAAAGGCCGACCTGCTCGTCATAGACTCCATTACCGCCTGCTACAGGGCCGCGCTCGGGGAGCACGAGGAGAACATCTCCATAAACAAGTCCCTGAACCGCGAGCTGGCCCTCATCAAGGACATGTGCAGAAGAACCGGTCTGGTTGCTGTGATGACCAGCGAGGTCACCGCTCAGCTGAACGGTAAAGGGGTTCAACCGGTGGCCTCCTCCATACTCACGTACTGGGCTGACAGGGTGCTGCGCCTCGAGAAGGTCCACGGTGATCTCCGAAAAGTTGTGCTTGTGAAACCCCCTCCCCCGCGAGAGGCATTAATAAAACTGGCAGCAAGAGGTTTAATTAGAACCACAGAGGTCTAAGCATGGCAGATCTAGCCTCCATAGCCCTCTCCTCCTTCATAATCATCCTCCCTGCCTACATTGCCAACTCGGTCCCCGTCCTCTTCAGGGGGAGGCGGCCGATCGACCTCGGGAAGAACTTCAGCGATGGGAGGAGGGTCCTCGGCGACGGAAAGACCATTGAGGGGTTCATCTCAGGCCTCTTCTTTGGCACCCTCGCAGGGGCGGCGGTGGGCTACCCCCTTCATTCATTTTTATTGGCTCTGGGAGCCTTGGCAGGAGATATTGCAGGCGCCTTCCTGAAGAGACGGATCGGTATACCGAGGGGGTGCCCCGCTCCCGTGCTGGATCAGCTGGACTTCATAATGGGCGCCCTGCTGTTCATCTCCCCGCTTTACATCGTGACAATTGAGCAGTTCATCTTCATAATTCTGGTGACGCCGCCGATACACCTATTCACAAACTACGTGGCCTACCTGTTCAAACTCAAGCCCCATCCATGGTAGGTCGTCGGCAAAATATGCAAAGGAACAGCGCAAACCGCGGCCCATCTCGTTTAGCTGAACTTTGCATAGAAGAGGAACTCCAACAGCCCTATGGACAGGACTATTAGAATCAACCCCATCAGAAATTTCATCTTCGAGGCGCTCAGATCGAACGACCTCCTCAGAGCACCCTCGAGCAGCACAAACCCTGCCATCCCGGCCACCGTCAAGAAGAAGGCCACGAAGAATTCTGTCGTCGTCTGGCTCGTGCTGGACATTGCCATAAAACTGGTTCCTGTGCTGGAGGGTGCCATCGCTCCAGGCTGAACAACGAGCAGAAAAACGCCGCCGCTCGTCAAGAAGATCATAAAGAACACTGCAAGGATGGTTATTGCTCTCCTAGAGAGGATGCCTCTGAGCCTGGAGAGACCGTTTCCGAACACCCGGTACCACCGACACCTATCTCGATACTATCTTGTAATTATTATCCTTAACGGTTTCTGGTACTGTAGAATCTTAGGTTGTGGTGCCTGGTATGTTGCATCGGAGGGAAAAATGAAGAATAATGGGGAGAATCACCAGTTGGTAAGCTCAAATGGACTATAAGTAAGACTCTTCAGGAGCCTCGAGAACGTATACCGCGAGGCTGCCCGGACGGTCTTCAGGGGGATGGTGTGGAAGTGAACCTAAATTTAAACTTCAAAGCCGTCGAAGGGCTTCAGGTTCCTGTCGGACGTGTACCTGCTGGAGAAGATAAGTAGCAAGGACTGGATAAAGTAGGCCGCGCGAAAAACGTCGAGGGGCATACGAGCAAAAGGTTTAATTGTTTGCAACTGCTACTATCTGTAAACAGGGGTACAAAAACATGCAGAGGACCGTTGCGACGCGCATCCCGAAGGAGCTGGAGGGCGAGATACGCAGGTTCATGGAGGAGGAGGGCTTGGACAGGTCTGCAGCCATAAGGAGGATCCTCGAGATCGGTGTGCTCGAATGGAAGAGGAGGAGGGCGGTCGAGCTGTACCGGTCGGGGAAGGCTACGCTGTGGAGGGCGGCGCAGATCGCGGGACTGTCGCTGAGGGAGATGATAGACGAACTGTGCCGGCTAAAGGCGGTCACGCACGTCTCGGTGGAGGACCTCGAGGAGGACCTTGAGGCTGCCGAGAAGGACGCCAAGACGGTGGGCTGATTGCGGCCGCTTGTGTTGGACGCGACCCCCCTCATATACCTGTGCAAGATCGGCTACGCATCAATGTTCGCCGAGTTTCCGGAGAGGAGGGTTACAACTCCAAGGGTCTTGGGGGAGGTCGTGGACAGGGGCAAGGAGCTGGGGGCTGCCGACGCCTTTGCCGTCGAGGAACTGATCCAAGGGAGGATAATAGAGATCACGACGTTGAAGGACAAAGGCTTGATGGAAAGGTTGCTGAAGATCTCGGACCTGCACCCGGCGGAGGCGGAGGTGCTCGCCCTGGCTAAAGAGATGGATGGGACGGCGGTAACAGACGAGGGGATCGCCCGCCGGGTCGCCCGGGTGTACGGCATAAGGGCGCACGGGACCGCCTACCTGCTGATGAGGCTGGTGCACCGGGGAAGGATACCGCGGGAGGAGGCAAAGAGGGCGGTTGATAAAATGATCTCTGCCGGATGGTACTTGGCCGCAGAGGATTACGCCAAGCTGATGAAGATGCTGGAGATGGGGTGATATTATACTGCGTGACGGTACACTTTGCCGAGCACGGCGAGGGGAGTACATGGTATGGGCTGACGTGGTACCGGCGGGAGATGGCTTGGTGGTATTTACTGGCGGCGGCGAGGACGGTCTTCAGGGGCATTGGGGTAAAGTTAAATCCCAAAGCCGAGCCCTTGCAGGGGACCCTGAGAGATGGCTCCGCTAGGTGGATAATCGCCTCAATATGTTTACAAGGCTGAGCCTCACCACTACCTGCAATCTGAATGTAACCCCGAGTGCAGGCTTTTAGTTTTATAAAAGTTCAGCCATTTTATCCACGTTGTCCGGGGTGAGGATCTGCCAGAAGATCCGCTCTAAGGGTTTGCCCCTCAACTCCTTGAAAGAGGATGTGCATGCTTCGGCATGTGCTAATAGCTGTCCACGAAGTTTTGGCACATCTTCCCTACGGGCTTCTCTCATCCTTGAAGAGACGTCTTGACTTTTAAGGATTGATTGTACAACTCGGCCGGCATCAATCTTACCCGAGAGGTGGGTTTGCATTAATGTGGCGAGAAACTTGACCCTAAGCGCCCTAGAGCTCCACTCGTAAAGTCTCGTCGACATTTCCCTTCTGTGCACGTAGAATTGCTGAAAGTTGTTGATGTTTCTCTTGGTCGATGTGTTGCCGACGGCCAAGTCTACTAGTGAATAACATTCCATGGTTTTTTCTACATCCTTCAAGACCCCTATCGGTGAGGTTTCGATTCTTCTGAATCGAGCCTCCTCTAAAACAATCTTTTCTATGGCATCTGCCGCGTCCTTGATAGCGCCCTCCGTCAGCCTCCCGCCCCTGAATGCCAACATTTCGACGTCATAAATCTGTTTTGGATAGTCCTCTTCACTCATCATCCCTATAGTTCCCCCGGCTAGCGTGAGAAGCTTGTCGCCGATGAGCGCGCCGAGGCTGATGATCTTCGCCTTCGAGACCTTTATTGCAAAGGTTTCTATGCCGCTCATCTCTACGATCGGCAACGATAGGTCACTTGTTAGGATGTCCACCTTTATGCTACAGTCCCCTCGGAAGACGCTGGGAAGAAGCACATCATAAGTTGTTATAGGCACGTTAACCTTTGGAGCCTTCGGCGAGTACTTCTTGAACTGGAACAAGGGCGTGGCTGCTCTAAACTTCTGGGACACCTTGCTGACGAGTTGGTCGAGTTCGTCTCGCCTGAGATGGGTTGTGAGGTCGATGTCCACGCTCCCCCTTTGGCCCTCGATTGGCAGATAGAGCTGGGCGGCAGCTCCGCCCTTTAAGATCAAATCGTCGGAGAGCATCTGCAGTTGGGCCATCAGCTCGTAGTCCCATGCGAACAGCTCAAGAATCTGGGGCTGGGAGAACCCGTACTTCTCCGCACGCCTGGACAGCTCCTCTTTCGAGAAGGACCCAGGCGCATGGATCAGCAGGGCGTCGTGTCCGCTCGTTTTAAACTCCTCTCCCGAGGGTGCTCAGGACGGACTCCACATATCCGTTCATCTTGACATTCTTGGTCATAGTGTCGGGGACATGTATGCCGGCAGCCTTTATCAAAGCCCTCAACTCCCCATCTATACCCCTCCTTGAGGCAGATTTGTTCAGCTTGGCGAGGTCGATCTTTGCGTTCCTGAGGGCCGAGAAGATAATCCTTCCCGCCTCAGCCACCGGGAAGGGAATCCGGCGGCGAGTGCTCTCAAAGTAAAGGTCGACCAACGCCCTCTCTATCGAGGCCACGCCATCCTTCCCCCCGGAGAGATTGGAGAACTCTCTAACGACAACCAGATCCCTCTCAGAGATGCTGAGCGCGACATTGACCTCTTCTTCGCTGGGATTCACCAGCACCTCATACCCCGCTCCCAGTACTTCGGCAACATATTCTCCCGAACCCTTTAGGGTGTATATCAGATGGATCATCCGTCTCGGTAGCGAGTGCATATACCTGACTAAGACAGGGGGCCCAGTTATCATGAATTCCACTCCCCTGTCCAAGAGGAGCCCCCTGGCTCCCTCCATGCTCAACGCAAGGGACGGTGAAGTCATCCTCATCCACATCCCTTTCTCTTTGGGCGCTCCAATGTTGTATATGCCGTAACCAATTCTCATCAGTTTGTCAGAGTCCACGAGATCCTTGAGTAGCCTGTAGGTTGTACCCGGCTTGTAATCCGCCTCCTGCTCCAGCAGATCAACAGCTTCTACTGCATGAAAACTATTGTTACCGAACCTTTCCTTCAGGATTTTCAGTGCTTTGTCCTTCCAACCCATAACCTTAGTAAGACTAGACAAAAATATATATCTTTTGACTACTCTTACTCTTCCTCCGAAATTCTTAGAGGCGAGGGCTCACTTTAATGAGTACTTCAGGAGGAAACTCTCATGGAAGGGTCAAGAGAGGAGCAAGCTCTGCGACGTTGTCGATATAATCCATAGGAACTCCTAGGACGACCCAAACCTACAGATAGCCGATTACATAGCCGGGGCCCTCTACGAAAAATTTGAGAAGGAAGATGCCAAAGAGTGCCTTCTGATAAAGTCTAAGATAAAATACGGTACATCCACGCTTGGGGCAATATTAGCTTTGGCTGGCAGAAGGTAAACTGGTGGATTCCCCCTTCCATCCCGCCCCGCATCCACGGGCATCATCCATCCAGGCGAGCAGGAACGCCCTGACGACCGGCTACCCTTCCCTGGACTCGCTGGTGGGCGGGCTCAGGGGAGGGCGTAGTTTCACAAGTCGCGTCACTATTTACACGTTTTTCAACAAGCAATGATGACGAATCCAGAGTTTGTGGATTTGTAAGCAAACAAACCGGCAGTCAATTTCTAGGGTTTAGTGTTCTATAAAGGAATACCGCAGTCGAGACCGACTTTCAGGGAGAGCAGCGTCCTCCGGAACCCGGTCCATGGCCAGGCTCCTTCTTCCACCGTTCACCCGCAGCAACTTACCTCGGCCGTGACGTCGAATTTTACTCCGACGCCCTGGATTTTCCCATTGCCACGCCCTGCCCGTTGCGCCTAACGATCCCTATGGACTTTCCTTCCTTTCGGTCGTTCCGCCCAAGGTTTCAATTATTTGCCGTTGCAGGCCTTTTTCGGTCTCAACTGCGGCGACAGTATAATGGGTGCGGTCGCTCTTAACTTAGCATACTCCTCCTGATGCAAGTGGAGCAATAATTTCAACCGGAGTTGATGCAGGTGCCTAATGTTTTTATGCTCGATAGTCGATGATCATGCTACATTAGAGGTTTATTGTCAATTATACTGATTTATCTAAATCAACTTTTTATGATGGTTCGGAAAAAGTCATGACTGGTCCCCTTTTTTATAATAAAGGAAAGGGATTCGGGGTTTGCGGATTTGTGAGCAGGTTGGTTACTGTGGTGACGAACTGAAAAATAAAAAAATTAAGAGATGTCCTTCGGTAGACTATTCTCTTCTTCTTACTGAACGATTTCAGCCGACGCGAATCTAGGTGAGACCTTGGTAACCTTTACCTTAACATGGTCTCCAGCCTTTGTGTTTGGAACAAAGACTACAAAGCCCTCGATCCTGGCTATGCCCTCGCCACGCCTACTGATTTCCTTGATGTCTACTTCGTACTCCTTGCCCTCTTCTACTGGCTTAGGACCGACGTTGGCTGGGCTTCGATTTTGATCGCCGAATCTTCGCGGATCCCCTTGGTAGTATCCCAATTTTTTCCCTCCTTCTTGACTTTAGGGCCTTCCTTAAAAGAAGCCGAATCAGTTCCTTCAATTCTGCCCAAGCCGATCCATGAAAATTCTTCCTTATAAAGTTTCTAGCATAATCCCAGGAGTCTGCGAATTTGTGAGCAGGGTTGGTCTTGATTCAAAACGGTGATTGTGGTTCAAAGTTCGGTAAAAATAGAGCAACAAAGACCCACGGAGGTAGAGCAAAATGGGCGGAAATCCGGTCATATCTGGATCGGCAATGGCCGTGCTGTTAGGTGTGGAGTGCCTCATAGGCGCAATATATGTGCCAGGACTCGATTGGTCGAGTAGCATTCTGTTTGGTCTCGTCGGTATAGGTCTAATATTTTTCGGGCTTAGCTTTTCAAGAGGATAACTCCACGCCCTTCGATAAATAAGCATTGAAACGTTCCTCAGATCTGAGGGATCCAGCCCCGGTCACGTAGAATTTTTGCATCTCACAAGCCGGGGCTCCTCGCCGGGAGCCACGACAGGGGCTACCACGGGGAATGGTGGTGGAGGCTGCCCGCACGGTCCTCAGGGGGATAGGCATCAGGCCCCGCTTTGGTCGAGCCAAGATTTTAGGATCCTCATTTTCTCCCGTAGATCTCCCTCTCGTCGTTAAATGCTGGATTATTGGCTAATCCTTGGAGGGCTGGTATTTCCGAAAAAAAATTGTTAGAATCTTTGTTTTATTTAAACAGGGCGCTCCTAGACTCGTTACAGGCGTGCACCAACTCAAAGAAGCCAGAGTGTAGGAGCTCCGTGGTGGCACCATGCCGCCGGCAAAGGCCAACAGTGAGAAGGAAGAGCACCCGCTGGCTGGGAGGGTCCTAGTAGCCACTCTTAAGGCAACTGCTATAAAGCGCAGAAGCGCATAATGATGCGAAGCGGGGCATGCAATTGATGCAACTCGAGAGGGACCCACGCATGAACCTCAACATGAAAACGAGCGCATTGGCGCTCTTACTGCTTCTCGTCTTCCTCGGCGGCTCTTCCGTGCAGTACGTCACCGCCTTTAGCTGTCACTACGAGTTCGACAAGGACTACTACCATCCGGGCGACGTCGGGTACTTTCTCGCCGAGGTCAACAACAACCAACCGGATTACGTCACGATAGCGCAGGCAACACTGAACATAACCGGCATCGGCGTCTTCACGTGGGACTCATCGACGATTAACGCGTCCAATCTGCATTCCGCGTCGCTCACGAACGTGCCGCTCTTCGCACCGAACGGGACCTACCTGGGGGACGTCGTCGGGTGCCGCATAGAGAGGGGCGGGAGCGCCACCTTCCACGTATACTTCAAGATACCGGAGGATGCCAAAAAAGGCGATTACCCGTACACCTTCAATATGCCAATAATGATAGACCTCCCTGTGGAGATCTCTGGAAGCATCGCAGTCTATCCTCAGGGTGAGGTGCCGCCGCCTGATGTGGTGGGCGAGGCCCTCTCGCTCTTGGGTACGGCGGGTCTCCTCTTGCTTCTTGTGCTCTCACCGGTCTACTTGGTTTTAAGGTGGAAGAAGAAGGCGAGGGCGGCAAAGTACGCCAAAATAGTTCTCATTCTGTCCGTAATACTCGTGTTTGCTGCGCTGTGGAAGATAATCGCATTTGCGATGTACTTGGGTTTCGTGTTCTTTCCGTTTTGGCCGCTGCTGGCCCTCATTATTATCGTAGTGCTTCTTTGGAGGCGCCGGAAGAGAAAGAAATTAGCGAACAACATGCTAGAAGACTCCAAAAAAAATAAGAAAGACACGAAAGCCTTCAAACTTGACTGCACGATACCGTATTCTTATTCTACTTACCTACAGGAAAGTTGAAGATAGTAAGCAAGATTGCGGACGAAATTAGCTTACCTACCGGACGGTCTTCAGAGGGATTGGGGTAAATCCTGAGGCTGAACCTATACAGGGGACCTTGGAGAGATGGCTCTGCCAGAAGGGAGCGGTGGAGGGATGTAAATTTAAATGCAAACGTAAAGACAGCACCGCCGATGGTGTGTCCCTGCCTGGCTGCCGACCACCCTCCCCCCACGAGAATACTGGCCGACCGGCTGCATCACGATCACTTTCGCCCGAAAACGCCTAGCGGAACCATCAGAAAGCCCATGGACCTGCCTTCAACTGGAGACATTTTCGCCCGGGGGAGTGCCTCCAGCAAAGATCGCAGGTCACGGGTATAAGGAAAAATCTACCAAAGGGCAAAATCATGCCCGGCTAATCTAAAGGATCTTTAAAGGTTAGGCCGAGGTCCCTCCATGAAATTTTTGTTAAGGACAAAAGATCTTGGTCGTGGGTGTAAATTATGGAGACCTTATTTGCCAAGAGATTTGCCAGAACTAGGGCGTCCCTTCCACCCAGCCTGTACTTCACAGCCAAATCGAGGGCCATCTCGCAGATCCTCTTTGTTTGATTGAAGAACTCAATGTAAGGGTGCCTCAGCATCATCCTTATCCTCCTCCTTGCCTCCTCAGAAACCCATTTTTGACCGAAGACAAGCGTATGGTAAGTTTCATGTATTACCGTTGGATTTACGGCTATCCGCCTTTCCGGGGACAGCGTTGTCAGCATATCTTTCAAGTCTTCATGTTCGGGGTATGCGGGATCAAGACAGTAACAGAGGATATTGGAATCCAATCCGGCGATCATGGAATACCTCCAAGGAAACCTCATTTATTTTAAGCTAGGCAGTTCTCCATACCGCCTTCATCCTCGACGGAGGCCAGTTCTCGGGCTTGCCGGTCCGTGGAGGCTCCGAGGTTACGACCTTGCGGAACTCCTCTAGGAAGTTCCTGGGCGGTCCGGATGTTATTAAGAACCCCTCCGGGGTCCTCTTAAGGATGGCAACACCACCGAGCTGCTCCCTTATCTCCGGCGGAATGCAGAGCCTCCCCTTTGAATCAATCTTAAGCTGAACCTCCTCCATTTTCCCACCACTAGAAGGTGGGAGAACCCCTCATTTAAAGGTTTTGGCACAATGGCGCCAGGACGCCGCTCCAACCTATATTTGAAGAGACCTGCGCGCCCACCACCCGGAACTGCTGGATATGAAGGGTGAGGGTTGAGCCGGTGGCGTTGGAGAGGGCGGGGAGGCGTTTCTGGCTGGGTACTACGAGGCGTTCCTGCTTAACCTGGACGAATGCCGGATCTACTCGAGGTGCGCCGGGGATAGGGCGAAGAGCAAGGCGGATGATCATCCTCACCGAGAAGGGAGGTGGAGGTGGACGATGACGTGTTAGCTTGCGTCGGGTGATCTCTTTCTCATTAGAACCTTAAGGCAGTCTACAACAAGGAGGGACTGATAGTTCTTCCTTATTTTTCCCCTTTTACAGTACTACTGCGAGAAAATGATGTCCTACATTGAATCAAACGGTAGCAGCATCTCTGATAATTACCCCAAGATCGCTAAGTATCTCATTAGAAAAGACAAGGAAGTCGTTATCCAGAGTTAACAGTTCAGGGTTATTACTGAGCATATCAACCCCTACTGCCAAGATGGATATGTCCGCACCCTTAGGAGGACCATCCGATACATTTTTTCTCTTTAGCCTAGCCCAAGCTTCTCTTTTATGTTGGAGGCCACTGCGTGTCCACAAATCGCTGTAGAAATCTTTTACTTTTATGATTGATCCATTGGAGGCAACAACCACTCGACTCTTCTTTTTAAGCCTGTTGAAATTACCCCTAGCTTGAATTAGCAAGGGCGGAACCAGCTTCACGTTCAAATTGGCCCTTTTTACAAGTTCACAGAGCACGTCCCAGACCTTTCTGTTGAATTCGTTTTCCACGACATCAGGAATGACCGTCTCAACATTACGTGCCGGTAAAGACTGGAGGTACCTCTTTATCGAATCGGAGTATTTCGCCTTGAGGGGAAAATTTCCTGTGCTGAAGCGTATCGTGAAACTCAGGCTGTAGCTCAAGCATACGTTGGTGTCAAGCACTTCTACATTTTGAGTTCTATTGACTGAAGCGCATCCCGGAGCCGTACCGCATCATCCCTGCTCAATACCTCTTCCAGAGGCACCTTGAAGGGGTTCTTGACTACCCCCCTCTTCTCGCAGTACTCGATCAGAGAACCCCATATGTCCGCGATATTCATGAAGGTGGGTCGCAGCCTGTCGCTGTCTACCGGTGGGGCTATTTCCGGTACTGCCTCTTTGCATGCCTCCAGAAGCTCTGCTGCCAATCTGGCAATGACTGCCTTCTGGACATCATCCTTCAGCGCCTTGGACCTCTCGATTGCATTCTGCATGTAATTCAATACTGTCAGCAAGAAGAGGGACTGGCGGTTGCAGTAGCTATTGAAGACGTGCTCGACGTTGCTTTGTAGCGCCCCCGTATCCGACTCGAGGTTTTTCAGCCTCTCGTCTATCGATGCAAAGGTGGCATAGGCCTGTTCCAAAAGTTGGTCGTAAGACATGCTGAAATAATTATCAAGAGCGCCCTTGACGAGGTCTACCCTTTTCCTGTCCAGCCCCCTTTCCATTTGTTCCCTGATCCTCTGCCCCTCATCAGTAAGAGAGTACTCGTAATATGCGCGGTCCGGGTTCATGATGCTGGGGTGGACGTTTACCTCGACAAGGTCCGCGTGGCACACTATGTCGTTGTCGAGATCGCGGCTAAATGGGCCAAAATAATGCCTTCTGAAATCGTAGAGATCTAGTTTCGCGTCGCACTGAATGAGGTATGCCAGTTTCTGCAACCTGGTCTTTCCGACAAACGTGGGGCCTTTACCAATGATAAGGAGTGGGAGCCAAAGCCTCCCGTTTCGCTTTGGTGCGGGCATTATTATCACGAACAATAATTATTAATTATCAATATCTGTTACAACGTTTAATCATTTGAATTACTTAAATCTTTCGAACAGACGAAGTGGTATAAAAATCAACAGGCCGATGTGGCGCACCAAGCACCGCCTCCATCGCATGAACAGGTTGTACCTTATCCCGAGCCGGTCCGGCACCTCCCCACCACAGGATCCACCCGCCCCTCCGGCGCCTAGGGCCTGTGGTAGAATCCCGGTCGCGCAGAATTTTTGCTCCTCAAAGCCGGATCTCTTCACCGGGGATGACCGGGGCTGCTACGAGGGGATGGTGACGGAGGCTGCCCGGACGGTCTTCAGGGGGGATTGGAGCGGGTGGGCGTAAACGTAAACCCTAACGCTGGCGTTGCTGAACAGCCCAGCCAAGGGTGCCACCCATGATACATTCAGTTATCTCTCACACTTTTATCTTAAATAATGATCAATATATCTGGAAAGGCTAAATGGCAACCTGCAACAATTATCAGCTAAGGCTTAATGAGCCCGGCGTTTGCTACGGTGAGGAACCTGTGATCTACCAGACTTACAAGACACTCGATGGCAGAAGGCGGAGGTTAATCGCCAGAATCGGCGACGGAAGGGTCATCAAGAGGTTCGACAAGACCGGCACCGCGGTCTCGGGGGAGGACATCGTCTGCCCCCACTTTCTGGAGCTGAAGTGGGCCTACGGGTGCCCCCTGCAGTGCGCCTACTGCTACCTTCAAGGCACATTGAGGTTCCTGCCTAACAAGAAGGCCCCTAACAAGAGACCGGTGGAAGATGTTGAAGCAGCAGTAAAGCGGTTTCTGGAGGAGGCAAAGGGTCCGGAGATCCTCAACTCAGGCGAGCTGGCAGACTCCTTGATGTGGGAAAGGTCCGAGTGGGCCCTGAGCAGGAAGATACTACCCATGTTCAAGGGAACAGGGCATAAGGTCCTCCTGGTGACGAAGCTGGACTGGATAGATAACCTTCTGAGGCTGGACAATGCTCTTAAGAGGAATCTGATCGTTTCCTTCAGCATCAACTCTGAGCCTGTAGCGAGGAGATGGGAAATAGGCGCCCCAGAGCCATCAAGGAGGGTGGAGGCAGCCGGGAAACTTTACGATGCAGGGTTCGAGGTGAGGGTGCGCCTGGACCCGGTAGTTGCCTATCCAGAAAGCGGGTGGCTGAACTGCTATGTTTCTTTAATTGACCACATATTCGCCCGGCTGACTCCAGAGAGGGTAACTGTAGGTTCTCTTAGAGGACTCATCTCGACGATCAACAACTCAAAGGATAGATCCTGGACGCAGTATCTAGCAGAGAGTTCAAAGTGGGGCAGGAGGATTCCCTTCGAGCAGAGGTTCGAGATCTTCTCTGCGATACTCGAGCACATCCGGAACCAGCACAACTACAACAACCTGGCACTCTGCAAGGAGCCGGTGTCGATGTGGGATGCACTCGGCATGGACTGGAAGCGCTGCAGGTGCAACTGCACATGGTAAGACAGAAAATGAGCTACCTGGAGTGGTGGCTCTACTAGAGCCGGCGTTGAGAGGACGGATAGAGGTAGGGGGCGGTGGTCGGGATCCATGTTGAATGGGCGTCAAAATCAGATATCTAGAAGCTCCTAAGAATTCTGGCAAATGCATAAACCTGGTCTTGGGCAAGATTGCTAAACTATGAACTGGGCTATCAAAACCCGTTTCGTTCGTCTCCTCGCTAAGTCCCAACCTGAAGCGTTGTCGTACGTTATATAACAATCAAAAATTTTTTTAATGATTGTTATATAAATAACTATCATGAAACTGCTAACGAAGTATATCCTATCTACATTTGGCGGGAAGGCGGTAAGAAGAGTCGGTATAGACGAGGCGTGCAAAAAGTTTCGTGCGAACACCACCCACACCGTAGACTTCATGATCTCCTACGGCTACCTAGTCCGGGTTCTTAGGGGACTCTACTATGTGAAGACAATGGAGGAGTTCGCGATGAAGAGGGCGGTTGATATCCACAAAATTATCTCCTTGGGCATGGATAAACTCGGGATCAGATGGTACTTCGGGCTCTATACCGCCCTAAAGTTTAACGGCGTTACCCACGAATTCTCCGACACGATCTTCGTCCTCAGCGACGGGATCTTCAGAGCAAAGGATGTAAATGTGGGAGGGGAGAAGGTCAGGTTCATAAAGTTGAGCCCGGACCTCTTCGGATTCGGCGTCATCGAAAGCAACTCTGTAAAGTTTTCTGATGTGGAGAAGACGATCCTGGACCTCATCTACCTCTCAAGGTACAGATCCGTCCCTGAAGGGAAAATAGCCTCAACGATAGAGGGGTACGCAGAGAAGGCAGAAAAAGAAAAGCTAAGGGAGTACATGAAGTCCTATCCGAAGACGGTGAGAAGGGTGGCCGAGAATGCCGGACTTGCCTGAGTTCATCGCCTTTGTTGCCGGGAAGTCCGGCGTCAGCAAGGGAAGTCTGATAGAGCGCGACATCCAGAACTCCTGAAGTAGCAAAAAAGAGAAGAGTGACAACCGACAAGCCTTTTTTGAGCGCAGACAAGATGTTTAGGGTCGTGTTAGCTCTAGCACTCTCGAAATCTCCTGTGTGCTGACTCCTATTGCGTTTGAGACTCTGGTGATATCCTCTTCTGTGAAACTTTCTATTGTTTTTCTTACCTGTTTCTCTGGATAGATCGAGAAAAGCTGTCTTTTAAGCCGGGGCAATGCGGTGTCAGAGTACCATAGGAGGGCGTAGATGTCGGCTATGTCTTTGATCCTTTTGTTTTCCCTGTCTCTCTTCGGCGCGGAGTTCAGTTTCATTGCCAGCAGTACGTGCGGTTTTGGCAGCATGACCCTTTTTCCGTACAGGGGCGTCATAGTGTACATTTTGCCTTGGAAGACCAGCGACAGGAGCGGCTCGTCAATCGGCACGAAGCCAACAAGGTCTTGCATTTTTGGATGGATATGGTCTACAACCGGGTCTATGTATAGTTGAAAGACTTGATATAGTGGGAGCTTGGCCGACTCCTCGGGCAACAACTCTTCCCCGGTGTCTAAATTGAAATCCTTGACTAGCCTGAAACCGACTGACCTGAAGCCCATCTTTTCGATTGTCTTTATTGCGGTTATGAACCCTGATTCTCCGAGCTGCGCCTCATTCCAATTCATGTCTATGTGGAAGCCGATGTCGATATCCCGTGAGCCGATGTATCTTCTTCCGCTGGCTCTTTCGAAATTGTTGTTTACGATGCAGTAGGTCGCCCACCCTCCCAGAAGGCATACTGTGCGGAGCTGCTTGAAGATTATCTGCAACTGGCTTTCTGAAGTCCTGATCTCACCGGGCTCGTACAGCATGCTGTTTCGCCTTCTCCAGCAGTTTTTCTGCGGCCTCTGCGCATACGCCGCCCTCTTCGAGCAGGTCAACGATTAGCTGTGGGATACATACAACAGTCAGGCCCTGGCGTTTGAATGAGCCGTAGAAGACGTGATGGTCTGCAATGAGCAGCCTCATGTTGCCCTTCCCGACCAGCCCTTCCTTTATTATCGCTTTGTGCCATTTCTCCGCGTCTTCCGGCATAACGTAGAGGTCCGTGCGCGACGGGAAGAGGTATTGTTGGACGAGGTTTTCTGCCTGATACGTCGTGAGTGCGTATGGCAACTTTGACTTTTTGATCAAGGCGACAGGATCTTTGTGCATGTATTCCTTTCTTTCCGGGGGGATCCTGACCTGGCGCCAGTATCTGAGTAGTCCTGCGTAGTTTGTGACTTCTGTTCCTTTTACGAACTCTAACTTTTCTAGTTTGCCCAGCAATTCATGGGTCCATGGGAACGAGCACTCCGCCTTCTTGGCTAACTGATATTTGGTGAGCGGACCCCCTGGCGCTGTCAGTAGAACCCTTATTACCCGTTCTCTGAGGATGCCCCTGCGCCTCACGTTTACCACCTGCGCATATCGGCAAGTCATGTTGATTTATAGAGATGCCGATATATCGGTAACTGAGGAGCTTTAAATATCTTACCGATACATCTGCCGCACCGTTTTCCAATTTTTTGAGATTTTTGAAACCCCCATTATACGTTACGTGGATTGGGTGGGGGTAAACGTAAACCCCGACGCCATCACCGAGCCCGTGCATGGGACCTTGGAGAGATGGTTTCGCTAGGCGCGGGCGTGGAGACAAGCACAACCGGCCATCTGCTAGCCTTTTACCGAGGTGAAGCCGAACGCCTTCGAGTATGCCCTCAGGGACGGGATGCCGGGGACCTGGAAGTACGCCCAACCGCCGGCGCCGATGAAGAGCACAGCCATGGGGACCCCTTCAGATCAGTATTGCCGGACGAGGGATAAAACTGTTGAGAGGGGCGGCGCCCTCATGCCGA
>Ga0194110_10000334_pt1 | contig 59178 bp, 63 predicted proteins | sample TA2Kig1200mmetaG_FD_146192 | JGI IMG/M metagenome (GOLD analysis project Ga0194110, IMG submission 146192) | Freshwater microbial communities from Lake Tanganyika, Tanzania - TA2015032 Kigoma Deep Cast 1200m | ecosystem: Environmental > Aquatic > Freshwater > Lake | place: Tanzania: Lake...
GTCAGCTTTTTCGCCTTGGTGATGGCAGCGGCCACCTTCGAGCCGTACTTCTTTACCAAACAGGCACGTTGACTTGGGTCGACGGTCACCGCTGAAACGGGCGACATCACGCCGATGGCTGCGAGAAGAACCGCGAGTGCGAATGCCGTCCACTTGCGGTTCATGAGTTTGGTCGCTTTCTTGTGCAGGTCTCGAAGCAGTACAGACTACATTGCGGCTGTCGAAGTTGACGATTTGTGCCGTCGGCACCGAGTGCGGCGCTCTTGCGGCGCGGTCGCCTCGTTCCACGATCGCACACTACGGAGTGGCTGCGTCGCCTGCCGACCTACTGCTCGCCCGGGAAGCAATAAGTAATCTCGCTGAACTTGTCCTTGGCGAACACATACAGCAAACGCAGAGGCTCGTCGCCGACGTTGTATGCGACGTGTTCGGCATTCGGTGGAATCCACACCGCGTCGCCTGGCGCAAGCGCATGCGTCGTGCCGTCGACGAATACTTCCCCATTGCCAGAAAGGATGTAGTACACCTCTGCTGGTGCGTGAGTGTGACCGCGCGGCGGTTTGCCCGCACCGACCGGCACTTCGGCCAGCCCGACGACCAGTTCGGTGGTCGGCATGCCGTCGCCGCCAATCAACTCCCACCAGCGCACGTTGCCGCGCGATGTGCTCTGCCAATCGTGTTGCGGCACGTCGCCGAGGCGCTTGATGACCGGCTCGGCGGGCATGGCTGCGCCATGATCTGTTCGGTCGGGCACGGTTGCCACCGTAGCGAGCGCGCCGGCGCGCCGCCGGGCTTGTGGCGTTGAGGGCACGGCTACTGTCGGGGCGTGGACCTCAACGGCGTCCGTGTGCTCGTCACTGGTGCGTCGCGCGGCATCGGCGAGGCGATCGCCCGCGAGGCTGCATCGCGCGGCGCCAAGGTGATCGGTGTGGCCCGCAGTGCGGGGGCGCTCGCGGGGGTGATGCAGTCGGTCGGTGGGGTCGCCTTCCCCTGCGACTTGTCGGTCGAGTCTGAGCGAGCCAACTTGGTCGGGCGGCTCGAGGCGATTCACGGGCCGATCGATGTGGTCATCAACAACGCCGGGGTCGACGACACGCGGATGTTCGCGCAAGCATCGGCACTCGACGTGCAACGAGTAATCACGCTCAATCAAATCGTTCCGATTGAACTGATGCGCCAAGCCATGCCGCTCATGCGTTCGCGCGGCAAGGGTCACGTGGTGAACATCTCGTCGCTCGCTGCGGCCGGCGGTTTCGCCGGCATGACGTTGTATTGCTCGTCAAAGGCCGGGCTCTCCGGTTTCCACCGTGTGTTGCGACACGAATTGAAGGGCTCACCGGTCGGGCTCACCATCGTGGAGATCGGGCCGATCCCCACTGACATGCTCGCCAGCGTGAAGGGGCTGCGTGCCGCGGAGCGAATGTTCTCGCGGCTGCGTCGCATACAACTGCTGCCCGAGGTACCGCGCGAACGCGTGGCGCGTGCGGTGTGCAACGCCATCGAACGCGGCACGGCCAGCGTGTGCCTGCCGCGACGCGCGAAGGTCTACCCGGTGCTCGTCGGGTTGCCGCAGCAAATCGTAAACCTGCTGACGGCCAGCATCGAGCGTTAGGGCGCCTGGCGATCCGATCTGGTGGTAGTTGCGCCGGATCTTGCGCAACGATGCAGTGACCTTCGTCGTAATGACTTTCACCAGATCTCGCGTCGGTAGCGTGATTACGTGAGTTTGTGCGTCGTTGGCGACTTTGCGTGGGACGTGTTGATTCGCACCAACAATGAGGTGCTGAAGGGTGGCGACTCGTTCGGCGAAGTGATGCTGACGCCGGGCGGCAGTGCCGCCAACGTCGCGGTGTGGGCCCGTCGCTGCGGTCTCGACACGCACTTCGTCGGCAAGATTGGTCGCGACCGACTCGGTGATCTCGCCCGCGAAGACCTCGACCGCGAAGGCGTGTCGCACCACTTCATTCAGACCGACGCCCATCTCACTGGAAGCGTCGCGGTGTTCGTCGACCAGACCGGCGAGCGCAGCATGGTGTCGGGTCGCGGTGCCGACTTCTTCTTGTTGCCGCAAGAACTGCCCAAGTCGGTGATCAATCGCACGGACCACCTGCACCTGACGGCGTGGTCGTTCTTCACCGACCCTCCGCGCACCGCTGCGCGACTCGCCGCCGAGATCGCGCGCGCGAGCGGCAACGTGATCTCGTTCGACCCGGCCTCGTTCCAGATGATCGAGGAGATGGGTGTCGCGACATTCTGGTCGTACGTGAGGGATCTCGGCATCAAGGTGTTTCTCCCCAACTATGAGGAGGGTCGCGCGCTCACCAACCTGCTCGACCCGAGCGACATTGCAGCGGCACTCGCCGACCGATTGTCAGGTGCGACGATCATCCTCAAACTTGATGCCGATGGCGCTCTCGTGCATCACGACGGTGTGCAGACGCCGATCTTGCCCGCCACCAACAACTTGGTGGACGCCACTGGTGCGGGCGACTCGTTCGCCGGTGCCTATCTTGCGCACTTTGCCAAGCATGGCTCGGTGGTCGAGGCCACGCAGTTCGCCACACGCATCGCCGCGTGGGTAATCGAGCACCTCGGTGCTCGCCCGGCCGGTGACGCTTCGCTCGTGCGCATCATCGCCGCAAACTAGCCGCGCCGTTGCATCACGCCACGGGCTACGCGTGCAGGCCGTCGACTGCTTCCTTCACGTCTTTGGCGTCGTTGTGCGAGTGCGTGAAGCCGAGGCGTCGCTCTTCTTGCACCGTGTCGCTCGAGCGAAACGCCACGATGTAGGCGCGGCGGCGCGACGCCGACGTGTTGCCGCCCGAGCCGTGTAACACGCCTTCGCAATGCACGGTGATATCACCGCGTTCGATCTCGACTGGCGTGGTCTTCTCGCCGGGTCGCAGGTCGGTCACCAACGTGTGGCTGGCCTCGCGATCACCGTGCAACGGGCGGTGCGGGCGCACCGGTTCGTGCTGGGTGCCGGGCAAGAACTGCATGCATCCGTTGGCGATGGTTGAGTCGTCAACCGCCAGCCAGCACGTCGCGGTTCGGCGGTCAGGGGTGTCGATCCAATACGCCTGATCTTGGTGCCACGCGAACACGGCGTCGTCGCGAAACGGTTGTTTCGCCAGCAACTGATCAAAGTCGATCACCATGCCGTCACCACACAACTGGCGTGCGATCGAGGCGGCACGGCGTTCGAACAAGTTGCCCTGCAGCGACGGCAGGTACCTGCGCGGCAACATCACGTTGACGATGGCATACGAAGCGGGGTCGGTGCCGAACTCGCCTGTGGTCATGTCGTTGAAGTCGCGACCCTCGACATGAATCTGCCGTTGCAAGAACGCTTCGTACGCGTCGTCGATGACCTTCATCTCCGATTGAGACATCACGCCGCGTAGATGCACGTAGCCGTCGCGACGAAAGCGCTCAAGTTCTTCTGGTATGACGACGTACTCGTCACCGCGGCGGCGGTCAGCGGTGTCGGCGGTGCTCGGCCCCGTCTTGGCGCTCATGCGCGCTGATTCTCCCCGGGCGTCGCACCGTCGGGCGGCAACCGCTCGCCGCGTGGCAACGGAAAGTACTTGTGGTGCCACGCACCAGTGACTTCATAGATTGCCGTACCGCGCTGGCCGTCGCTCGTCGTCACCAACATCTCGTTGAGCCCACCGCCGAGCGAGTTCGGCTTGCCCGGGTTGAAGGCGTCGTAACGCTGCGCCCAACGACCGCTCCCGTCAACGTCGATCGTTCGACCATTCTCCAACACGAAGGTGACGCGACCCGCGAGGCCTCGCGCGGTCTCCCCGAAGCGCTCGTACGACGCGGGGTTGCCGGCATCATCGATCCACGTGAGGTCGTGGCGGAATTCGCGCACGCTGATCGGCTCGCCGCCGTCGCTCGGCGACAAGCAACCGTCGGTGTAGATGCGCGCGCCGTTGGGCAGCTCCCAGCACCACACCGCGAGCATCCCTTCCGGCACATGAATGGCCAACCACATCCACATCGGGCAGCGATAATGCGTACGGATCCCCCACGAGTGGTCACGCTGACCCCACCACTTCTCGATCTTCCGCGTCTCGCCCCTGTGCGTGACCGTGCCGTCATACCAACCGCTTTGAAACATGTGCGCCTGATCCCACACCACTTCGTGGCCGGCCTTCATCGTGCCACGGCGCAGTTGATACGGCTGCACCCGTGCGGTGTAGGTGATGTCCATCGCGAGCGGCACTGTGTTCTTCGATTCACCGGTGGTGCCGCCCTCGACACGCAGGCGCACCATCTTGCGCGGCTCGAGAATCTCGATCTTGACGGGCCCGACGTTCCAGTCGTCGTGGTCGCCGTTCACGTGACGTGCGTGGCGCGCCAGTATCGGCGTGCTTCCCCACCGCCCGAGTTGCAACGAATCCATCTCGTTGCGCGCCGGAAAGTTGGCGAGCGTGAGGATGAACACGTCGCCCAACTGGTCGGTCGGGTGCATGATGAAAAACAGGCTTTCGCGCCAGTCGTGATGATGCAGCACGGTGTTGCGGAACGGCTCGGGAATCTGGTGTCCGAACCGCTCGTCGACCGCGTCGTAGCGAGCCATACATCTAGTTTCGCACAGTGGCAAGCGAGTCGAGGTCGACCGCGTGCTGCGCGTGACGGTTGGCCATCGCGAGGAACATCTCGTCGCCGCGCTCTGTCTGCTTCACGATCATCGAGGCGATTACGGCCATCACGAAGCCGGCGAAGGTGTACCTGCGGTACTCGTTCCACGCATCGTCGAAGGAGATCGACACGCTGTAGCCGCGCAGACCGTCGACCCACCGCTGCACGAGTTCCCGCTCGTGCTCGCGTCGCACATCGGTGGTGAGGCCCGCCCCGACGAAGTACGCGAGGTCGAGTGATCCGCACGCGTGCGTGACGGTCTGAAAGTCGACAACACCGACACCACCGTCATTGCGGAACAACAGATTGTCGAGCCTGAAGTCTCCGTGCACCACCGTGCGGTGCGGAAACTGACGGCGGAAGTACCCATCCGAAATCTTGACGAATTCTTCACCTACCGAACGCGCCGCTGGTGACAGGCGATCGTGGTAGCGCTCCTTGAACCCCGCGTACACCATGTTCATGAGCGCCTGCGTTCCGGCACGATCCGACACCTCGCTGCGATTCAGCCACGGCAACTTCGACAGAAACGATGAGTTCCACAGCGGGCCGTGTAGTCGTACGAGTTCATCCACGCACGCATGCGCCTCCTGCGCCGAACAGCCCGCGATCTGATCGCCCTGGCGGCACGGCGCAAAGTCTTCGAGCAGCAACAAGAAATCATCCGTCGCCTCGTCGCGCTCGACATGGAAGCACTGCGGCGCCCCGACATCCAACGCGTCTCGAAGGTCGCGATAGTACGACGACTCCACCTCGTAGCACCGTGTGACCTTGCCGGTGATGCGACTCTTCTCGTCGTCGCTCGGAAACTTCGCGATCATCGTCGCCGGCAAATCACAGTCTCCGTCGAACTCGAGCCGCAGCCGCCGCGACTCCGACATTTGCCCGGTGCCGATTGGTTCGTCGTGCACCGATGCGACGCAGGCCGACCCGAGCCTCGGTGCGAGAATCTCGTTCAGCTGGTCAACGTCGGGGGCAGGCACGACTCAGTTGCCTTCTTCGCCGATGTCCTCGTTCCACAACGTCGGCTCATCGCGAATGAAGTCCTGCATCATCTCATAGCACTCAGTGTCGTCGAGCACGACGACTTCGACGCCGTGGCCGCGCAACAACTCTTCTGCCCCCATGAAGGTGCGGTTCTCGCCGATCACCACTCTCTTGAACTTGTAGAGAAGCATCGCCCCCGTACACATGTGACATGGGCTCAACGTCGTGTACATCGTGGCCCGCTGGTACACGGTGGCTGGCTGCCGACCGGCGTTTTCGAGAGCGTTTGTTTCTCCGTGGTGGATCGCCGAGCCATGCTGAACCCGTCGATTGTGGCCGCTAGCGAGAACCTTCCCATCGACGACGATGGCTGCGCCGATCGGGATGCCCCCTTCCGAGCGCCCCTTTCTTGCCTCGGCGATCGCGACCGCAAGAAACTTCTTGTCATCTGCTGTTGCTGGCATGTCAACCTCCTAGAGGCGTCGATATGGCTTGAGATACGAACCCGGATACGGCACGTTGCGCCCCGACACGGCGAGACCAACGATGACCGCGAGGAACGGCAATGCGAGTAGCAACTCGAACGGAATGTCGGCAAACGCCGGCACGAGTCTCAATTGCAACTGACCGGCATTCACGAGCGAGAAGATCGCCGCCCCGACGATGCAGCGGCCGACGTTCCAACGTCCGAATATGACGAGCGCAACCGCCACCCAGCCTCTCCCGTTGATGATGTTGATCGTGAACTGTCCGACATACGCCAAGGTGATGAACGCACCGGCGAGCGACATGAACACGGTTCCCAGCAAGATCGCCTGATACCTCGTGCGTGCCACCTGAATGCCGGCGACGTCCGCCGCTTCTGGGTTTTCGCCGACGGCGCGCACCCGCAAGCCGAATCCCGATCGCCAGACAATCCACCACACCAGTGGCGCCCCGACGAACAGTGTGCCGTACGTGAAGACGTACTGATCGAAGATTGGTCCACCAAACCCGATCGAGCTCCAAGGGTCGACGCGAGCTTGTCCGCCTTCGGAAGTGAAGAGGATTCGGTTCACGGTGTTCGAGGTGCTGATGAGAAAGAGCGTCAGGCCGAGTCCGGCGACGTGCTGATTGACGCCGAGCGTGACGGTAAGGAACGCGAGGATGAACCCGGCGACCAAACCGGTGCCGACAGCGACCAGAAGACCGATCCACAGGCTGCCGGTGTAAGACGCGGCAGCGATGCCCGAGAACGCGCTCGAATACATGATGCCTTCGATGCCGAGATTCAGCACCCCCGAGCGCTCTGTGATGATCTCCCCGAGGGCCGCGAGCAGCAACGGCGTACCGATTCGCAGCGTGGCCGCGACGAGGTCGACGATGACGTCGATCATGCGTCGCCCCGCTTCCACACGATTCGATACTTCTGAATCACCAGAGCGGCAACCACTGTGATGAGCAACACCGACTGAATGACCTCTCCCATCGTGGATGGGATCGACAACGCACGGCTTGCCGAGAACGAGCCGACGTTGATGATGCCCAACATCAGAGCCACCACGAGCGAGCCGACAAAACTCAGCGCGGCAAGAGTCGCGACAATCACGCCTGTGTACCCGAAGCCCGACGAGATTCCGATCGTGAGCTGGTGCGCAACCCCGGCAATCTCACTGGCTCCTCCCATCCCGGCGATGCCACCGCTCACGACGGCAGTCGATAGCAACGTCCGCTCGACGTGTAATCCCGCGATTCGCGCAGCCCCGGGGGCGAGACCGACGGCCCGAAGTTTGAGACCACCCGTCATGCGACCGACGAACCACCAGCACATCAGGGTGACGACCACGCCGAAAGCCAACCCGAGATGCACGCGCGTGTCGGGCCACACGACCGGCATCATTGCCGACTTCGCGATGACATCACTGTCCGGAAAGCCGGTCTCGGAGTTGCGCCACGGACCATTCAACAAACCCGTGATCACGAGCAGCGCGACCGGGTTCAACAACAAGGTGGTCACGACTTCGTCGATGCCCAATCGCGCCCGTAAGAGGGCCGGCACCAGCGACCACGCCGCGCCGCAGATGGCCCCGGCAACGAGAATTCCGGGAACTGCCACCACCGACGGCAACGAATCGGCGTGCAGCCCGAACCACGTCGCGCCGATCGTGCCGGCAAGCAGCTGACCTTCAGCCCCGATGTTCCAATATCCTGCGCGAAATGCAATCGCCACCGCAGCGCCGGTGAACACGAGTGGCGTCGCCGACAAGATCGATTCAGTGAAGCCGAATCGTGACTGCAACGGATTGATGAACATGTATCGGAACGCGGCAATCGGGTTTCCCCCCGACCAGCGAATCAAAGCCGCAGTCACGACAAACGTGACGAGGGCGGCAAGCGCCACCAGTGCCGGGCCTCGCCACCACGGGTCGTCAGCACGCAAGACAAAACGTGGCTTCATGCCGAGACTCCGGCCATCATTTCGCCGAGTTTCTCGCGCGACACTTCGGTCGCCCGAACTATGCCCACCACCTGACCGCGGTACATCACGGCGACACGATCCGCGAGTTCGAGAACCTCGTCGAGGTCTTCGCTCACCAACACGACTGCGGTGCCGTCATCTCGTGCCCCAGCGATCAGCGAACGCACGTACCGCGTCGAGGCCACATCCAGACCCCGGGTTGGCTGCGAAACGATCGCCGCCCTCGGCGCCCGGCCGAAGAGTCTCGCCAGCAAGACCTTCTGCATGTTGCCGCCCGACAAAGTTCCGAGATGTTGATCCGGAGTCGCCTTGATCTCGAACTCCTTGATCGCGGCTTCGCAGCGTCGTGCCATGGCACCGCGATTGAGATGTCCGAGATGTGTCACGCTCTGCAACTGGTCGAGCACGAGATTCTCCACCACTGCCAAGTGATGCACGGCTGAGGCGTGGCGGTCTTCGCCGAGCATTCCCACACCTGCTGCGAGCAATGCGGACGGAGTCGCATTGGCGATGACAGACCCTGCCACTTCGAGTTGTCCGCTGTCGGCCCGAAGAGTTCCGGAAAGTACGTCGACGAGTTCTGACTGGCCGTTGCCCGAGACACCAGCGACCCCGAGAATCTCGCCCTCGCGAACTTCGAACGACACCTCCGCCAGCCCACCACGAACTCGCTTCACCGACACGCCACGAAGGGCGAGCGCTACGGCCGCCCCGTCCTTAGCCCTTGTCGCTGCACGCGCGACAGGCTCTCCACCATCGCCACCCACCATCAGCGCAACGAGCTCTTTGGTAGTCATTCCTTTGGCGGTGGTCGAGGCCACCACTGCCCCGCGTCGCAACACCGACACACGATCCGCGACGCGTTCGACTTCCCTCATCTTGTGACTGATCAGCACGATTGACATCGATTCCTGGTCGCGCAAGCGTTCGATGACACCCAGTAGCGAGTCGACGTCCTTGGGACCAAGAACTGCGGTCGGCTCATCGAGAATGAGATACCTGCAGCCAGCCGCCAGGGCTTTCAAGATCTCCACTCGCTGCTGCAACGCAACAGGCAAATCGGCAACCAGGGCGTCGGCCGGCACTTCCAGTCCGTACCGCGAGGGGGCGTCTTCGGCGGTGGAGCGAGCCTTGGCCAAGTCGACGCGCACAAGACCCGCCTCTGCGAGCGCCAGGTTCTCTGCGACTGTCATCGTCTTGACCAGCGAGAAATGCTGCGTGACCATGCCGATACCAGCGGCACGGGCATGGCGCGGCGATGCAAGACGAGTCGCGACCCCGCCTACCTCGATGTGACCCGAGTCGGGTTGCGTCAACCCGAAGAGCGTCTTCATCAGCGTGGTCTTGCCGGCACCGTTCTCGCCGAGCAACGCGTGAACTTCAGCGGGCCTCAGTTCGAGCGTCACTCCGTCGAGCGCGACGGTGGCGCCGTACACCTTGCGGATGTCCTTCAGCCAAATGGAAGGGGTGGGACTGCTCTTCACAGCCCCACCCCGACCATCTAAAACCGTTGGGTGATTACTTCTTGACGACCGAACCTGCCGGCACGGCCTCGTTGACGTCAACGCGGAACACCCCCGACTTGATCGATGCCAGTGCGTCTTCCGCCTTCTTCACGAGGTCGCCAGGTAGGCCACCCTTCACCGCGGTGTTGATCTCCGCGAGTGACGAACCGCCTTTGGCGAACATCGAGAAGTCCTTCAGGTCTTGCGCGGTGTAGGAGCCGGCGTTCACCTGATTGATGATGTACTGCACGGTCGGGCGCATGTTCCAGACGTTCGACGTCACGACGTAGTCGGGAGCAATCGACTTCTGGTCCATCTGGTTGCCGAACGCGAGCAGGCCCTTCTCGGCCGCCGTCTCGATCACACCGGCGCGCTCAGCGAACATGATGTCCGCTCCCGCATCGATCTGGGCGAGGGCTGCATCTTTGGCTGCCGCTGGGTCAAACCACGAAGAGATGAAGGTGACCTTCACTTCGACGGCCGGGTTGGACGCCTGCGCACCAGCGATGAACGCATTCACGATGCGGTTCACTTCAGGCACCGGGTATCCGCCGACAACACCGATCTTGTTCGTCTTGGTGAGACCACCAGCGAGGATTCCCGAGACGTAAGCCGGCTCGTGAATCCAGTTGTCGAACACGGAGAAGTTCGGCTCGGCAGGACCGCCGCCTGAACCCATCACGAACGCGATGTCCGGGTAGTCGAGCGCAACCTTGCGGGCTGCCTCTTCGTTGCCGAACGAGTCGCCGAAGATGATGTCCGGCTTGTCTTCTTCTGCGATCTGGCGCGAGGTGCGCTCGAATGCGCCCGAGGCGTAGCCGATCTTGTCGATGTATTTGTAGGTGATCTGCCCAGCAGCTTCTGCTTCGAGAAGTGCTTCGTGGATCACACCGTCCCATGGCTCTTCGATAGCCGATGAGTATGCAGCAACAACGTTGAGAACGTCCGAGTCACCAGACTCGCTTTCGTCTCCCGAATCGCCACCGCATGCGGTGAGTGCGAGCCCTGCTGCTGCCACGATGGCAAACAGCCGAGCACGTCGTGTTTTCTTCATGACCTGTACCCCCTTGTTGTTGGTCGCCACAACCGTAGTTCCTCCTCAAGGGGGGTCTGCAAGGCGCCTCCAGCCGACAGCCAGCACCGGCATTGAGTTCCCAATCGGGCCTTGGTCTACACCGTTTCGGGTTCGCGAGACAAACGGGCAGCGACGCGCCCGATCTTGTCGATTCGGGCCACGAGGTCGTCTTGCGCCTTCTTCGCCACGGGCGTCAGACCCGATGCATCCTTTGCCTTCCAGTGGCGATACACGACTGGTTCGAGAATCTGCTCGTGGTGCACCTTGAAGTCGTAGATGCCGGCCTTGGCAATCCGCTTGGCCAGCTCGGTGAAGTTCGGGATGCCCGTGCCCGGCATCGCGAAGTTGCGCACGGCGCGCTCAATGCCGATCATCATGTTCGACGGGTCGGCCTCCAGGGCTGCTGTCGCGAGGTCGCGGTAGAACAGGTAGTGAAGGTTCTCGTCGTTGCCGACGCGCAGCATCACGTCTTGCCCCGCCTGGTCGCCGATCAACTTGCCGGTATTGCGGTGTGCGATACGTGTCGCCAGCTCTTGCATCGCGAGATAGGCGAGTGCTTCGAAGATGTCGTCGGGCGCCGGCACCTGCGCACCGCGCACCTGGTGCATGCGGGCACGCTCGAGTTCGACGGGGTCGAGCGCGCGGCTGACCGTGAGGTAATCGCGAATCGCAATCGCGTGCCGACCTTCTTCGGCAGTCCAGTTGCGGGCCCACGCTCCGTAGACGCTGTCGCGGCCGAAGATGGTGCTGATGTCGCGGGTGTAGTAGGGCAGGTTGTCTTCGGTCAGCAGGTTGACGAACAGTGCCGCGCGCACCGCATCGGGCAGCGTCCATCCGCCTTCGCCGAAGTCGGCATCACTGGGCAACCACTGCTGGCCCGGCGAAAAATCTCTTCCGCGGCTCCACGGCACGTACTCGTGCGGGAACCATTCCTTGGCAACGCCCATGTGGCGGTCGTACAACTTCGCCGCGGTGGGTTCGAGCACTGCGAGAAGCTCGACTGCTTGCATGTCCCAACCCTAACCCTGCAGGCGGTGCACGAGCCGTTCAAGCGGCACACGAAAGTGGTCCAAGAGTGGGATTCCTGCCACACGTAGTGCCTGGTTGTCGAGCACCGAGTTGGCCGGCCGCGGCGCCGGGCGCGGCGGCACGAGGTCACGAGTCTTGACCGGCTTCACACGCGCAGGGTCGTGACCTGCGGCGCGCATCACTTCGCGCGTGAACTCGTACCAACTCACAGCGCCCTGATTCGTAACGTGCCAGACACCCGACCGTTGCTCGACTGCGAGGCGAACGATCATGCGCGCTGCATCGTCGGCGAACGTCGGGTTGCCAATCTGATCGTCGACGAACGTGAGCGCTTCTTGCCGGGCGGCGATTCGCAGGATGGTCTTCACCATGTTGGCGCCGTGAAGGCCGCATACCCACGAAATGCGCACGATGGTGTCACGGCTGACGTCGAGCGCCTGCTCCCCCGCCAACTTTGATGCGCCATACACCGACTGCGGGTTCGGCGTATCGGTTTCGACGTACGGCGAGGTCTTCGTGCCGTCAAAGACGTAGTCAGTGGAGACATAGACGACGTGCGCACCAACCTCGCGTGCTGCCGCGGCCACGTAACCCGTCGCCGTGCCGTTGAAGAGAAAGGCCTTGTCGTGATCACCTTCGCACGCATCGACCGCAGTCCATGCTGCAGCGTGAACGATGGCATCGGGCTTCTCGCGCAACATTGTCGCCCGCACGGATGCTTCGTCGGTGACGTCGAGGTCTGCGCGCGCAAGCCCCCGCACGTCGTGGCCTCGCGCCGTCGCAGCATCGACGAGTTCGTGCCCCAACTGACCGCCGGCACCGGTGACGACGATCTTCACGGCTTGGCCTTGAGCGGCTCCCACCACCAGCGGTTGTCGCGATACCACTGCACCGTCGACTCGAGCGCTTCGTCGAGCGAACGCTCGCGCCGCCAGCCGAGTGCCTCGACCTTCGCGATATCGACCGAGTAACGACGGTCGTGACCCTTGCGGTCCTGCACGTACTGCACGCTTGCTTCGTCCTTACCCAGCAGCGCGAGCAACTTGTCGACGAGCACGCGATTGGGTGTTTCGTTGCCGGCGCCGATGTTGTAGATCTCGCCTATCGCGCCCTTCTCCAGCACGAGATGCACACCCGAACAGTGGTCGTCGACGTAGATCCAGTCGCGTTCGTTGAGGCCGTCACCGTACAACGGAATCTTCTTGCCATCGAGCAGATTGGTGGTGAAGAGCGGAATCGCCTTCTCCGGGTACTGGTACGGGCCGAAGTTGTTGGTGCAGCGCGTGACGAGCACCGGCGTGCCGTGCGTGGCGTGATACGAGAGCGCAATCAAGTCACTGCCCGCTTTCGATGCCGAATATGGTGATCGCGGTTCGAGCGGATCGGTCTCTTTCGATGAACCAACTTCGACGCTGCCGTACACCTCGTCGGTGCCGATGTGCAGCACACGCTGCACACCGAGTCGACGAGCAGTATCGACGACCACGTTCGTGCCGAAGCAGTTGGTGAGAATGAAGTCTTCGCCGCTTTCGATCGAGCGGTCGACATGGCTCTCGGCGGCGAAATGCACCACCCAGTCGTGACCCTTCATCGCTCGCTCGAGATCACCCGGGTGGCAGATGTTGCCCTTCACGAATGTGAATCGTGGATTGTCGTCGAGGTCGCGCAGGGTGGAGAGATTGCCGGCGTACGTGAGCGCGTCGTAGACGGTGATCGAGTGTTCGGTATGGTGCAGCACCCAACGGGCGTAGTTGCTCCCGATGAAACCGGCGCCGCCGGTGACAAGGATTCTCACGACGGGCGCGCGCTCCGCAGCGTGACGCGGTCGCTCTCGCCGTCCCGTGCGGCGCGGCTGCTCACGTGCGCATTCCCCACACGGGCTGGAAGTTGGCGGGAATCTCCCTGCGCAGCGGGTTCGCCTGGTCGCGCTTGGAGAGCGTCGGCGATTCGATGCCCCAGTCGGCACCGATTGCCGGGTCATTCCAGGCGACGCCGAGTTCGTCTTGTGGGTTGTAGTAGCCGTCGACCAGGTAGGTAATCGTCATGTCGGTGAGTGACGCGAACCCGTGTGCAACGCCCGGCGGGATGAACACACCGCGATGGTCGTGCGTGCCGTCGTTGCGCGCGCCGAGATCGATCACCTGCGTGGCGCCGTCGGTGGGCGAACCTTTGCGCAAGTCGTGCAGCACGACGCGGCAGGCTCCGTACGGCACGTACCAATAGTCGGCTTGGTGCAAGTGGTAGTGCAGCCCGACGATGGCACCCGCTTTGCGGTCGCCGCGGTTGCCCTGGATCATCTCGCGTCCGAGCGGAAACCATTCGCGTCGATAGGTCTCGATGAAGAACCCGCGTTCGTCGCCGTGCATCTTGGGCTCGACGATTTGTACGCCCTTGATGACGGTGCTCTCGGTGATGGTGGCCATTAGTCCTCGAGTTCGACTTTCGAGTCGTCGCCCAGCATCAATCGCAGTGCGCGCGGTCGGCGTTGCGAGCGCACCACCTCGACGTTGCGGCCGAGCAACGAGTCACTCATCTTGTGCACGTCGTTGACCGTGCAGCCGTCGAGCAAGACCGAGTGCTCGAGTTCACTGTGCACGATGCTGCACTTGTTGCCCACTGAGGTGTACGGCCCGATGTAGCTGTTCTCGACGACGGTGTCGCTGCCGATCACCACCGGACCGCGCACTCGCGAGTTGACGATCTTGGCGCCCTTCATGATGGCGACGCGACCCTCGATCTGCGAACTGCCGTCGACGCTGCCGTCGTTGCGCGGTTCGAGCACTTCGAGCACAAGACGGTTGCACTCGAGCAACGGATCCTTCTTGCCGGTGTCTATCCACCAACCCTTCAGCACTTCGTGGCGAACGGTCTTGCCTTGTTCGATCAGCCACTGAATTGCGTCGGTGATTTCGAGTTCGCCGCGTTTCGACGGCTTGATCGCACGCACGGCCTCGTTGATGGTCTTGTCGAAGAGATATACACCCACGAGCGCCAGGTCGCTCGGCGGATTCTTCGGCTTCTCGATGAGTCGCTTGACGTGGCCTTCCTTGGTCACTTCAGCAACGCCGAACTGTCGCGGGTCTTCGACATGGCACAGCAGAATCTGCGCGGTCGGTGCGCTCTTGCCGCCTCTGGCCCGCGCCGATTCGAACTCGCCAACGAAACCCTCGAGACCCTGCTCGAGCATGTTGTCACCGAGGTACATGACGAAGTCGTCGTCACCCAGAAAATCGTGCGCGATCAACACGCAGTGCGCCAGGCCGAGCGGCTGGTCCTGCGGAATGTAGGTGACCTTCACACCGAACTGCGAACCGTCGCCGACCGCCGCGCGAATCTCCTTCTGCGTGTCGCCGACGATGATACCGATTTCGCTGATGTCCGCCTTCTTCATCGCCTCGATGCCATAAAACAAGATCGGCTTGTTGGCGATCGGCACCAGTTGCTTGGCGCTGGTGTGGGTGATGGGCCGCAACCTGGTGCCGGCACCGCCGGCGAGGATGAGCCCCTTCATCGCGGACTAAGGCTAGTTGAGCCACGATAACTAGGGTTTTCATCGTGCCACGCACCTATCTCCATGCCTTCACCAAACCGTCGCGAACCGAGTTCGTCACGATGGTGCGCGGCGACGGCGCTCGTCTCTACGACAACAACGGCAAGGAATACATCGACGGCATGGCGAGCCTGTGGTATTGCAACATCGGCCACGGTCGCAAGGAAATGGCCGATGCGATCGCCGCACAGGTGACGACGCTCGAGTCGTACAACAACTTTGATCCGTTCACCACCGCCATCACCGACGTGCTCACCGACAAGTTGCACTCGCTGTCGCCGATGCAAGGCAACCGTGTGTTCCTCTGTTCGAGCGGATCCGAAGCCGTCGACACTGCGATGAAACTCGCCCGCCTTGCGCACGCGCAGGCGGGGCATCCCGAACGCACGATCATCATCTCACGCGGTCGCGGATATCACGGCACCAACTTCGGCGGCACCAGCGCGCAGGGCCTGCCGCTAAACAAGGTCGGGTACGACCCGTTGGTGCCCGACGTGACGCAGGTCGACCCCGACGACATCGAGGCGTTGTCGGTGGCGATGAGTCGCGACGGCGCCCGCATCGCAGCGGTGCTCGTCGAGCCGCTGCAGGGTGCCGGTGGCGTGTTTCCTCCGCGCGACGGATACCTGCAGGCACTGCGCAAGTTGTGCGACCAGCACGGTGCGTTTCTCATTTTCGACGAAGTGATCTCTGGCTTCGGGCGACTGGGCACATGGTTCGCCGCGCAGCGCTACGGCGTGACACCCGACTTCACGTGCTTTGCCAAAGCGGTGACCTCGGGGTACGTGCCACTCGGCGGAGTGTTCGTCGGCGCTGCCCCACGGCGCGGCCTTGAAGCCGACCCGAACTTCTTCTTGCGAACCGGGTACACCTACTCAGGTCACGCCACCGCGTGTGCCGCCGCACTGAAGAACCTCGAAATCATCGAACGCGAAGGATTGGTTGAACGTGCCGAACACGTCGGTGCGCTGGTGGCGAAGGCATTGCACGCACTGCACCGCGACGGCTTGTTGAAAGAAGTGCGCGGAGACGGTGGCGTGTGGGCCGCCGGCCTGCACAAGCAGCACGACGCCATGGTCGTGCGCGACATCGCATTGCGCAACGGCGCCATCGTGCGCGGCATTGGCGCAGACACCAACGCGTTCTGCCCGCCCCTTGTAACGACCGACGAAGAAATCGGGCGCTTGATGGATTCCTACGCATCGGCATTGCACGAGCACGTGAAGGCAGTGGGATGAACCTCGCCGGACGCAACGCGCTCGTCACAGGTGGTGCGAGCGGCATCGGTGCAGCAGTCGCTGAGTCGCTGGCGAAGGCCGGCGCCACGGTGACCATCGTCGATGTGAACAAGGAAGCGCTCGCCGGAACCGGCAAGCGCCTCGGCGTGCGTGCCGAGGTGCTCGACGTGTCGTCGAGCCGAGCGTGGAGCGACTTCATCGCCAACCACGACCACTTCGATCTCGTGCACCTCAACGCGGGCGTGACGACGAACCGCCAGGTGCTCGACGGACCGATCGATCCGCTGCCACCGCCGCTCATCAACGTCAGCGACGACGACTACCGTCGCGCAATCGGCGTGAACGTCGACGGCGTGGTGTTCGGTGCGCGAGCGGTGATCCCCGGGATGTGCGAACGTCGCAGCGGCGACATCGTGGTCACTGCCTCGGTGGCCGCCTTCGTGCCGATCTCAGCCGACCCGATTTACGGTCTCACGAAGTACGCGGTGTCGGGCTTCGTGAAGTCCCTGTCACCACGACTTGCGGAACACGGTGTGTGCATCAGCGCAATCTGCCCCGGCTTCGTCGACACACCGCTGATCACCGAGCGTGCCCGAGAATGGATCGCCCTCCTCGGTATGCCGCTCATGAAGACCCAGCAGGTGGTCGACGCGGTCAATACGACGTTGACGAAGCGAGTGAATGGTGCGCACTGGATCGTGCTGCCCGACCAAGACCCGATCCTGCACGAGCAAGCCGTGGTGCCGTTCCCCAACATTCAGCGGCCGACCGCCAACCCGCTGTGACTGCAGCGACGTTCAACCCGTTCGATCCGGCGTTTCGCGCCAACCCGCACCCGTTCTACGACGCCTTGCGCGAGCACGACCCAGTACATCTCGCACCCGGCGGGCTCGTGGTGCTGACGCGCTACGACGACGTCGCTTCGGTCTTGCGTTCGAACGATTTCAGCCGCGACGTGGAGAAGTCGGCGAAGCCGGTCGATGACCCGATTCGCAGACGGATGCGCGAGCGACGGCGCGACTCCTCCAAGTCGATCCTCAACCTCGACCCACCCGACCACACGCGGCTGCGTCGCCTCGTGTCGAAGTCGTTCACGCCGTCGGCCATCGAGCGACTGCGACCGTCGGTGCAGGGGCTCGTCGACGATGCGCTCGACGCCGTCGAGCGTCGCGTGCGCGATGGTGGCTCGCTGGAGTTGATCGATGATCTCGCCTTCCCGGTGCCGTTCCTCGTCATCTCGGCGATGCTCGGCATGCCGATCGACCGTGCCGACGAACTCCGCAGGTGGTCGCAGGTCATCAGCCGCACGGTCGAACCCACCGTCGCGCTCGCCGACCTCGACGAGGCCGACGAGGCCCTTGCCGGGTTGCTGCCGTTCCTAGACGAGGTGATTGCACAGCGGCGGCGCAACCTCGGTGACGACATGCTGTCGTCGCTTCTCATGGTCGAGGAGTCAGGCGACAAACTCACGGCGGATGAGCTCGTCTCCTTCGTCGTATTGCTCTACATCGCCGGCCATGAGACTACGGTGAACCTGGTCGGCAACTCGGTGCTCGCGCTGTTGCGTTCGCCTGATCAACTACAAGTCGCCCGCAACCACGGGCTCGACTCCCACGCCATCGATGAGCTGTTGCGATTCGACGGCCCCGTGCAGCACACGATGCGCATCCCGCTGAAGTCGGTGCAGTTCCATGTCGGCGACGAGGTGATCGAAGTAGAAGCCGGCGAACGGGTGCTCACCAGCCTCGGTGCCGCCAACCACGACCCGAGCGTGTTCGCCGAACCGCACAACTTGAACTTGCGGCGTGACAACGCGAACAAACACCTCGGGTTCGCCGCCGGCATTCACTACTGCCTCGGCTCTGCGCTGGCGAAACTCGAGACGCAGGTGACAATCGAGTCGTTGCTACGACGATTCTCGAAGATCGAACTGGTCGGCGAGCCGCAGTGGCGCGATCGCCTGACTATCCGCGGGGTTGCCCGCCTGGAGCTCGCAGTCGCGCGATGAGCGACGAGGTGTCGTAGCGACGCCCGCCCATCTGCATCACTTCTCCGTAGAAGTCGTTCACGATTGTCGTGATCGGAAGATCAACACCGAGGCGCTTCGCTTCTGCCAGGCAGATTGCGAGGTCTTTGCGCATCCACTCAACGGCGAAACCGAAGTTGAATTCGTTACGCACCATCGTCTTGGAGCGGTTCGCCATCTGCCACGAGCCCGCCGCCCCTTGCGAGATCACTTCGACGAGTTCGTCGGGGTTGAGACCGGCGGCGATCGCAAGATTCAGGCCTTCGCTCAAGCCCTGCACCACGCCAGCGATGCAAATCTGGTTGACCATTTTCGCGAGCTGACCCGAACCAGCGTTGCCGAGGCGCTTGCAGATCTTCGCGTAACTCATGAGCGCCGGGTACGCACGGTCGAACACCTGCTGGTCGTCGGCACCGCACATCACGGAGAGTTGACCGTTCTCCGCGCCGGCTTGCCCGCCCGAGACCGGCGCATCGATGAACCCGACACCCTTGTCGGCACACGCTTTCGCGAGTTCGCGGGCGAGCGTGGCCGATGCAGTGGTGTGATCGACGACAATGCCGCCTTCTTTGATGCCGGCGAGTACACCATCGTTGCCGTAGATCACCGAGCGAACGTCGTCGTCGTTGCCGACGCACACCATGACGATGTCGACGTTGCGCGCAGCCTCGCGCGGGGTGGCGGCCGATGATCCGCCGTGTGCGCTAACCCACTCGTTGGCCTTAGCCGTGGTGCGGTTGTAGACGGTGACAGCTTGGCCCTTCTGCGCGAGGTGGCGGGCCATTGGGTTGCCCATCACGCCGAGACCGACGAATGCAACCTTCATCGCGTCACCGCCGAATCACCCGGTAGTGCCGCACCACTCGCCGAGGCGTTCACGACCAGGCCGGCCCTTCCGGTGTCACGTACGCAGCGGTGATGCCGCCATCGATCACCAGGCTCTGCCCCGTCATCCAGCTGCTTTCGTTCGACGCGAGAAAGAGCGCGCCGTTGACGATTTCGTGCGGCTCACCGAATCGCCCCATCGGGATGTGCACGAGTCGTCGCTCACGCTTCGCGTCGTCGGTCAACAACTTGGCGAGCAGCGGCGTCATCACCGGCCCCGGGCACAACGCATTGGCGCGCACTCCGCGGCGCGCGTAGATGGCGGCGGTCTCGCGGGTCATCGCAAGCACCGCACCCTTCGACGCGGTGTAAGCAATCTGCGGTGTCGCAGCACCGAGATGCGCGACGAACGAAGCGACATTCACGATCGACGAGGTTTCACCGCACTTCTTGGCGGATTCGATCATGTGCGGTATCGCGTGACGACACGCGTACAGCACGCCCTTCACGTTGACGTCGAGCGTCCTTTCGATCACGTCGTCGGGTGTGCTGACCGGGTCGTCGTCGGCCGACAACATCACGCCCGCATTGTTGTACAACACGTGTAGGTCACCGAACGTCTTGACCGCGAACCCAATCGCGTCGCGAACCGATGCGTCGTCGCTGACGTCGCATTCGACCGATGCCGCCGTGCCACCGGCGCGAGCGATTGCTTGCATCGCTTCGTCGGCATCGCCGACGTCGGCGATCACCACGCGCGCCCCCTCGGCCGCGAAACGCTCGGCACCGACACGACCGAGACCGCTCGCCGCACCGGTGATGAGGGCGACTTTCCCGGCGAGACGTGTCATGGTTTAGGCGCGGTCAAAGTAGCGCACGCGCTCCCAGTCGGTGACGGTCTGGTTGAAGGTCGACCACTCGTGCCGGGCCATGTTCAACATGTGGTGGTGCACGTCGTCGCCGAAGCATTCGCGTGCGATGTCGCTGCGCTGCCACAAGTCGGCGGCCTCGGCGAGCGTCGCCGGAATGCGCGGCAGATCTGCGGCCTCGTAACCGTTGCCTGCATACGACTCGGTCAACTGCAACTTGTGGCGAATGCCGTACAGGCCGGCGGCGATGGTGCCGGCGAACGCGAGGTACGAGTTGGCGTCGGCCCCCGGGATGCGACACTCCACTCGCGTCGATGCGCCGTGCCCGACAACGCGGTAGCCGAGCGTGCGGTTGTCGATTCCCCACCCCACCGCGGTCGGCGCCCACGAACCGGGCTGAAAGCGCTTGTAACTGTTGACGGTCGGGCCCCACAAGATGCTGAAGTCGCGCGCGGCGGCGAGCTGGCCAGCCAGATACATGCGAAAGTGATCAGTGAACGTGGGCGTGTGATCGTCACCGCGCGCATCACTGCCGTGAGCACCGCCGTCGAACGCCGAACCGCGCACCGCACCGTCGCTCAGGTGCCACAGGCTCGAGTGCACGTGGCACGACGAACCCGTTTCGTCGAAGTCGTACTTCGCCATGAACGTGACACTTCGCCCGAGCGCCCCGGCGATCTCTTTCGCCGCCGTCTTGTACACCGTGTTGCGGTCGGCCATCTCCAGCGCGCGCGTGTAGGCGAGATTCAATTCGTGTTGACCGCGACCGGCCTCACCCTTGGAGAATTCGACCGGAATCCCCGCCGCTTCGAGCCCGCGTCGGATCTCGCCGATCACGTACTCGTCGCGAGTGGTCTGCACGATCTGGTAATCCTCCATGAACGGCGAGTGCGACGTGAGACCGCCGTAGCCGCGCGCGTGGATTTGCTCGTACGAGTCACGGAACAGATAGAACTCGATCTCGCTGCCAATCATCGGCTCGAGGTGCATCCGCTGCGCCGCCGCGACCTGGTCGCGCAAGATCTGTCGCGGCGCGACGCGAATCGGCTCGCCCGTCTTCACCGAATGCAAGTCGCAGAGAATCAACGCGGTCTTCGGCACCCACGGCGTGTAGCGAATGGTGCCGAAGTCGGCGCGCGCCAACATGTCGCCATAACCGAGGTCGTACGAGGCGAACTTGTAGCCGGGTACCGCGACGTCGTCGAAGTCGGTGGCGATGAGGTAGTCGCAGTTCTCGGTGCCGTGCTCGGCGACCTGCTCGAGAAAGAACCTGCCGGTGGTGCGCTTGCCGACGAGCCGACCCTGCAGGTCGGGGAACGCCATCACCACCGTGTCGATGTCGTCGCGCTCGATCGCCCGCGCAAGGTCTGCGCGCGACGGCTGCTCCGCGCCACTCACATCGGTTGCCGCGCTCACATGAGCACCCCGTCACGCGACGACTGGGCGGCCATCAGCGTCTACTTCTCTTTGCTCGACGCCTTGACCTTGGCGGGCTTCTTCGCGTCCTTCTTCGGGTCGGCCTTGCGCTTGCCACCGGTCGACGCACGACCGAGTTCTTGCAACTGCGACTTGCCGCCGGCGCTGAGCACGCCCTTCTCCAACGCGTCGTCGAGGAAGCGCGTGGCCTCTTCGGTCGAACAACGCTTCGACGGCGCGATCTCCGAGATGAGGTTCAACCGCGCCCGCTCGTACATCGTCTTCTCAGCCGCCGACAACTGGTTCTCGCGGTCGCGTGCCGCGAGGTTGCGGACGACCTCAGCCACTTGGTACACGTCGCCGCTCTTCAACTTCTCTTGGTGGTTCTTGAAACGTCGCGACCAGTTGGCAGGCACGCGCGGGTCGGGCTTCGACAGCACTTCGACCAAGTCTTGTAGTTCGCTCTTCGACACTGGCGGGCGAATGCCGAGGTCGTACACCTTGGCGACGGGCACCGAGAGGGTCATCCCCTTGCCGGTCGCGTCGGTCATGACGGACTCCAGGATCAGGTAGTCCTGCACCACATCGAAGGCCCGCATGCGCTTGATGGCTTTCACCGTGCAGGCGCCATGTTGCGGGTAAATGACGGTGTCGCCTTTTTTGAACTTCTTCACGTGAGTGCGGCCTCCAACGGGACGGTAAATGCTAAGGCGTAACTACGCACCCGAGCGCCAAGTTAGTGCGACCCCGGCAGGAATCGAACCTGCAACCTACGGATTAGAAGTCCGTCGCTCTCCCAATTGAGCTACGGGGTCTTGTGGGACGGTCGGCCGAGGCCAATCACCCCTCTTCACGGTAGGGAGGCTCGGGCAGCCGCCTCGCCACCCCGACCCGAGTCCGGTCGTCACCCCGGCGCCGGTTCCACCTCCATCCCACCCCTTGTATGTCAATTCCATTACAAATCGGCCCGAATGGTCACCCACCTGTAACCGGCTTCGTGCAGCCGCGAAGCCCGATTTGCCCTAGAAAAATGGGCGACCCCTGAAGGGCGGCCACCCGGTCGCTCGGGTCGATCAATGGAGGTAGTCACCCATGCTGCTTGCAGCAAATCCACTCGGGCTCGAAGGCTCGCAGGCGGAGTTGGTATACAACGGGTTCTCGTTCGCCGTCGCGGCGATGGGAATCGGCTTTGTATTCTTCCTCGTCTCGCGCAACCGCGTAGCCCCGCAATACCGCAGCGCCGTCACCATGTCGGCGATGATCTGCGGTATCGCCGCTTACCACTACTGGCGCATCTTCGGTCAGTTCAACGGCAATGAATGGAACGAGGGCTACCGCTATGCGGACTGGCTCCTCACCGTGCCGTTGCTCGTCGCTGAACTCGTCGTCGTGTCGGGCCTCAGCAAGGAAGCCGCCAAGAAGGTCACTCCACGTCTCGTGGTCGCGGCCCTCCTGATGGTCGCCGCCGGTTACCCGGGCGAGACTGCAGCCGACGGCACCAGCACCCGCACGGTCTGGGGCATCATCTCGAGCATCTTCATGCTCTACGTGCTCTACGAACTCTTCGCTGGCGAAGTGGGCAAAGCCCTCAAGTCGCAGAGCGGAGAAGTCGGCACGAAGCTCAACAACGTGCGCTACCTGCTCCTCTTCACCTGGGGTGTCTACCCCATCGCCTACATCTTGGGCGACGACAAGAGCTGGTTGTCTGACACGCTCGGCTTGAGCCCCAACGACGCGACCACCGCGATCCAGTTCGGCTACACCGTCGCCGACGTGCTGGCCAAGCCTGGTTACGGCTTGATCATCTTGGGGATCGCGCTCGCGCGCTCCAACGCAGAGGGTTACCGAGCCGCCTAAGGCTCCCGCACTCTCCCACCCTGCGGGGTGGATGGAAGGGCCCCGGATCGAGAGACCGGGGCTCTTCCTATTGCTGCGGCTTCTGCAACAGTTGGCGGAGGTAGTTGAGGGCGGAGATGACGGCGAGTTCGCGCATCGTCTTGCGGTCGCCAGGCAACATCACGGTGGTGGAACTCGCGACACCGTCGGGCATCGCGACGGCGATGCAAAGCGTGCCGACTTTGGCGCCTTCTTGTTCGGCAGGGCCCGCCACACCGGTCAATGCAAGACCCACCGACGAACCGACGGCCGTGCGAACGCCGAGAGCCATCGCACGAGCGGTCTCTTCGCTGATCACGGGGCCGCGCGGCACACCGAGCACATCGAACTTCACCTCGCTTGCATACGCAACCACTCCGCCGCGCACGACATCGCTGGAGCCTGGGGTTGCGGTAAGGCGACCTGCCACCAAACCTCCGGTGACGCTCTCTGCGACGCCGATGGTGAGCCCTCGCTCGCGCAACATGTCGAGGATGACGGATTCCATCGTGTCGCCGTCGTAGCCGAACACCACGTCGGGCACCACGGCTCGCACGCGCCCGGCCCACTCATCCAGCAGCGACTTCACCGACGCGTCGTCGGCCCCGCGCGCGGTGAGGCGCACCTTGATGCCTTCCCAACCGCTGGCCAGGAATGCAAGCGTGGGGTTGCCAACACGGTCGAGTTCGTCGATGATCGGCTGCAAACGCTCATTCAGCCCGCTTTCACTTTCGCCCCACGTGCGCACCACGCGTGACGCGATCTTGCGTTCTTCACCAGAGCGCGCCAGCAAGTCCGGGAGAATCGCCCGCTCGAACATTTCGTGCAGTTCGTAGGGCACGCCGGGTACGGCGTAAATCACCTTGTCGCCAACGGGGCAGATGAGCCCGGGTGCGGTGCCGCGCTTCTGCTCGATGACGCCGGCGCCGACGGGCACCATCGCTTGCCGCAGGTTGTTCTCACTCATCTTGCGGTTGCGGCTGGCGAACATGCGGGCGATGCGGTCGGCAATCACGTCGTCGAGTTTGAGTTCAACACCCATCACTTCGGCGATTGCTTCGCGGGTGATGTCGTCATGCGTGGGGCCGAGACCTCCACAGACGATCACCGCATCGGCATCACGCAACACCGATCGCAGCGATGCAACGATGCGGGCTTGGTTGTCGCCCACTTTCACTTGCAGGCACGAATCCAACCCGGCAGCCGCCAGTTGCTCACCGAGCCACGATGAGTTCGTGTCGACGATCTGGCCGAGCAGCAGTTCGGTGCCGACCGCTACGACGTCACAGCGCACCGGCGGTACCTCGGTTGCCTTCGAACGCCTTCCACGCATACTGCGCGCCCGACAAGATGGTGAGCCCCACTGCCAGCCACAACAACGACAACCAGATCCATCGTTCGTCGAAGGTGAGCGGCATCAACGCACCGGCAACCGCAAGTTGCTGGCTGAGCGTCTTCACTTTTGCGGTACGACTTGCCGGCATCGACGCACCCTTCGCACCGACAATCACGCGATAGACGCTGACGATCACTTCGCGCACGGCGATGATGACGACGGGCAGCAACCAGAACACTCCGCGCGACACCAGCGTGAACATCGCACCAAGCACGAGCACCTTGTCGGCAAGCGGATCGAGAAACGCCCCGCTACGAGTGATGCCGTGTCGTCGCGCGAGGTAGCCGTCGAATCCGTCGCTCACGCACAAGAGGAACCACATGCCGAGCGCCACCCACGAGCCGCCCTGCTCGACGGGGATCATCGTGAAGAGCAGCGGTGACACCACGATGCGCCCCACCGTGACCGCGTTGGCCCAAGTGATGAGCGCGTTCGGATCAACCGGCACGGTGGGCACCCTCGGCGATGAGGTCGGGGCCTTGCGCGTCGACGATTCGTACCTTCGCGAAACTACCCGTCACCAGTGACTCACCCACCCGTACGATGCCATCGATTTGCGGGGCCTCACGATGACTGCGTGCCACGCCCGGCTCATCGACGAGCACTTCGACGATCTCGTCGATGAGTTCGTCACGTTTGATGGCGGTGATCTCGTCTTGCATCTCACGCAATTCGGCGATGCGTTCGCGCATGAGCCCGCCCGGCACTTGGTCGGGCAGGTTTACCGCGTAGGTGCCTTCTTCGGGGCTGTATTCAAAGAACCCGCACCAGTCGAGCGACGAGTCACGCACGAAGGAGAGCAGTTGGTCATGGTCGTCTTCGGTTTCGCCGGGATACCCGACGATGAAATTGCTGCGAAACGCCGCCTGCGGCTCGCGCGAGCGAATGTCGGCGATGCGTTTCAGGAATCTTTCACCATCACCCCAGCGACGCATGCGACGCAGATGCGGCTTCGACACGTGTTGCAGCGACAAGTCGAAGTACGGCACGCCTGTGGCGAGGATTGCCTCGATGAGTTCGTCGCTGAGGTCACTCGGGTAGAGATACAGCAGTCGTGTGCGTGGCACTTTCGCGACGACGGCGTTGACGAGGTCGACGATGGCACCGGCACCGAGGTCGTCGGGGCGGTCTTTGCCGTAACTGGCGAGGTCTTGGGCGACGAGCACGATTTCCTTGGCTTGCAGTTCGTCGACCTCGCGCAGAATGCTCGCCACATCACGACTGCGTTGCGGGCCGCGGAACGACGGAATCGCGCAGAACCCGCACGTGCGGTCGCAACCTTCGGCGATCTTCACGTAGGCCCAGGGGGTCTTCGACGCTGGCCGTGGCAGGTTGAGCAAGTCGAACGAGGGCACGTGTTCGGCCGACACGCTGAGCGACGGCTTCTTGCCGAGCGAGATTGCCACGCCGAAGCCAGCGATCTGGTCGGCTTCGGGCAGGTTGGCGCGCAGTTCGTCGCCGTACCGCTCGGCCATGCAGCCGGTGACCACGAGTCGCGCGCCCTTCTTGCGGCGCTCGCTGAGCGCCATGATCGTGTCGATGCTCTCTTTGCGCGCATCTTCGATGAACGCACAGGTATTTACGACGACGACGTCAGCCTGCGATTCGTCGTCGGTGGCCGTGAGACCCTGGGCCAGCAGGGTGCCGACGAGTTTTTCGGAGTCGACTTCGTTCTTTGGGCAACCCAGCGTCTCCACATAGAAGCGCGATGCCACGCGTCAAGGCTACGAGAGCAGTTACCGGTGCAGCGCCAAGCCGGCGCACGCCCACGGCACGACCGCCACATCACCCACGCCCGATCGCGTGATGTATGCAGTACGCAACCCGGGGCCGCCGAAGCACACGTTGGTGGTCAGCATGTCGCCCGACTCGACGAACCTCACCACCTTGCCGTCGGGGCTGATCACGGTGATACCACCCGAGGTGCCGATGGTGGCAACGCACACGTTGCCGTCACCGTCCACGGCGAGGGAGTCGAGGTACACGAGTTTCGGCGACGCCCACAACAAGTGGTGTGTGTCGAAGGGAGTCACCGGCTTCACTTCGCCCGGTGCCACGATGTCGCGCACCCACACACGCGCCGTGTGCGTTTCGGCGTAGTACAACTTGGTGCCGTCGGGCGACAGACCGATGCCGTTCGGCGCTTCGACTGGAAATACCACTTCGTTGATGTGCGAGCCGTCGAGCTTGGCGTAGTAGATCGACGTGCGATCAGCACTGCGTTCGTGACGAATGCCGTGGTCGGTGAAGTAGAAGCCGCCCCTGCCGTCGAGCACGAGATCGTTCGGTCCGCGCAACGGATGCCCATCACACGAGTCGTACAAACGGGCGATCTTGCCAGTCTTCGGGTCGACGCGCTCGATGCGGCCGCCGGTGTGGCGTTGCGGGTCGAACGGCCCAGGCAACAGCAGGCCGCCGAGGTCGATCGGGGTGAATGATCCACCGTTGTTGCACACGAGCAGCGAACCGTCGGAACATTCCGCGAGACCGTTCGGGCCGCCGGACACTTCGGCGACGACCGAGGTGGTGCCATCGGGCTTGATGCGCGTGATACGTTCGCCGAACATCTCGACGACGAGCACCGAGCCGTCGTCGCACCAGACGGGTCCTTCAGGAAACCGCAAACCCGCACCAATGATTTTCACGGTCGAACAGTAGCGGATTCTTCGCTAGACTGGGGAGGTTATCTTCACCATAAGGACATAAGTGGAATGCCAAAAAGATCAGCAGAAGAGTACGACAGCTCGGTGGAATTGGTTCTTGAATTTACGCGTCAAGCCATTATTGCTGGGCGATTTGCACCCGACACAAAGCTCGTTCCGCGAGCGATTGCTGCCGAATGTGGAGTGAGTTTCATCCCCGTTCGTGAAGCACTCAGAGTCTTGGTCTCCGAGGGATTTGTCACCTTCTTTCACAATCGTGGGGCTTGGGTAACCCCACTATCCCTCGCCGACCTCGAAGATCTGTACGCCATTCGGATTGAACTTGAGCCAGAGGCCGTCCGTCGTGCGTCCCCAATGTCGGTGGCCGAGATTGAGCAGCTCACCAAGATTCTTGATGCGGCCGACCGGGCGTCACTACGAAACGATCGAAGTCGAGTCCTCGCGCTCAACCGTGACTTTCACTTTGCGATCTATCAAAAAACTCAGTCGCCAAGACGCCTGCGCCTAATTGAACAGATGTGGCAGCATGCCGAGCGTTATCAGCGTCTCTCTCTGAACTATCGACATGATGCCGCCGATCAAGAACATCGTGATATCGTCACCGCGCTTGCACGAGACGATTCTCATGAGGCTGCAGGAGCTATGCGAACACACCTTGAATCCACGGTTGACCTGATTCGGACAGCCTTCGCAACTGCCACGCTTGCTTCTTCACCCGAGACGAATACCCCATCTCGACACAAGGCGGCTAGGAAGTAACGCCTCGGAGCCAACGCAACGTAACGCCATTCCACACGTTGGACATCTCGTGGAATGCAATATGGCTAGAGAAAAGTCCCCTAGAGCAGTACCGCTCTGCAGTTGCGATACGTTCACAAACTGCGTGTCCATAGCGCGCCGGAACCTGCCAATCCATCTCGCCTGACGTTATGAGTGTCGGAACACCAATGTTGCCGAGCCGATCGAGCGTGTTGTGCGTCTTGTCGGCATGGAAATGTCCGGGAATTCCTTCCCTGCTCGGTGGCGACCACGATGCTGCGGCCAATCTCTTGGCCGTTCATCTGCGGACTAACACTATTTTGCTCGTGTCAGAGCCTGCAAAGAAGATGACATCCGCAGAGGTGGAATTCATCGGCACCGAATAGCGTTGGGGTATGAGCGCGAGGCTCACCTCCACACCCGACAGAGAACTTGGCCTCAAGGCGATTAGTGAACGATTCGGCTCGAACGCCACGAGCAATGCAGACATTGTCGGCCATCACGCCCACGACGAGAGCTTCCACCTTCCAGCACGACCTGACCTCGTGGTCTATGCCCAGTCCACTGAGGATGTCGCAGACTGTGTGCGACTCTGCGCGCAGTACCGCATACCTGTCATTCCATTTGGTGTTGGCACGTCACTCGAGGGTCATGTAAATGCGGTCTACGGGGGTGTGTCTCTCGACATGTCCCGGATGAATCGACTCTTGCGCCTCAGCGTGGAGGACCTCGACTGCACCGTCGAAGCAGGAATCTTGCGGCAACAACTGGCCAAGGAACTCGTTACACACGGCCTGTTCTTCCCCGTCGATCCAGGCGCAAACTGCACCATCGGCGGCATGGCCTCAACCGGAGCATCGGGCACTACCACCGTTCGTTACGGAGCCATGCGCGAGCTCGTCATGTCGATGCGTGTCGTCATACCCGATGGCTCAATCGTCGAAACGGGCCGTCGCTCCCGTAAATCCTCAGCCGGCTACGACCTCACGCACCTTTTCCTTGGTTCCGAGGGCACCCTCGGCGTGATCACCGAATTGACCCTACGGCTCTTCGGAATACCCGAAGCCACGGCAGCAGCGACCGTGCAATTCAACGATCTGCATGCGGCGGTCGAAGCAGTGATCTCGATCATCCAACTCGGTATTGGGGTTGCTCGAATCGAGCTACTCGATGACTCCGCAGTGGCGGCAGTCAATGCATACTCTGGTCTAAAGCTTCCGAATCAGCACATGCTCCTGCTCGAGTTCCATGGCTCTGCCGAGGTCGTCCATCACGAGTCACAAATGGCAGGAGTCGTGCTAGCCGAGCATGGAGGCTCTAATTTCACCTCCACGACAGACCAAGCCGAGCGCAGTGCCTTGTGGCGAGCTCGACATGACGCAGCATGGGCAATTCGTGCTCAGCGGGCAGGTGCCCAGATCTTCGTCACGGATGTGTGCGTTCCAATTTCTCGACTCGCCGACTGCATCGTCGCCACGCGCAAAGACATCGAGGAATCAAGTATCAATGGGCCAATTATCGGACATGTCGGAGATGGCAACTTCCACGTCGTTGCAGTGGTCAATCCCGAGGACGCAGAGGAGATGCACCGCGTCGAGCGGTTCAACGAGCGGTTGATCTCTCGATCCATCGAGATGGGTGGCACCTGCACGGGCGAACATGGTGTGGGTATGGGCAAGATTGAATACCTAACCCGTGAGCTTGGTCCGGAAGCCGTCTCGCTGATGCACACCATCAAGACATCGCTCGACCCGCTCGGCATCATGAATCCCGGCAAGGTGATCTCTAGTGATTGACGCTCCCTTCGAGCAGTTTGAGCAACGGGGGTTTTGCATCGTCCCTGCTTCCAGCGCCACAACACTCGACGCACTGCGGATGCACATTAGGGATGTTGCCGTTCGACTGATCGGAGCACCTGCTGGTGATGTCAATGTCGACCTGAATACGTTGCACGATCACTTCTCTAGTTCTGATGAATCAGCAAAGTTCCGTCTGGACTTGACCAAGGCAATGCTTGAGGGCAAGGACATCAGTGCAGAGGTGTTTGCGGCGTTCGGTGACTATCTGCCCAAGTTGGTGGGCAATGATGTCCTATCACAGCGTGTGCCCAACGTCGTGTTCCAGCCACCTGGCGACCCACACCCCACCGAGTTGCATCGGGACGCCCCCGCCAACTCTCCGTACGAAGTGGTGGTGTGGTTGCCACTCGTCGATTGTTTCGGCACCAAGAGCATGTACCTGCTCGACCGCGCTTCTTCTGAGGAGGCGCTGTCCACGTATCGACGCAACCCAGATGATCGTGGGGCCTTCCAAGCGGTTCTCGGTCAACGATCCGTCCAATTGTCCGTGCCGTATGGCAGCGCGCTGTTCTTTTGGCCGGCGCTCTTCCATGGCTCAGTGGTGAACACGGAGGGTGAGTCGCGGATCTCGCTGAACACACGGTTCAAGAATCTCTTTGCGCCACTTGGCATGAAAGACCCATTCCGTTATTTCTCAATCCTCCACACCTCACCGCTCACGCGGATGGGAATGCAATTTCAGCGAGAGGAGACGTGAGCAAGCGTCGATACCTCGGGGTGACGCTCACCTACGCCTCGATGATCAATCCCGAACCGGGAATCAAGCGTGCACCCACCGCTGCAGAACAGGTTCGTGCGCTTGCCAATGCCGCCACTCGCCATGGGGGCGTATTGCTTGAACGAGTTGCAACGGCAAGACAAAATGAGGGGCTTGACGAGGATGTCCTGCAGCTGATCCTTAGCGTGGGTGCTGAGGCGATAATCCTCTTTACACTCGACGCCTTGCGTCGTGGTTACAGGATCGATGCTGGGCTGTTGACCAAGATGTGGGAAGAGACGGGTCGAATCGATTTGCTGATTGAAGACGTCCGCTTGACCGATGAGGCTTCCTTCCGCAACTATCTCGCCATGGTTGGGGCAATGAATGAGGTTCGCGAGCGTGATGCTTCGGAAGGATGGAACGAAGTGATCACCAAGTGGGACAAATCGTGAAGCGACCGACGATCAAGATCGTTGGAGCGGTCCTGGCCGCGTTGGTCGCTCTCGGACTGATTCTTCCAGCCATCTACGCCCTGTTTAGCCGTGCCCCCGAAAGCCTCGTCGCCAATCGCTTCACCGACGAAGCCGTTATCCTCGCTACCGATCTTGGTGGCACGTGGTCCATAGCCGAGGGTTCAGTAGTTGGGTACCGAGTCCCCGAACAGATAGGTCTCGCCAAACTTGAAGGTGTTGGACGCACCGGCGCAATATCGGGCACTTTTACGGTGGCTGATGGAGTGCTCAACGAAGCAACGTTCGAAGTGGACATGACTACCTTCACGAGTGACCGATCTCAGCGGGATGACCAGTTTCGTGGACGCATCATGGGAACGTCCACATATCCAACGTCAAGCTTCGAGCTCGCATCTCCTGTCTCGATCCCCGATCTCACTGATCTCGCCTCCATGAAGCCCTTCGTTGTGCGCGGCAATCTCAGACTCCGCGATGTGGCGAAGGAAGTAGACGTTCAGATGTTTGCTGCCATCAACCAAGGCCGGCTCCGACTGACGGGTTCCACCTCAATCGTCTTTGCAGATTGGGGCATTCCGAATCCTTCGCTTCCAGCCGCCTTCATCTTCACCGGAGATCGCGGAACTCTCGAATTCGATTTGCTCTTTGAACCAGCCAACTAGACGAAAGGATCGGTCATGCCCAAGGTCACTCTGCCCACGGGAATGGGGATGTACTACGAGGTTGGGGGATCGGGCCCACCGCTACTCATGATCATGGGCACGGCTTCAGGTCACGAGACATGGGCTGGCCAAGTGGCCGCATACCGCGACGACTTCACGGTGATCACGTATGACGCTCGCGGGACCGGCCAGTCAACGCACACCAAGGATCCCAAGGCTTACACCATGGCGTCACTTGCAGACGACGCGGCTGCGCTCGTTCGACATCTCGGTATCGGGCCGGTGCACGTCTCGGGCCTCTCACTCGGTTCGGCCACGGCACAGGAACTCGTGCTTCGCCACCCGGATCTCGTGAAGTCGCTGCAGTTGCACTGCACTTGGGGGCACTCGGATGAGTGGTTCCGTCGAATGATCGACACGATGGAAGTTCCCGTTGCAGCGGGAGACATGAAGATGTACATCCGCCTCGCGATGATGTGGGTCTCAAGCCCTCACTTCGTCAATGAGCGACCAGCCGACGTCGAGGCCTTCGAGCGCGGATTCCTCCTCGACAATCCCTACCCAGCTTCGAAGGAGGGTATTCTCGGTCACTTTCATGCCGACAAGACTCACTACACCCTCGACCGTCTTCCGCAGATCACCATCCCCACACTCATTACTTCAGGCGAAATGGATTGGCAGGTACCTGCACGCTATGGCCGCGACGTGCACTCACGCATCCCGAGCGCTGAGTTCCACATGTTCAAGGGTCCACAATCAAGCCACATCGCCTTCCACGAGATGGCCGACGAGTGGAATAGTTTCACCTTGAAGTGGTTGAGAAGTCACGACTGACCTCGACCGACGGAGATTCACTCAGCGAGTATTCGACGAATTTCGAATACCAAGTCGGAAACCCCGGGCACTACTGCTGACTCCAACTGCGGACTGAAGGGGATCGGTGCGGTCTTTGATCCCATTCGAAAGACCCGAAGATCCTGACGATGGGGAAGCGTCTCGTAGATCTGTGCCATGACCTCTGCACCAAATCCACCCATGACCCAACTTTCGTGGGCAACCAGCACCTTCCCCGTCTTTGATGCTGACTCAGCAACGGTGTTGATGTCCAAAGGCACGATGGATCGAAGATCGATGACTTCCACAGAGGATCCGTCCTCATCGGCAATTATCCGAGCTGCTGTCAAGGCATGGTTCAACATATTCGAGTAACTCACGATGGTGAGGTCTGAACCCTCACTCACCACCCTTGCTCTCCCCAGTGGCACTGTGAAATCACCTTCTTCAACCGGGGCACGCTGTCCTGTGATCTTCTTATGCTCAAAGTAGATGACCGGATCGGGGTCTGCAATTGCACTTCGCAGCAAGCCCTTGGCGTCATTGCCATTTGAAGGTGCAACAATCTTGATCCCTGGGACGTTGCAAAACATCCCCTCGAGGCTTGAGGAATGCTGCGCTCCTGAAGACCCTCTGATTCCGTCTGATGCGCGCAGCACTATTGGGACAGAAACCTGACCTCCAAACATGTACCGGAACTTCGCAGCCTGGTTGACAATCTCATCCATCGCACCCAGCGTGAATTCCACAAAACTCATTGATGCCACAATCCTGAGTCCAGCCACTGAAGCCCCAACTGAAAGCGCAACTATCAGGGATTCGGAGATTGGCATGTCAACCACACGTTCTGGACCGTACCTATCAATGAGACCTCGGAATTGCCCGAAGTTACCTCCCCAACTAATGTCCTGACCCACGACGACAATCGATGGATCCTCGTCCATGGCAAACTGCATCGCTTCGAGAGTGGCCTGGCCGAAGGACATCTTCTTGGCACTCATGCCGGTCCACCTGTCGTCCACACTCCATCCAAGGCGGTGCTGGGATCGGGAGGGGGCGACTCGACTGCGAACGAATGAGCCCTGTCGAGCTCGTCTTCGACTTCCAAAAATATCTCACCAATCTCACTGCGTGATAGTAGACCCTCAGTCGTGAGATACGAGACAAAAATTGCAATTGGATCGCGTTCATCTCGACTGCTTGTGACCTCGTCCTTGGGTCGATACTCTTCGGCATCACCGACATAGTGACCACTAAAACGATAGGTATACATGTTGAGAAGTGTTGCGCCCTCGCCTGATCGAGCACGCTTGATCGCCCGATCAGTCGAGAGGAGCACAGAAAGAAGCTCATTCCCGTTTAACGTCTCGCCGACGACTCCGTAACCGGCAGCTCGAACCGCGATATCATCCACTGCCGTTGTTCTCGACGCTGCAGTGAACTGCGCATACCGATTATTCTCACAAACAAAGATGACAGGAATGCGGTGGACTCCAGCGAAATTCAACGACTCGTGGAACGTGCCCTTGTTTACTGCTCCGTCACCGAAGAAGCAGACCGCAACGTCGCTTCTCCTCTGATACTTGATCGCAAAAGCAGCCCCTGTGGCGATGCCGAAACCACCACCAACGATTCCGTTTGCACCGAGCATCCCCACCGAGAAATCCGCCACATGCATCGATCCGCCTCGCCCGCGGCACACACCGGTCTCCCGACCATACAGTTCCGCGAACATGGCGGCAGGGTTTACTCCTTTGGCTATTGCATGTCCATGACCTCTGTGAGTTGACGTGATGTAGTCAGATGGCGTCAATAGGTCACAGACACCCACCGCAGTTGCTTCCTGACCAGCACATGAATGCACGAAGCCCGGAAGGTGACCCTCCTTGAACAACCGTTCAACCCTAGTCTCAAACGACCTGATCACTTGCATTTTTCGAAGTAGGTGACGAGCGTGGGATGAGTTGCGTATCGGACTACTCATTTGCTACTCGCTTCACTGTGCGCTGTACCCTCCGTCGATAGCGATCACTTGTCCCGTAATCGAAGATGTGGCATCAGAAGCGAGGAAGAGCACAGTATTGGCAACATCTTCTGGTTGAGCGAGCCTCTTGAGTGGCGTACGGGAGAGAAAAAAATCTCTGAGCTCTGGTTCCTCTAACCATTGTTTCTTGACTAGTTCAGTTGCAACATGCCCCGGAGCAACCGCATTCACTCGAATCTGTCGTGGGCCCCATTCAACCGCGAGTGTCCTTGTCATTTGCACAACAGCACCCTTTGAGGCTTGGTAGCCGACACTTCCTGGGTAGCCGACCAATCCACCGATGGATGCAATGTTGACGATTGACCCCGAACCAATCTCACCCATTGGTCTGGCCACTTCCCGACACATTGCGAACGTTCCGGTGAGGTTTGTGGCAATGACACGGTCCCAAAGATCATCAGGGTAGGAATCGGCCGGCGATCGACCACCGATACCTGCACAGTTCACACAGATGTCCAACCCATCTAGTAGCTCAATCGATTTCAAAACTGTCTCACGGACACTGTCGCGATCCTGAAGGTCAAGATGGACCCTTCGGTGTCCAGCCTCTGATGGGGCCGTGTCTGAACCCCTCTCAATACTGATGTCTGCTCCTACCACATCCGCCCCAGCCGCGACGAATGCAGCTGCGATTGCTCTTCCCAGTCCGCTCTCAGAACCCGTCACGACTACTCGCTTTCCCTTGAGGCCGAAGGCTCCGAGAAGTTCTGGACTCATTGGACAATTAGGGCAATGACCGTGCCAGCAGGCACGTCATCTTCGGATGCATCAATGAGTATCCGCAGTTTGCCCGATGCGGGAGCCTCAACCTCGATCTCGGTCTTCTCAGACTCCACCACCACTAGCGGGGCACCTTGTGCAACGTTTCCTCCGTCAGGTACGAGCCACTCAAGTATCACAACTTGCTCGGCCAAGCCGCTGTAGGCAATGCGGACCTCCACCCCGTCATCAGATGTGACCATGGCGGGCGAGCCCTTCGACTGGACTGAGGCCATCGCGCATGTCTGCCCGTACCAATTCTTCGATCCCACAGATTTCTTCCGCCTTCACGAGTACAGCGGCAATGTACAGTTCTGGCACGACAAGAATCCCGTCGAATTCCGCAAAAATCAGATCACCTTTGCAAACTGTCACACCACCAATGGTGACTGGTTTGCCCGAAGACACCATTTCCCATCTTCCGATGCCGTTACGCGGATTCACATCTCGATAGAAGACTTGCAGTCCGATCTCACGTAGACCTGCAGTATCACGAAGATTCCCATCGAGTACTACACCCACGCAGCCGTGCTTCTGCGCCGAGTTCCCGGTAAGTTCTCCGAAATGTCCGACGAGTGATCCGTTGTTCTTGGAGACGATCACGGAATCAGCTTCAAGTTGATCAAACACCTCAAGATACGAAGAGATACGAGCCTTGCCCTCGTCCCACGACACCGGCGGCACGATTTCGGTTCCCTCTAGTGTGAAGGCGATTCCCACGAACGACCTCTCGGGAAATAGTGGGCGGAGAGACGAAGGCAACACCAACTCCGGCACATCGAGTTCGTACATAGCATCAATCACGGCCGGAAGATATAGGCGCCTATACCTGGCGCAGGTCTCGGAGCGCGATAGGCCAGACTTGCTCAGTTTCCCCTCCTCTGACTTCTCAGATAGCGCACTGATGCAAGCGCATAGATGACCGCAGCCTCCACCGCACCATCTACGTTCATCGCCTCATTTGGACTATGTGCTTTCGGTAGCATTCCCGGCCCAAAGGATGCAATACATGGAACCCCTGCTGCATTCTGGATGTAGGCAGCATCCGTTGCGCCCGGAAAAGCACTCAGTTTGGGAGTTTCTCCTAGAACGGATTCCGCAGCCGAAATTAGTGAGGCAACTACAGGGTTTGATCCATCAATCTCGGTTGCCTCGACCATCAGGTACCAGTCCAACTCTGCCCTCAATTGGGGATCGGCTGCCATTGCATCGGCAAGAAATCTCTGAACGTCTGCCTTAACTTGCTCCTCTGTCATCCCGGGCACGGTTCGAACGTCCGATGCAAACTCTGCACGACCGGGAAAAACACCGTAGGTAACGCCCGCTGAGGCCGTCACCCCAACATTTACGGTTGGACCAAGATGGCAGTAAGGGTGTTCCGAATATGTCAGATAATCTCGCAATTGACGCTGCATCTTGATCGCTAGTTCGGCCATTTTTAACGTCGCATTGACCGCAGGAAGTTGATCTGAAATTGACGAATGCATTTGGGTCCCATATACGACGACTTTGAAGAGAGCTGCTCCACGGCTAACCAGATGCAGTGACTCCCATTCACGAAGAACGCCAGCAGGCTCACCAATCACACAGACGTCCGCATCTATGTGGCCTTCTGCAGCCAACCACTTTGAACCGTATATCGAACCATTTTCTTCATCTGCTGTCAGGGCAAGAGACAAACGACCAGGGATACCGCCGACTTCATTGAGGGCTCCCGCCGCGTACACCATTGCCGCCACTGCGGCTTTCATGTCCCCCGATCCAAGCCCAATCAATTTGCCATCAACCACCGTCGGCTCGAAAGGATCCGTTTTCCACTCAGCCAAGTTGCCTGGTGGTTTGGTGTCAATGTGACCTGAGAGCATGATGCTCGGTCCATCATCCGTTCCACGCACATGAGCTACGACATTTGGCCGCTGTGCATCCATCGCTACAACCTGGATTTCCTTGACACCGAGTTTCTGAAGACGCTTGGTCAACATCTCACTGACAGCGACTTCGTTGCCCGGTGGATTGACGGAGGGCGTACGGATGAGTTCACAAGTGAAATCAAAAATCTCCTGCTTGTGCTTCTCCAAATACGCAACAATTCTGCGCTCAGTCTCATCCGTGAGCGAGTTCCTTAGTCGATCAAACACTTCTATTCCTGCCTCGGACCATTCTGGACGAACCTTGCCAGTCGATTGATACCTTCACTGATAGTTGCTTCATCAGCAGCCAGCGAAATTCTGACCATCCCCTTCCCCCCGGGTCCAAACACACTTCCAGGAGAAACTGCAACTCCCTCAGTGCGGAGGAGGTCTACCGCAAAGTCGAGACCACCGTCATTGCCGAATTGACCAACATCAAGCAACATGTACAGGGTTCCCTGAGTTTCATATGCGTGGATTCCGACATTGGCCGCGGTCTTCAACGCAAGCTGCGCACGCACCGCATAAGCCTCTCGCATCGCTTCAATTGGCTTGCGAGGACCAGACAGAGCGGCTTCAGCCCCCTTTTGGGAGATCGTGCTCGGACATGAGAGCAACGGTTCCTGCGTCCACCTCAGGAGCCTCGGGACTTCTCCCCTCGCCACGGCATATCCCACTCTCCAACCAGTCATTGCGTAAACCTTTGAGAAGCTAAAAATCGAAATCACTCGACCCGACACGTCATACCGTGCCGATGGGACATGGACGGCAGTGGGATCAGTCAAGAGTTCGTCATAGACCTCGTCACTAATCAGCCACAGATCGTGCTTGTTGGCAAATGAGACCATTGATTCAACCGTGAATTCGTCAAAAACTCTTCCTGTTGGATTGGACGGCGAATTGGAAAACACCACCTTTGAGCGTGGTGTGATGAGCCTCGACATCTCGTCAAAGTCGGGCAAAAAGCTGTTTTCAGCCCGAAGTTGATAGAAGACCGGCACCCCTCGCAGGAGTCTCACCATCTCATCCATGTTTGGGAAGCCAGGAGTAGGAAGCAATACTTCGTCGCCAGGCTCGAGCAAGACACTGAAAGAGCTGTACAGAGCATTCATTCCCCCCGGAGTAACCACGACCTCCTCAACGGTGGAGTCAATCTGATTGACGCTGCGCAGCTTCTCAACCAACAACTCACGTAGAGACAACAGGCCACCGTTGGGTCCGTAGCCAGTGTGACCCCGTCTAGCCGCCTCGGCAGCACCTTCAATGATGTGCGAGGGAGTAACGAAGCTTGGTTCACCAATTTCCAAACGCAACGCGTGCTCTAGACGATTGGCCTCATCGAAAATGACTCTGATCGCTGAACGCTTGTAGCTGAGTGCACTTGTCGAGAAGCCAACCATCGACTGCGCTAACTCTGCTTCAAGGCTTTCGCCTTCCGTTCGAGATCAGGGCGCTGACCTGGATCAAAGTAACGCAACGACCAGTCAGCTCCCTGCCATGTAGTCAACTTTGAAATCGGGGTCAGCTTTACCAAGTATCGCTCCCAGCCATATGAGGCCTTAAGTTGCTCTGGACCAGTCGGACCGGAGTACCGCAATGCCATTGATTCAGCAATGGGAACCCACTTTGAGCCCTCACCACGGGTCGGACCCTCCACCACCTCCGCTTTGCACTGGGCAAGCACCTTCCTGATTCTTGGATGAGCCATTTCCTCAATGCAAATCGCACACCGTTCATCATTCTTGAGATACTCAACCCACTTCGATCGCTTTCGGCCCACAACGTAGAACGACAATCCGTCCCAGTGGTACCAAAGGGGCGTCACCATTGGCCAACCCTTTTCATCGAGATACGTCAACTTCAGCAGCCAGACGCTTGATGAGCTTGCAAGAAATTCCCGAATCTCGCCTTCGCTCAGCCCACCAGCACCCGAACCTTCTTCGTAATAACGCTCTTGCTGAAAATTGCCCACAAAAGACCCCCAGATGCAACCGTAGTTTGATGCCGCCTAATGTTATAGCATCATCCGTGAGACCACGAACTTGGGGATTTAGCTCGTTCAGGGATCTCGGGACCTTTCAGGTTTTGGTCTAGCAATGCCAAGAACATGGGAAGTCATAATAGGAGGTGGTCAATCATGACCAGATTCATTGGCAAGAACGTGTTCATCACCGGAGCTGGGAGCGGATTCGGCCAACGCACTGCGCAGCTATTCGCGGAAGAAGGCGCCAAGAATGTCTACATCGTCGATCGGTTGGCGGATCGCCTGGAGAAGACCTCCGAGCTCGTCAAGGCCGCGGGCGGCAATCCAGTGCCGATCTGTTGCGATCTCGGCGTGATGGTCAACTGTCGTGAAGCAATCAAGACGGCACTCACTGTTGATCCAAAACTCGATGTGATGATTAGCAATGCTGCTGCGTGGGCGAACGAGCACTTCCTCGACATCACCGAAGAGTCGTGGCGTCGCGTACTGGCGGTGGACTTGGATGCCTATTTCATGCTGGCAAACCAAGCGGCCCAGGCGATGAAGGACACTGGTGGGGGTTCGATTCTCTTCACCTCCTCGATCAGCTCACTCGGTCACGGCCGCGGATTCACCTCGTATGCGGTGGCCAAGGCTGCGCTCATCTCACTGTCCAAGGCAATTGCAGTGGAATGTGCGCCGTACAATATCCGTGCCAACTGCGTGAGCCCAGGCCCAGGCGATACCCAGCAATCGGTAGACCTCACGAGTGAAGAGCTGATGAACAAGTGGCGCAAGGAGGGCTTCCCTGTTGTTCCTCTCAATCGCCTCGCCTCGACCGACGACATTGCCAAGGCATTTCTCTATTTGGCCTCGGATGATGCCAAGTATGTGTCAGGAATCAACTTCGTCGTCGACGGTGCCCTTACGGCTCAGGCCTACGACGTACCAAAGAACTAATCGAAAGCGAGGTACCCCAGTGATCAAGACGATCGGAACCGCATATCGGCGTGAAGACTTCTCCAAAGAGGCATTTTTCGACTACTGGCTGAATGTCCATGCACCCATGTCTCGTGAGGCTCCAGGGATCCGGGGATACGTCGTCAGCGAAATCATGCGCAAGATCGCGGGGGAACTCGAAGTAGACGCGTTCGTCGAACAATGGTTCGACGACGAAGAGGCGCTAGACAAGGCGACGGCCTCTCCCGCTGGCCAGGCGGCATGGGCAGACGTTGCCAATTACGCCAAGACCACCGGAACTTTTTGGGTGGCCAAGCAGCACATCATCGTTCCGCCTCCGGCCACCTCCAACGGATAGCCGAAGAAGAACGAGTAATTCCCAACTATACGTACCGCTCGGCGGTACCAAAACGAAAGGCAACCACATGGCAGAGAGTTGGAGAGGAAAGATTGGGGCAATGGATCCTGCACGACGGAACTTCTACCTCGAAGGAGGAGCGATCGTTCGCATTGCAGCCCTCGATGAAGATGGGTATCCCCATGTCGTGCCCGCTTGGTATCACTGGGACGGTACGAGCTTCTGGTTCGTCCTCCGCGAGCGCTCCGAACTCGCTCTCTTCATGGCCAAGCGGCCGAAGATTGGCTTCGTCATCGACGAAGGCTCAATAAAGGATGAGGAGAAAAACCGCTTCTTCGAAATGCCCAAGGTGTTCGCCAAGGGCGAGGTCGAAGTAGTCGAGGAGCCGAACATCGGTGGCAAGTGGGTGGAGATTGCCAAGCAGATGGCCGTGCGTTACCTCGGACCACACGGGCCCGAGTACATTGGCGCCAACATCAACCAGCCACGTTGGCTCTTCCGCATCACACCGAAGGAAATGAAGACGTGGGAAGGAACGGCCTGGGCCAAGAAGTACTGGGTCGAAAACGACAAGACCAAGTCGTACGAAGAAGCACACGGGCTCGCCAAGTCCTGACTCACGCCGAAATGGCCGGTGCACTGTTTGATCTCACAGGGCGGGTCGCCCTGGTGACGGGTGGCTCACGCGGCCTTGGCGTAACCATGGCGACTGCCCTCGCAGAGGCTGGCGCAGACATCGTGATCACGAGCACGAAACAGCACGAGATCGATGCATCTGCTCAACGAATCGCAGACGCAACTGGTCGGCGAGTCGTCGGGTATGCCGGAGATGTAACCAGCGAGTCGAGTTGCGTCGAAATAATCAAGCGTGTCGAATCCGACTTCGGTCGGCTCGACATTTTGGTCAACAACGCAGGCATCAACCTGCGCGGCAGCATCGATGAATTGCGGCTTGCCGACTTCGAACGATCCCTCGCTGTCAATGTCACTGGCACCTGGCTGATGTGTCGCGCAGCAAAACGACTACTCTCCAAATCACCGGCTGCACGGGTCATCAACCTTGGGTCGTCATTCGGCACGATCGCCGCAGCAAATCGCACCTCGTATACCGCTGCCAAGGGTGCTGTGCATCAGATCACTCGGGCACTCGCGGTGGAGTGGGCAGACATTCCGATCAATGTCAATGCGCTTGCCCCCGGCCCATTTCTCACCGATATGAATCTCGAGCATCAGTACTCCGAACACGCCATCCGAGTCATATCACAAGAGATATTGTTGAAGAGATGGGCGGAACTGCCAGAAATCGCTGGACCACTCGTGATGCTCGCCTCGGATGCATCCAGTTACATGACCGGTTCCATCCTCGCTGTCGATGGCGGGTGGACCACCCACTGAGCCATTGTCGCTGGGTCGTTACCCGACCACCCAGAAGTAGAGAAAGACATTATGGCTGATATCGCCAAAATCAACGGCACGAAGATCTGGTACGACCTGATCGGATCGGGCGAAACTGTCGTCCAAATCGGTGGTGCCGTGTCAGCTCATGAGGGGTACGACCCGGTCACCCCAGATTTAGCCAAGCACTACCAAGTTCTCAACTACGACCATCGTGGGTATGGCGGCAGTGACCGTCCCGAACAGCGCTACACGATCGATGTCTGGTGCGACGATCTCGTTTCCTTGCTCGACCATGTGGGTAAGGATCGCGTGCACGTGCACGGAGGCTCGATGGGCAGCTTCGTGGCCATTGCCTTTGCCCTCAAATATCCCAAGCGTGTCAACAAACTCCTCCTAGGTGCAGGTGCCGTTGCCAAATGTGACGGCATGGGCGTCTCGCACTTCCGAATCTGGCAGTACCTCGCCCGAGCCTACGGCGTTGGTTCCCGCGAAGTCGGAGAGGAACTCGTCAACAAGGCGTTCTCTCGCCGCTACATCGACACGATGGGTCTGGATGCGCTGACCGACGCAACCGTCGACACTGCCAGCAGAATTGCAAGCACGCACGTGTTCATCGATGCCTGCCAGGTGATGATCGATGCCGATGTGCGCTCGCAGCTCGCCCATCTCGATGCACCGACATTGGTGATGGTCGGTTCGGAAGATGTACTCACACCACTCGATGCAGGCCCCGGCGGCGTCGGCGCTCGACAAGTTGCACAGATGATCCCAAATGCCAAGTTGCAAGTCTTCGAAGGTGCTGGGCACGCGCACTACGGCGAACAAGCCGAAGAATCGGTCAAGGCCATCCTTGACTTTCTCTCCTGACTGGTACCCTCCCGCCCATGCCATTTCCCGACATTCGCAAGAACAAGAGCTTCAAGAATCGGCTCTCCGCAGGACATGACGTACTCGGCACCTTCATCATGGTGGGTGGCCCCGAAGTGGTCGAGATTTGCGGAGCAGTCAACCTCGACTTCGTCATTCTTGACACCGAACACACCACAACAGGGTGGGAGAAACTCTCCTCGATGTGTCTCTCGGCGTTATACACGGACGTCTTTCCCCTGGTTCGGCTGGGCAGTACATCACGCGACCTCGTTACCCGCGCCCTTGACATTGGCGCTCGTGGCGTGATGTTCGCCCAGGTACAAACTGCGGATCAGGCACTCGAGGCCGCGAGGGCCTGTCGTTATCCCCCACTCGGCACCCGTGGTGTCGTATCGGGCCGCAATGTTGGCTGGGGCATCACGATTGGTCTCGCCGACTACATCGAGGATGCCAACCAGGGCGTCGTTTGCGTAATCCAAATCGAGACCCGCGAATCGGTCTCAAATGTCGAGTCCATCGCTGCGGTCCCGGGCGTCGATTGCTTGTTCATCGGTTTGTCGGATCTCAGCGTCGATCTTGGTGTACCAGGTCAGGTCCAGTCCCCACATGTCGAGGCAGCAGTCGGCAAAGTGATTTTGGCAGCAAGAGCGAGAGGAATCCCCGTAGGAATCCCGCTCGCCGACACTTCACTCGCCTCCAGCTACCGCCGACGCGGCATATCGTTTTTTGCCACCACCGATCGCGGTGCACTCGCGTCGGGGATGACTGCTTACATGAAGGGCCTTACTTCTTGAAGCCGTGAGCCTCTTCGAATGACGGCCCACCACTGGTCTCCACCCAGTAGCGCCTTGCCCAGCCAACACCCTTCCACGTCTTGATTTCGCTCGGCGTGAGTCGGATCAACCAGCGCGGCTGCTTGAGCGTGGATTCAAGATACGACGGACCATTTGGTCCGAGGTAACGCACCGCCATCTTCGCGGCGATATCCACCCACTTGCCACCGACGTTCGGTGTTTCCATTACTTCGGCGATCCCGGAGGTCATCACCTTCGGAATCTGGGCCATCTGACCACTCGAGTTTTCTGGCTTGCCGTGCTCCTTGTCGATTACGACGGCAACGCGACCATCCTTCTGGATGTACTTGCACCACTCAGAACGCTCACGCCCAACGAACCACAGACTGCGACCGTCCCACTGGTACCAAATCGGCACGACATACGGCCAGCCATCATCACGGAGACACGCCACCCGAGCCAGCGCGTCGCCGGCCAAGAATGCATTCAATTCATGCTGCTCGAGGCCACCCATGGCCCCGCGGTATTCTTCGCTCATTTGCCCTCCTTGATCGGACCACTCGGGTCTCCCACCAAAGTTCTAGCATTCCCATCATGGGTTTGACCTCGGTGCCAGTAGGGCAGATTACATCGGCCTTGTCCATTCGGGACGTCTTCCATTCCTACTCACAGCGTTCTGCCCTCAGCGGTTCGAAAACCAGGCGAACCGACGTCTTGAAGGGAATTTCCCTAGAGGTCCCTGAAGGTCAGACGCTTGGCCTCGTCGGTGAGTCCGGCTGCGGCAAAACCACCCTGGTCAGAGCCATCCTGCGACTGATCGAACCCACTGCAGGGCAGATCCTCCTCACCACTGACTCGGGGCAGATAGATCTCCTGCAGTTGTCCAGAGTCGAACTGAAGCGAGTTCGCCGAGGTCTGCAGGTGGTGTTTCAGGATCCCTACGGGTCACTCAACCCACGGATGACGGTCTTCCAGATGGTGTCAGAGCCACTCCGTGTGCACCTGAAATTCGGTGCAGAGCAGTGCAAGGCGCGTGTGCAGGAACTCTTAGAACTCGTCGGTTTGGACTCGAAGATGGCTAATCGTTATCCACACGAGTTCTCCGGTGGTCAACGTCAACGAGTGGGTATAGCCCGCGCGCTCGCGTTTGAGCCTCAGGTATTGATCTTGGATGAGCCGGTTTCGGCACTCGACGTTTCGGTGCAGGCGCAAATCCTCAACCTGATCATGGGCCTGCAGAAGAATCTCAACCTCACCTACCTCTTCGTCTCCCACGATCTCGCAGTCGTCGAACACGTGGCCGACACGGTAGCGGTGATGTACCTCGGCAAAATCGTCGAGTACGGCGAAACCGGTTCGGTCTTCCGAAATCCAGCCCACCCCTATACCCAGGCGCTGCTGTCCGCGAGCCCGATCCCCGACGTGGTGGCTGAGCGACAACGCACCCGCATCGTGCTTCGTGGCGATACCACATCTGTTGCTGCTAATGCTTCAGGCTGTCAGTTCCTCCCACGCTGCACGGTTGGTGCAGGCAAGGATCGTTGTGCCAGCGAATCACCCTCGCTCGACGAAGTGCGTACAGGTCAACTTGCCGCTTGTCACTTCCCCCGAGGCTGACCAAATGACGCCCCCCCATGCAGCAGAGGCAATGAGACGTCTTCCCCGCTCAGGCATCCGTCGCATCTTCGACGAAGCCTCGAGATACCCCGATTGCATTCGCCTCGAAGTCGGCGAGCCAAGTTTCTCTACCCCCGAGCATGTGAAAGCCGCGGCACGGGACGCAATGGCGGCAAACTTCACGAAGTACACCCCGAATGCAGGAATCCTCGAGTTGCGTGAAGCGATCGTCGACAAGGTGAAGCGACGCAACAACCTCATAGCGACTACTGACGACATCGTCGTTACCAACGGCGGTGTGGCGGCGGTATTCACCACGCTTGCTGCTCTCATCAACCCAGGTGACGAAGTATTGATTTCAGATCCAAGTTGGCCTAACTACTTGCAAATGACCGTTCTCCTTGGCGTGCAGGCGGTGTACTACCCCCTGAAGCTGGAGAACGATCTCATCCCCACAATTGCCGACATCGAAGCACAGATCACTCCTCGTACCAAGGTGTTGCTCATCAATTCACCGGGCAACCCCTCGGGATCATCCATCCCCGAGTCACGCTTGCGCGAGATCCTCGAACTTGCCCGCAAGCACAACCTGTGGGTGATCTCCGACGAGGTGTACGACGAGATCTACTTCGACGCACCCCCCGTCTCCATACAGTCTCTTGATGCCGATGGCCGGGTAATCACCGTGTTCAGTTTCTCCAAGACGTACGCAATGACCGGATGGCGTGTCGGCTACCTCGTCGGGCCACGAGACATTGTGAGCCACATCCTGCGAGTACAAGAGCCCGTCACATCCTGTGTCAACTCGGTGGCCCAAAAGGCGGCCGTCGCTGCCCTTACTGGCGACCAGTCATGCGTGGCCGAAATGCGCTCCGCCTATGCCACCCGTGCCAACCTTGTCACCAAGATTTTCGACACCCACGATGTTCCCTACGCCCGGCCCTCCGGTGCGTTTTATACGATGGTGGAAATCGCGCGTTCAGGCCTGACCGATGTAGATTTCGTCTCGCGCATGATCACCGAGAGGCGCGTGGCGGTAGTGCCAGGCTCAGCATTCGGACCCAATTCCGGTGCATTCGTTCGGGTGTCACTCGCCTCAAGTGAAGATTGCCTAGCCAAGGGTGCGACGCGCCTTTGTGAGGCAATCAACGACTGGCGTCGCTAAAAACGAAAGAGGCTGAGCGCGGTGCCACCGCGAATCATCGCTCGATCTTCTGCATTCAAATTTGGTAGATGGCGGTCAAGCACGTTGAGCACCTCGGCATAGCCCGGTTCGAACTCAATCCACGGCCAATCAGAAGCCATGATCATGCGCTTCGCACCAAATGCGGCAAGGAGCCGCTCGGTCACTACCTGTAAATCTCCGTAGGGATACGGACACTTCGTGAATGCATAATGACCGGAGAAGTGCACGTAAACATTCTGATGTTGGGATGCCAACTTCTCCACTAGCGGAAGACCAACCGGTGGCAGTTCAACATCGAAATGTGGACGAACATGATCGTCGATCTGAAGCTCAGAATGGATATCTGGGAGAAATCCGAGGTGATTCATGACCACCCTCAATTTCGGCAACTTGCGCATCACCAACTCAAGTGCTCGCACCTGCACCGCATCCCCGTAGAACCACATCACTAGACCAATCTCAGCCATCAAACTCAAAATCGGAAAACACGCGAGATCATCCGGCCGCGAACCCTGTTTTGCACCTAATCCAAAGAAACGAAGTCCCTGCAGATCACACTTTGCCAACCTAGATTTCACTCCATCGACATCATCTGGTTCATCTAAGTTGTAAACTCCAATGCCTGCGAACTTGCCTGGATGATTTTCAAGTACTTCCGCCAGGTACTCATCATGTCGCGATAATGGAACAACAACCGCATGGTCTACTTCTGCACCAGCCATCATGTCAAGAAGTTTCTCTGCCAATTCTTCTCGTTCGCGCTCAGCCATGATCGGGTATATAGTTCGTGGGTATCTGTCACTTTGCGCCTTGAAAAGGTGCAAGTGTCCATCTACTACTTTGCTCATGATTCCCCTCTGACTAGTAGCTAATTCAAGTACCTCTTAAAAAATATTTCAAGATGGCCACGTATTGCTCCTTCCCGAAGAACTCCCAGGACTCCGGCCCTCATCACCGGACTGTGCACGAGCATCTTCTCTCCCAGTTGAAACTGAAAGTACTTCTGAGTTGGCGTACCAACGAGCTTCTCCCCATCTCCATGCAGCACCATTCGAGTGGCTTGAGCTCGTTGCCCTTGAGAGACGATCGAGTCGTCCAGCACTGGGTTCATAACCAAGTGGGCGACCACGCCATCGGCGCTCCCGATGAGTGACGCCACCGTCGATGTCGCCCCCGAAGCCACGAGCCCAAGTGGTCGACCCGGCTCAGCCAATTGACCAAAGAGTGCTCGCACATCGGCGTGAAGCGAAGCGGGGTCCTGCTCGTCACCATCGGACAAGCCATGGCCGATCAAATCGATGCACACCACATCCCAACCTTGCTCCGCAAGCAAATCAGGCAGAGTTCCAAATTCATCGAGATCCTTACCCAGGTCATGCAAAAACAACAGAGTGCCAGACGACCCCTCAGGAGTGATGCGAAAGCCGCGAACCACGCGCTGGGGCGCAAGCCGAAACTCGACAGCGAGACGTACTGCCACGATCAGCCAACGGGGTTGTGGCAGCGAACCTCGGCTCGACCCCGCACCTGCAAGATCGGACGAATGGTCGAACACTGCACCAATGCACGCGAACACCGATCGACGAATGCGCAACCAATCGGAAGTTCGTCGGGTTGAGGTACGCGTCCTGAGATCGGAGTGAGATCGGACGCCGCACCGCCGAGGCGTGGCACCGCACCGAGGAGTCCGGTGGTATACGGGTGTTGAGGCTTGTCGAACACATCCGACACCGCACCCATCTCAACAACTTCACCCGCATACATCACGGCCATCCGGTCAGCCACAGAGGCCACTACACCAAGGTTGTGCGTGATCAGCATTATGCTCATCCCGCGATTCTTACTCAACTCCTTCAAGCGATCGAGAATTTGGGCCTGCACCGTCACATCTAGGGCCGTCGTTGGCTCATCGGCGATTAGCAACTTCGGTTTATTGACGAGTGCGAGGGCGATCATCACCCGTTGGGAGACACCACCAGATAACTGGAACGGATACTCGTTGAAACGGCGCTCGGGATCCTCGATTCCGGCATCAGCAAGAGCTTCCAGTGCCATCTTCTCTGCCACATCCTTGCCGACTGACTGATGCGCATATGCGGCAGAGGTGAGTAGAGCGCCCACCGTGAACATCGGGTCTAGGGAACTCATCGGATCCTGGAAGATCATGGCGATCTCAGAGCCTCGCACTGATCGCATCTCGGACTTGGACAGCTTGGTCAGATCTCTTCCGTCGTACACGATCGAACCACTCGTGATGAACAGCGGTGGGCTCATTTGCAACTGCAAGATCGACAGCGCCGTCACCGACTTGCCACAACCACTTTCGCCTACCAACGCAAGAATCTCGTTGTGATTGATGGTAAGACCCACATTGCGCACGATGTCGTAGGCGACGTTCTTCGCACACAGACCGACAGAGAGATCCTTGATGTCGAGAAGTGGTGCTTCAGTAATCACTTGCGTAACCTCGGGTTGGCAAGGACGTAGCCCGCGCTCGCCGCCAAATTGCCGAGGATTACAACGACGACAAGCACTAGCGAGAAGAACTGAACGATTGGATAGTCGCGACGAAGCACACCGTTCACGAGGATCTGCCCAACACCGGGCCAGCCGAAAATCGTCTCGACCACAAGCGCATATCCCACGATTTGCCCAACGCGCAATCCGGCAAGCGAGATGATTGGTAGAAGTGAATTGCGTAGCACGTGCTTGAAGTAGATACGGCTCTCGCTAAGTCCGCTGGCACGGAGGGTGCGCACGAAGTCTTGACTCAGGTTTTCCAACATTGCCGAACGAGTCATGCGCACCGTGAGCGCAATACCCTCGGCAGCGAGAACGAGCGAAGGCAGTACGAGGTACTTGAATCCACCCTGACCCGCCGATGGGAACCACCCAAGGGTGGACGAAAACAGCCATACCACGAGCAACGCCAGCCAGAAATTGGGAACGGCCATACCCGCGACCGACACTGAGCTGATGCTCGCGTCCAGCCACGTGTTTCGCCTAGACGCAGCCAACATGCCGAGCGGGATTCCGACACCAAAGACCATCACAATCGCAGCTCCACCAAGAATCAAGCTGTTCTTGATCTTCTCCGTTGCCAACGAACTGATTTTGGCGTTATTGGTGAGTGAGTTCCCAAGGTCACCTCGGACCACCTTGCCCAGATAGTTGACGTACTGGACGAGGATCGGCTTGTTCAAACCGATCTGTTCACGGAACAACTCACGATCCTCTGCGGTCGCTGAAGCGGGCAACCGTGCCGCCGTCACATCGCCACCAGAGAGTCGGATGGCCGCAAATACCGCTAACGAAGACAGCATCAACAACAAGAATGTGAGCAGTGCCTGCTTGACGATGGCAGTCATTTGTTGACCGCCCTCTCTACAGCTGTACGCAGACGCGGATCGAGCAGATCACGTAGACCATCCCCAATCAGGCTGACGCTCAATACCATCGCGAAGATGATCCCTCCAGGGATCGTTGCCTCCCAGTGGTTGAGCCGCAGAAAGTTGCGGCCATCAGAGACCATCTGACCAAGGCTCGGCAGCGGCGGTTGCGCACCAAGGCCAACGAAGGAAAGCGAAGCCTCGGCGATGATCGCCACCGCCACGTAGTAGGAGGAAAGCACCAGCACAACAGGAATTATGTTCGGGACGATGTGGCGAATGACGATGCGCGGTGTGGAGTATCCACCGGACTTGGCTGCCACCACGAACTCCCGCTCCGAGATGCCAAGCACCTCTCCACGCACCACGCGAGCAATGGCGACGGTGTTCACCATGCCCACCGCAAGGATCACAGGTACCAATCCAGAGCCAATGGATGCCGCAGCGAGTACCGCTACGAGGATGAGGGGGAAGCCCCACACGAAGTCGATGCTCGAACTGATTACGGTGTCGACCGCTCCCTTGACGTAGCCAGCGATGAGGCCAACCAGAGTGCCCGCGATCACCGCGATTGCGGTTACCGATACGGCCACGATCAAACTGATCCGAATTCCGAAGGTGACACGGGCCGCAAGATCACGGCCAAGACCATCAGTACCGAACATGAAACCGGGTGTTCCCACGGGCTTATGAGTCATCGACAGGGACTGTTTGGCGTAATCGCCGAAGATGAATGGGCCGATAATTCCGAGCAGAAGAACCACGGTACCGAGTGCCAATCCCGCCACGAGCTGCTTGTTCTCTAGTGCTCGCCGAAACATGTTCACCGAGTCAGACCCATGAACTCACTTGCCGACAAGAATTGGTGCGCCAAGAAATTGACCGACGGGAGAGCGATTGGGGGTTGAATCCGATCGCGCTCCCGCGACTAGTCATCTTGTTTGCCGAACTACTTGTCCATCCAGACGTCGTTGTAGACGGGGTACAGATTCCACACAAACGGCTGCCAGTTCTTCACGTAGTTGTGGTGAACGAACGTTGCGTACTGGTTCATCAGTGGGAGGTACGGAAGTTTGTCCGCCCACTCCAATTGGAACTTCGAGGATGCGGCTATTGTCGCCTCTTCCGTACCAGACTGCCGCCACTCGGCGATTGCCGCGTCGATGGTTGGCTCAACTGCATGGGAGAAGTTGGGCACCGGAATCGTTTCGGACGACCCGAAAATCACGAGGATGTCCAATGGAACCGGCCACAGCCAGAAGAACAATGACATTGGCGCTGAATCTCTGCCCGGCTTCGAAACCTGCTCGAAATACACGGCGCGGTCATACACCTTGAGATTGACGACGACACCGACTTCGGCCAGTTGGGCCGCTACGGCCTCGGAAACCTGCTTCTGCTCGGTGGTGTCTTCAACCGCATAGTCGAACTCAAAGCGAGTTCCGTCTCGCTCGAGCACACCATCGGCACCCGCAACCCAGCCAGCCTGGGCCAACTTGGACTTCGCCAGATTCACGTCGTACTGGTTGTACTTCTCCACCTTGGGCTCGTACTGGCGGTCGGTCTTGGGGAATGGACCGTATGTTGGGTCACCGTTTCCGAAGAGAATTGCATCGACCATAGCCTGGCGGTTGAGCGCATGCGACAGACCCTGGCGGGTGAGCACGTCACCAAAGAACTCCGGGTAGTCCCGATTCAACGCGAGATGGTAGCCCGACCATTCGGGATGCTGAATCACGGTTAGGTCAGAGTTGCCACGCAGACGCTCGAGGTCGGCGAAGCTCGGCCCAATGAGAGTATCGAGTTCTCCACTTTCCAGCTGGGTCGCACGCTGTCCGGCCTCCGTGATCACGCTCCAACGAACGGAGTCAAGGTATGCAGGGCCCTTGTTGGTGATGTACGGCGTGTTGCTGCCTGGGTAGCCGTCCCAACGGGTGACCAACGTGTGGCTACCCGGTACCCATTCGGTATGAGTAAAGGGACCAGTGCCGTCGGCCTTTTCAGTTCCGTATGTCGAGGACGGATCGGCACCACCAGCAGCCTTCCATGTGTCGACGTTGGCGAGAGCCCAATAACCCGTCTTGTGCGGGCTGAGCGCGCCGAGCCAAGCATTCTTCATCTTCAACACGACCTTGTTGCCCTCGACCGAGTACCCCTCCATCGGCACCGTGCTTACACCGCCGATAAAACTCGTGTCCATGATCAACTGCAGGAGCTCGCTAACCTGTGCGGCACCCATCGCACCACCGCTGTGGCTGACGCGACCTTCAGGGATCGTGAAGGTGTAAGTCAAACCGTCATCAGAGACCGACCAGTCAGAGGCGAACTGCGGAACGGTATTGCCGTCGTAGTCGTCGGTAACGATGGTCTCGTAGATGCAACTGAAGGCTGGGTCATACCAGTTGGTGGTGACAGGGTCGTGCTTTGAAACGTCACGGTTGTATCCCTCGCGAAGCTGGCCGCCCACCTTTGGGGTGGAAGTTGTGTCTCCCGCGTCACCAGTGTCGGTTTCGGTGTCATCTGAGCCACCACATGCCGCCAAGATTGCCGAAGCAGCGCCGATTCCGATACCGAGGCCAAAGAGACCTTTTGCGAACTGTCGGCGGGAAATTCCGCCGCGCATGTACTTGTCAACGAGCTCGCCGGCTTCATCGCCGTATTGCTCCCTTGTCATATTGACGATCATTGCGAAATCCCCCTTTGAAGTAAGTTTTTTGCTGCTGAATTCCTTGCATTTGCTCGGCGACCTCTTGTGATGAAGGTCACCTTCCGAAAAAGACTATAACAAACCCGATGATGCATAGCAAGCCCGCTTGGGGATTGTCATAACCCTCAGACTCCCGGCCATTGAACCTCCGTTTCGTCGCTAGCGACGGACGCTTCGACCCTTGGCACCCAGTACCGCTTCGACGTCCGCCCGGGTGCCCAGGAAGTGGTCGCCATGGGTGGTGTGCTTTAGCGACGCCATCGCTTGGCCGAGTCGCACCCCCCTGTATATGTCGTCTTCCAGTATTCCCACTATCAAACCGGCACAGAACGCGTCACCTGCACCAATTCGGTCGATAGTGGTTGTGGGAGTGGCAGGAAAGTAATCCACGCTCCCTTGGTAGCCCAACCATACTCCATTGGCGCCATCAGTGAGAACGACTGTTGGGGCTGCGAGCTTCTCGGTGAGCAGCGCTACGGCCGCGGCAGATGGACTGTTGACGCCAAATAGATCTGCGGCATCCTCTCCGGTGCACACGATGACATCAGAGGCAGCGCATATTGGCAACAGTGTTCTTACCGCAGCTTCGGCCGACCACAACTTGGCGCGGAAATTCACATCCACGACGCACGTCGCACCTGCAGCTCTGCCACGTCGTAGCAACGCAAGAGCAACTTCGGCACAGGAAGGGCCAAGGGCGGCGGTGATGCCGGAAGTCTGAACAACGGCTGCAGCGTCGACTGGAGACAGGTCGACAGTTTCGAGGGACATGCTCGTTGCGGCGGAGCCATTTCGGTCGTACAAGACGGAGACGCCACGTGGTTCTGGAGCAATCTCGGTGTAGTAAACACCAGTACGTGATTGCTCCACCCAGCTCACGTGGTCGCAGTTCACTCCATGCGATCGAAGCTCCGCGACGATTCGGAGACCCAACGGGTCGCGAGACACCCGCGAAACCCAGGTTGCAGACTTGCCCAAACGTGCCAGCGCCACAGCAACGTTGGCCTCCGCGCCTCCTACCAACAAGTCAAGGGAATGCGCACTGGCAAGAGTGCGTCCAGCGGGTGCCGACAGACGAATTAGAGCCTCACCTAGGGTGACCACATCGCGGCTCACGGCGCGATGACCTGGAGTAGTTCCCGGACCCCGCGTTCAATGTGCGAAACATCTCCCGACTGCAGTGCCGCGGCCGCAAACAAACTTCCTCCAATTCCCACCGCGTAGGACCCAGCATCGAGATATTGGCGCGCATTGGTCAAATCCACGCCACCAGTTGGGATGATCTTGGTCCCGCGCATCGGCGCGCTGACAGCTGCAACAAATTTTGGTCCACCGAGTTGCGCAGCGGGAAAGAATTTCACTGCCGGCGCTCCGAGTGCGAGCGCGCGCGCCATCTCTGTTGGCGTTGCAACACCGGGCAATGGCATGAGACCAAGCTCGAGTGCTCGCTCCACAACTTCCTCTGACAACATCGGCGAAACTACAAATTGCGCGCCGACTGCGGCCACCTGCTCCACCTCAAGGGCCGTGTGTACGGTGCCAGCCCCGACTATGGCACGTGATCGTGCCGCAACAAGGTCGCGAATCTGCCCTATCGCATCGTCAGAGTCGAGTGTGATCTCGAGGATGATCAGTCCGGCGTCCACTGCAGACTCCGTGATCACCTTGGAGAGGGCTCGGGGACACTTGCGTAGCACGCCGAGCGCCCGACGCAGACCGAGTTCACGAAGAACTTCAGCACTCGCCACGATGCCTACCTGCCTTGGAGCTCGAGCGTTGTACCTACCGATTTTGACTCCAAAGCGCATGCGTAGTTCATTTTGTTCGCGGATGGGTATTTGTCCAGAAATTGGCGCACTGCAGATTCACTGAACCGGTGACCAACTGGCACGGAGATGGGGTGATACTCATCCACCTGGCATGGTTGACCCTGTTTCACGTGAAGCACGATTTCATTGTCTCTGCACGTGATGACATAGGCGTACACCGTCGTGTGGAGAGCATGATTACACACTCCGGTGTCGCCATGGTCGTGAGACTTCTGCAGTGCGAAGATGTCGGCTAGAGACGACGCTGAAGCCAATCTCCGCTGAGCGGAATCAAGCCGGCGCTCCGATGTGACTTGATCTTCCTGCAGTGCATCGAATCCCAGCACGACATGATGATTGGTTCTCGCAGTTGGCTCTGATAACTCGACAACATGTACATGCTTGCCACGAATCTCGAGCGAGACTGCGCTTGCAGCATCAATGAGCACAAGATTCCCCCAGGAAGTTTCCTGCTTCGCGCACGCATCGACCACCGCCTCGATCGCGCTCGGCACGTTCCGTCCTTTGCGAAGAGCGACTTCAGTCATCACGTCGTAGTTTTCAAGTCCATCAAGAGTCGCGACATTGGAATCGCAGCACAGCACTCCGTATCGATTCGCCCCAATGGAGAACCCAGAGAACTGGTCCAATGCGGGATCTGTGCCTGCCCAGGTGGTCATTCCACGGACTCCAAACACTGTCTCGTCGAGAACTATCTGATCATCGAGATGGCTGCGCCCAAAATCCTTGTTCTTGATGAGTGCATGCGATCCGTCCGAAAATCTGAGGACTCCAGTGGTACACACGACGCCTACTTTATTACATCTCTATTCGTTCGTTAGCATGGCCATCATGCGCGCGATGGTGATGCGCTCGGCTAATGCCGTGTTGCCCAGCCTTCCACTCGCCCTCGAGCAGCGGCCTGAACCGACCGTTTCTTCTCCGAGTGATGTCGTGGTGCGAATTGCAGGCGCCGGCGTCTGTCGAACCGACCTCCATCTCCTCAACGGGATGCTGTACGCACCCACACCTCTAGTACTCGGACACGAGAACTCCGGATACGTGCACGCGGTCGGTAGCGCAGTGACCTCAGTTGCAGAGGGCGACCCGGTGCTGTGTTACCCATTCATCACCAGCGGCCTGGAACGCTCTGAGCGAGCTGGCGGGCATGCCAGTGCCAACGATCGGCGTACTCCCGGAATCACTACCGACGGCGGATATTGCGAGTTAATGCTGACGTCCGAGCGATCCGTCCTCCGGGTACCTGGAACAGCCGACCTCGTTGCCCTGTCGACGCTGACCGATGCCGGTCTCGCGGCTCAGCGCGCATGCACGAGGGCATCAGCGCAACTTGGGGCTGGTGATGTCGCAGTACTCCTCGGAATCGGCGGTCTCGGGCATCTTGCAGTGCAGATTCTTGGTGCCATTTCGGCGGCAACGATTGTTGCCGTTGACATTAACTCCGATACTCGAGCCTTTGCGTTGCAACTTGGGGCGGCCGCCTCGCACCATCCCGAGGACTTGGACAGTTACACAAATAGCGCTCGGGTGGTGATGGACTTCGTCGGATCTGACTCCACCGTCGAACTCAGTCGCAGACTGCTGCGGTTTGGTGGTAGTTACGTCGGTGTGGCGATAGGTGGACACATTGAACTCCCCCTGACCGATCTTGTAGAACGCGAATTGCGATTTGAGGGAGTCTTCGTCGGAACCTACGAGGACCTCTGCAAGGTGACCACCTTGGCATTGAGTGGCAGGGTGCGACCCACGGTGCAGAGATACGACCTCGTTGATGCCAATCGAGCCCTTCATGACTTAGCGGAAGGCCGTGTTCGGGGTCGAGCTGTCTTGACGCCTTGAGCTCCTGCCGCATGCTGCCGAACGAGTACGCGAACTGCCCCAATCACCCATATGGGGCGATGATTTTACTGTTATAGCATCTGGCGTTGTGACAAGGCGGGCTCTCATCACTGGAGCAGCCAGTGGCATCGGTCTTGCGACGGCCCAACTCCTTCGAGATCGGGGGCATGACATTGTCGCCGTCGACATCCAGCCACGAAGTTCCGTGGATGCGTTACTTCAATCAAATTACTACTCTTGCGATGTCAGCGACCCGGCTTCAGTCGCAACGCTCAAGAACGAGGTGGGCGATGTGTCCGTGCTCGTGAACTCCGCGGGTGTTGTTGGCCCGAACAAGCCCACATGGGAAGTTTCCGATGAAGAATGGCGCAAGACGATGTCCATCAACTTGGATGGCATCTTCTTCATGTCGCGCGCGTTCGTCCCTTCGATGCGATCCGCCGGATGGGGACGAGTCGTCAACGTGGCCAGCATTGCCGGCAAAGAAGGCAACCCGAACCTCGCTGCCTACTCCGCCTCCAAGGCGGGTGTCATCGGCTTCACCAAGTCACTCGGAAAGGAACTGGCAACCTCAGGAGTATTGGTGAACGCAATCGCGCCCGCAGTAATCGCCACCCCGATGAATGACGACACATCCCCCGAAGTACTGAGGTACATGCTGGCGAAGATTCCCATGGGTCGAACTGGTACCGCCAAGGAAGTAGCGGCCCTCATCACTTGGCTAGCGAGCGACGATTGCAGTTTCTCTACGGGTGCTTGCTACGACATTTCTGGTGGGCGGGCGACCTACTGACATGACTGACCGCTATCTGGTGACTGGTGCAAATGGCTGCATTGGTGCTTGGGTCCTACACCATCTCACACTCGCCGGCGCCGACGTCATTGCATTTGACTTACAGCCCGACGAACATCGTCACCGACTCGTCAACCGCGGGAAAATACCTGAGGTGGAATGGCGCTGGGGCGATCTCACGAAAGCCGAGGATGTCCGTCGTGCAGCGTTGGGAGCTGCCCGAATCATCCATCTGGCGGCGCTACAAATTCCCTTCTGTCGGGCAAATCCTGCTGCGGGAGCCGCGGTCAACGTAGTGGGCACCGTTCACATTTTTGAAGCTGCGAAGGAGTTGGGAATTTCACAGATTGCTCAAGCAAGCAGCATCGCCGTGTATGGCGCAGCATCCGATTGCGACAGCGTGATCTTGCCCGTTGGTTCGGCACGGAATCCCACCACTCTGTACGGCGTCTACAAGGCTGCCTGCGAGGACCTCGCCAAGGTGTATTGGACTGAACACAAGATTCGGAGTGTCTGCCTGCGTCCACACACCGTATTTGGGCCCGGCAGAGACCAGGGCATGACATCCTTGCCCAGCATCGCAATCGAAAAGGCAGTTGCTCGTGAGTCCTATCACGTCACCTACGGTGGACGGCTCGACTTCCAGTATGCCTCAGATGTTGCCAAGTCGTTTATTGACGCCGCCAACTCCGCGCTCGACGGCGCACCGGTATTTGATCTGGCGGGGGCCGCCATTCACGTACGCGACTTCGTCGAAGTCATTCGGACAGCAACGGGATTCTCGGAGATAACCTGTGGCGACGATCAACTCCCCGTCGTAGCGGGCGCAAATGGTGACGCTTGGAAATCGCTTCCAGGTGTTGCGCAGCCAACGGATCTCGCAGTTGCAATTGCGGAAAGTGCTGAACTCTTCAAGTTGGCGAGATCATGAAACTCTTGCGAGTGGGCAACCCCGGCGAGGAACGTCCGTACGTCATTGACGCTGAAGGGATAATTCGTGACGCCAGCAGCCTGTGCCAAGACTTTGGTCCGTCAACTCTCTCACCGGGATTTCTCATGGCGATGTCTAGCAATCTTGACTCCCTTCCTGCGGCCTCTATCGATGGTCAACGCATTGGTGCACCAATGTCACGGCCAGGAAAAGTTGTTTGCATCGGCTTGAACTATCGCAATCACGCCAAAGAAGCGGGCATGCAAATTCCAACAGAGCCGATCATCTTCATGAAGGCCCCCAACACGGTTATCGGCCCCAATGACGATGTTCGAATTCCCAAACGATCGCGAAAGACCGACTGGGAAGTAGAACTTTGTGTTGTCATGGGCTCCCGCGCAAGTTACATCGAGTCAGAATCTGACGCGTTGAGCCATGTCGCTGGATTCGCGATTTCCAATGACGTTTCCGAGCGAGAATTTCAGTTGGAGCGCGGAGGTCAATGGGACAAAGGAAAGTCGTGCGACACCTTCAATCCACTCGGACCGTTCATTGTCACCCGTGACGAAATCACGGATGTGCAAGGGCTCGATATGTGGCTTGATGTCGATGGGGTACGTCAGCAGTCCGGAAGCACTTCCGACATGATTTTCAGCGTGGCCCACATTGTGTGGTACGTAAGTCAGTTCATGGTGTTGGAACCTGGTGATCTCATCAACACCGGAACTCCCGCAGGGGTTGGAAATGGCTTCAAGCCGCCACGATTTCTGCGTCCGGGACAGGAGATTGCACTTGGAATCAGCGGTCTTGGTGAGCAACGCGTAAGGACCATCGCGACTCCCTAACATTTCCCAGGCGCGGCGCGCTGGTCGGCACGGCGCTCGAGCGCCGCACCGTCAGTTGCCTTGGATTCCTTCCCACTCCTCGAGCGTCATCAACACCTCGCGCGGCTTCGAGCCCTCGCTCGGGCCAACGATGCCGCGCT
>Ga0194110_10000343_pt1 | contig 58467 bp, 61 predicted proteins | sample TA2Kig1200mmetaG_FD_146192 | JGI IMG/M metagenome (GOLD analysis project Ga0194110, IMG submission 146192) | Freshwater microbial communities from Lake Tanganyika, Tanzania - TA2015032 Kigoma Deep Cast 1200m | ecosystem: Environmental > Aquatic > Freshwater > Lake | place: Tanzania: Lake...
CAGCTTGCGGCAGGTGGTCAAGCGCGATTTGCCGATCGAGTTCATCCCGCAGCAGCTGACGTCGTACGGCGGACTCGAGCTGCTCCACCGCTATGTACGCCGGCTCGGCCTGTACCCACGATTGCGCCGCGCGTGCGCGGACCTCGGCGGCGACTACGGCGGCGCACGGCTGAGTCTGCTGCTGCTCGCGCTGTTCTACGTCGGGGCGCGACGGGTGGAGCACCTGAAGTATCTCGTCGGCGATCCGCTCGTCCGCCGATTCAGCGGGCTGGCTCGGATGCCCTCGGCGCGCACGGTCACCAATTGGCTGCGCCGATTCACGCACGTGACGCTCCGCCCGCCGATCCAGCTCAACCAGGAACTCGTGCTCGAGTCGCTCGCGCGCCTCGACGTGCCCCGTCTGACCCTCGATGTCGACGGGACGGTCGTCCGCACCGGCGCCACCGCGGCCTGGGCCTTAATGACGGCGCCCATGCTTCGCCTCAAGCGCGTGAAGGGAGACGTTCCCTAACCCCAGACTCGACGACGTCTTCGGACCTTCGAGGCCCGCGACCACCCGGTCGCGGGCCTTTGTCGTTTCTGGGGCGTCGTCGCCAGGAGAACGAGAATGGCACTCTCAGGGATCTGGCTGCCGATCATCACGCCGTTCGTGAACGGGAGCGTCGACTTCGCGAGCTACGACCGGATGCTCGCGCACTACCTCGCGCGGGGCGTGAGCGGCGTGTTCCCGCTGGGAACGACGGGCGAGGGGCCGACGATCGACGAGGACGAGATGGAGGCGATCGTCGATCGCACCGTGAGCCTCGTCGCGGGGCGCGTGCCGGTGTTCGTCGGCATCGGCGGCAACGCGACGGCGAAGGTCTTGAAGACCCTGAAGCGCCTCCAGCGTTACGCGTTCCCGGGCATCGTCTCGGTGTGCCCGTACTACAACCGGCCGAGCCAGGACGGGATGCGGGAGCACTTCACGCGGATCGCCGAGGCGACCGACAAGCGGATCCTGATCTACAACATTCCCTACCGCACGAGCATCAACCTCGCGAACGAGACGTTGCTGCGGCTGGGGGAGCTGCCGAACATCGTCGGCGTGAAGGACTCCTCGGGCAACCTCGCGCAGTCGATCGAGCTGCTGCGCCTGCGCCCGAAGGGATTCGCCGTGCTGACCGGCGACGACCCGTGGCTCTACACGATGCTCGCCCACGGCGCCGACGGCGGGATTCTCGCGTCGTCGCACGTCGACACCGAGCGGTTCCTCCGCGTGTACGAGCGCATGGCGGCGAACGATCACCAGGGCGCGCGCCGGGAGTGGGCGCGGCTCGAGGCGCTCGTTCCGCTGCTCTTCAAGGAAGCGAATCCGATGCCGATCAAGCATTGCGTCTGGCGCCAGGGCCTGATCGCGTCGCCGGAGCGCCGGCTGCCGCTGACACGGATCTCGTCGTCGCTCGCCGATGAGCTCGACCGGACGTTGAAGGCGACCGAGGGGGCGGGCCGCGAGGGACAATTCCCCCATGAACACCGAGCGACTTCGCATCTTTCTCGTGATCTGCGCCGCGGCGATCGCCGCGGTCGTGCCCGCCCTCGCACAGGACGCTCCACGCTCGCCCACGCCGAAGGACAGCCGGCTGCCGGCGCGCCAGGTCGACGTCGCGCGCGGGCTCGAGCACCCGTGGGGTCTCGCGTTCCTGCCCGACGGACGCATGCTCGTGACCGAGCGGCCGGGGCGCCTGCGTCTCGTCTCGCGCGAGGGCGAGCTGTCGGCGCCCGTCGACGGCGTGCCGAAGGTCCGCGCCGGCGATCAGGGTGGCCTGCTCGACGTCGCGCTGAGCCCGAGCTTCGCGCAGGACCGTCTCGTCTATCTCTCCTTCGCCGAGCCCGGCGACGGTGGCGCGAGCACCGCGGTGGCGCGCGGGCGTCTCGGAGAGCGCGGTCTCGACGACACGAAGGTGATCTGGCGGCAGCAGCCGAAGGTCGGCGGCGGCAAGCACTGGGGCTCGCGCCTCGTCTTCCGTCGCGACGGCACGCTGTTCGTGACGCTGGGCGATCGCTTCCTCCAGCTCGAGCACGCGCAGAACCTCGGCGACACGCTCGGCAAGATCGTCCGGATCAACGCCGACGGCTCCGTGCCGAAGGACAATCCGTTCGTCGGCCGCGAGGGCGCGCGACCGGAGATCTGGTCATACGGTCACCGCAATATCCAGGCGGCGACGCTCGACGCGCAGGACCGGCTGTGGACGGTGGAGCACGGCGCGCGCGGCGGCGACGAGCTGAACCAGCCGCAAGCCGGCAAGAACTACGGCTGGCCGGTGATCACGTACGGCCGCGACTACTCGGGCGCGCAGATCGGCATCGGCACGCACAAGGCCGGGATGGAGCAGCCGGTGTACTACTGGGATCCGGTGATCGCGCCGTCCGGGGCGACCTTCTACACCGCGGACAAGTTCCCCGACTGGCGCGGCGATCTGCTCGTGGGCTCGCTCCAGCCGGGACGGCTCGTCAGGCTCAGGCTCGCCGACGGCCGCGTGCAGCACGAGGAGCGCCACGTCATCGCGCCAGGGGAGCGCGTCCGCAACGTCCGCCAGGGGCCCGACGGCTTCGTCTATCTCCTCACGGACCATCCGCGCGGCCGCATCATCCGGCTCGAGCCCGGGGGCTAGAGGGCACTCGCGGAGGGCCCGGATTCATTCCGGGCCCGGAGCGTGGGGGGCTTGGGGGGCGCCCGGAGCCCCCCATGTCCCAACAAATTCCACCGAGGATCAGCACGATCGCGATCACCAGCGACGCCGTGAGCGGCTCGCCCAGCCACAGCGTGGCGACGACCACGCTGAACGCCGGCGTCGCGAGGAGGCCGAGCGAGATCGTCACCGCGGGCAGACGCCGCGTCGCCATCGCGATCGCCCAGTAGGGAAGTCCCGTCCCGGGAATTCCCCCGTACGCGAGCAACGCGATCAACGCCGGCGTCCACGCCCACGCCGGCGCGCCCTCGAGCGTGAGCGACAGCGGCAGCAGGATCACCGTCGCGAGCAGCAATTCCCACGGCAGGAGCTGGAACGGCGTCGCGCGCCAGCGATGGCCGCGGATGTGGATGATGCTGCCGGCCCACAGGAACGCACCGCCCAGGATCGCGGCGTTGCCGACGACCGCCTCGCGGCTCGTCCAGTCGAACGCGAACGGGTTGAACAAAACCGCCAGGCCGGCGAGACCGATGAGCACGCCGACCGCGCGGCGCGCGGTGAGCGGCTCACCGAGAAAGAGGCGCGCGCCCGGTGTGACCCACAGCGGGGTCGTGTAGGCGAGGACCACCGAGCGGCCCGCCGGCACGACCGCGAGGCCGAAGCTCGTCAGCACCGTGAAGCCGACCATGTGCAGCAGCGTGATGCTCAGCAGCACCGGCACGTCCGCGCGCGGCGGAATGATCAGCCGGCCGACGGCGAGCGCGAGCGCGAAGAGCACGACCGCGGCGATCATCGACCGCAGCGTCACCGCCCACAGCGGCGGCACGGCCGCGAGCACGAGCTTGTTCACGGGCCACGTGAGGCCCCAGGCGACGACGACCGTGGCCAGGAACGCGATGCCTTCCTGTCGCTCGCGCATCGCGCGACGCTAGCACGGGACGGAGTAGGATCAGCGTCATGTCAGGACCATTGACCGGTGTCCGCGTCGTCGACTGCACCACCGTCGTGCTCGGGCCGTGGGCCGCGCAGCAGCTGGGCGACCTCGGTGCCGACATCATCAAGGTCGAGCCGCCCGAGGGCGACACCACGCGCCAGCTCGGCCCCATGCGCAACCCCGACATGGGCGCGTTCTTCCTCGCCGTCAACCGCAACAAGCGCTCGATCGTGCTCGACCTCAAGAAGGACGACGCGCGGAGCGTGCTGCGGCGTCTCGCGTCGAACGCCGACGTGCTCCTGCACAACTACCGGCCGCAAGCGGCCAAGCGCCTGGGCATGTCGTACGAGGCGTTCCGCGCCCTGAATCCCGGTCTGATCTACGTGGGCACCTACGGCTTCCGGGCCGCCGGTCCGTACGGCGAGAAGCCCGCGTACGACGACATCATCCAGGCGGTGTCGGGCGTCGCCTCCACGCTGACGCCGCTCGCCAACGAGCCGCGGTACGTGCCGACCATCGTGGCCGACAAGACCAGCTCGATGACCGTGCTCGCCGCCGTGCTCGCCGCGCTCTATCACAAGGCGCGCACCGGCCAGGGCCAGGAAGTCGAGGTGCCGATGTTCGAGAGCCTGGCCGCGTGGGTGATGGTGGAGCACCTCTACGGCGAGACGTTCGTGCCGCCGCTCGACAGTGTCGGCTACAAGCGCGTGCTCAACCGCTATCGCCGCCCGTACAAGACGAAGGACGGCTTCCTCGCGATCCTGCCCTACACCGACAAGAACTGGCGCGACTTCTTCAAGATCGCCGGGCGGCAGGACCTCGCCGACGATCCGCGCTACGCGACGCTCGGCTCGCGCCTCCAGCACATCGAGTTCCTCTACGAGGAGATCGGCCGGATCGCGCCGGCGCGCACCAATGCCGAGTGGCTCGCCGCGCTCGACGCGAACAACATCCCGGCGATGATCGTGAACTCGCTGGAGTCGCTGCTCACCGATCCGCATCTCGAAGCGACCGGGTTCTGGCAGCTCGTGGATCACCCGAGCGAAGGGAAGATGCGGCTGCCCGGCATCCCGGCGCACTACGGCACCACGCCGGCGTCGATCCGGCGGCTGCCGCCGCGCCTCGGGGAGCACAGCGTCGAGATCCTGCGCGAGGCCGGGCTCGCGGCCGGCGAGATCGACGCCCTCCTCGCGTCCGGTGCAACGCGCGTCCCGAAGTAGCCGGTGCCCACCGTTCTCGTCGCCGGCGCGTCCGGGCTCGTCGGCTTCGCGGCGGCGAAGCACTTCGCGTCGCTGCCGGGCTTCAAGGTGCTCGCGGTGTCGCGCCGCCTCCCGGAAGGTCTCGACGGCGTCGAGCTGATCTCGGTCGATCTCACCGACCGCGCACGCTGCGCGGAGGTGTTCGGCGGCATGTGCGAGGTCACGCACCTCGTCTACGCCGCGCTGTACGAGAAGCCGGGACTGATCCGCGGCTGGCGCGAGCGCGATCAGATGGAGACGAACCGCGTGATGCTAGAGCACCTCTTCGAGCCGCTGCGCGCGGCGGCGCGCGGGCTCGAGCACGTCACGCTCCTGCAGGGCACGAAGGCGTACGGCGCCCATCTCGGTCCGATCGCGATTCCGGCGAAGGAGCGGCAGCCGCGTCACGTCCACGAGAACTTCTACTGGCTGCAGGAGGACTACCTGCGCGAGCGGCAGCGCGGGCAGGCGTGGTCCTGGACCATCCTGCGGCCGCAGGTGATCTTCGGCGAGTCGTTCGGGAGCCACATGAACCTGATCCCGGCGATCGGCGTCTACGCCGAGCTGCTCCGCGAGGAAGGCCGGCCGCTCGCGTTTCCCGGCGGGCCGCCGTGGGTGCGCGAAGCCGTCGACGCGGACCTGCTCGCGCGCGCCTGCGCGTGGGCGGCGACGTCGCCCGCGTGCGCGAACGAGATCTTCAACATCAACAACGGCGACGTGTTCGAGTGGCGCCAGGTGTGGCCGGCGATCGCGGACACGCTCGGCATGGACGTCGGCCCCGACGAGCCGCTGTCACTCGCGGAGGCGATGCCGCCGCGTGAAGCGGAGTGGGCCGCGATCGTGCGCCGCCACGGCCTTCGCGCGCCCGAGCGCTTCGCGGACTTCGTGGGGCAGGGCTTCTACTACGTGGACGCGCAGTTCGCCTACGGCGCCAGGCGCCCGCCGCCGACCACGCTGGTGAGCACGATCAAGGCGCGGCAGGCGGGTTTCCACGACTGCATGGACACCGAGGACATGTTCCGGAAGTGGTTCCGGCGGTTTCAGGACCTCAAAGCGCTTCGCGCGCCAGGAACTTGAGCATCGCCGCGTTCACGTCGTCGGCGCGCTCCTGCTGCGTCCAGTGGCCGCAGCCGGGCAGGATGATCGTCTCGCGCAGGTTCGGCACGAACATGGTGAGCGCGGGCAGGAGCTGATCCATCCCGCGGAAGCCCATGACGAGGTCGCGATCGCCGGCGACGTAGAGGGCCGGCACCGTGACCTTCGCGCCCGTCCACGGCGCGAGCAGCTCCCAGCTCCGGTCGATGTTGCGGTACCAGTTGAGCCCGCCGCGGAATCCCGTCCGCGCGAATTCCCCCGCGTAGAAGTCGATGTCCGCCTCGGTGAGCCACGGCGGGACCGGCGCCGTGAGGTCGCGCCCGCCGAGGAAGCCGCGGCTGCGCGAGATCATCCCGGAGCCGCCGCCGACCTTCACCGGCTCCGATCGCGCGTCGCCGGAGCCCCAGAAGAGGACGCTGCGGAGCGTGTGGCGCGGGTCACGCTCGAGCTCGGCTTCGGCGACGCCGGGCTCCTGGAAGTAGAGCTGGTAGTAGATCGTGTCGTCCGTCTGCGGCATCACCGTCGTCGGCCGCCTGGCGCGGCGCGGGATGAACGGCACGCTCAGGCCGATCACCGCGCGGAAGACGTCGGGGCGCAGCAGCGCCGCGTGCCACGCGACGGGTGCGCCCCAGTCGTGCCCCGCGATGACGGCCGGCTTGTCGCCGAACGCCTTGGCGAGACCGACCATGTCGCCGACGAGATGAAGCAGTGTGTACTGATCGATCGCCTCGGGCCGGTCCGTCTGCCCGTAACCGCGCATGTCGGGCGCGACCGCGTGGAAGCCCGCGTTCGCCAGCGCCACGAGCTGGTGGCGCCACGAGTACCAGGACTCCGGGAAGCCGTGGCACATGATGACGAGCGGCCCACGGCCGGCCTCCGCGACGTGCATGCGGAGGCCGTTGGTCTCGACGAACCGGTGGAGAATTTCCGTCACGCGGGCTCCAGGCCGATGATCTCGTTGAACCGTCCGAAGCCGATGTAGAGCGTGGCGTGCAGGGTGAGCTCGAGGATGTCGGCCTCGGAGAAGTGACGCCGCAGCTCCGCCCAGAACGCGTCGTCGACGTTGCGGTGATCGACCGCCAGCTTCTCGGCGTAGCGGACCGCCATGCGCTCGCGCGGACTCAGCCGGTCCGAGCGCTCGTCGTCGATCGCCGCGATCTTCTCTTCCGTCGCGCCTGCTTGCCGGGCCCCGGCATAGCGGGCCTTCATTCAGTACCGGCACCCGTTGAGCGACGCGACCTTCAGGCGCATGAGCTCGCGGATGACCGGATCGACACTGCCTTCCTTGGCGAGCGTGGCGCGCAACGCCGCGAGCGCCTTCATGACGACCGGGTTCTTCGCGTGCGTCCGGGCGCTGACCGACGTGCCCGTCTGGAGCTCGGCCTCCTCGCAGAGGTGCCGGATCTCGTCGTCGACCTGGTTGATGCTGAGCGGCTCTATCCTCGCCATCGTCGTTCCTCCCGGCGTTAGACTACGCCATGCGCCAGGGTATCCGCACCGAGCTCCCTCTGCCGACCATGCTCGTCTCGAACGAAGAATTCCTGCCGCTGCCGCAGACTCCGGAGCAGCGCGCGGTCGAGCACCGGATCCTCGCGGACGCGGGCCGGCTCGCGCCGCGGCTCGGGCTCACGCGGCGCGACTTTCTGCGCACCGGCGGCGGCATGGCGGCGTCGCTGCTGGCGATGAACGCCGTCTTCGGCCGGTTCTTCGACGTGCTGCCGGTCGAAGCGGCGGAGCCGTCCGCGTTCGCCGCGCGCAGTGGCGACCCGTTGTTCATCCTCGACGCGCAGCTCCACTACGTGAGCGCGGGCTACGACCCGACCGACGCGGAAGGCGGACGCAGGGGCGGCATCCCGAAGAACGCGCTGCTGCGCCTGCGCCAGCGCTCGCGGCCGCTCAATCCCAAGCTCGCCTCGGATCGCGGCACGATGGCCGACCTCTCGTGGGAGAACTTCGTGAAGGAAGTCTTCTTCGACAGCGAGACGGCGGTCGGGCTCATCTCGACGCCGCCCGGCCCGTACCCGTGGGAAGCGGTGCTGCCGCCGAAGGAGATGACGCACATCCGCGACGAGATCAATCGCATCACGCAGTCGCGGCGGATGCTCGCGCACGGGCTCGTGAGCCCGCAGCTCGGCCAGGCCGACCTCGACTTCATGGACCAGCAGGCGGGCGCGATGAAGGTGGACGCGTGGAAGGCGTACACCGGCGCGAACCCGAAGGGCTTCGACCGCGGCTGGTTCCTCGACGACGAGAAGATCGCGTACCCGATGCTCGAGCGCGCGCGCAAGCTCGGCGTGAAGCGTTTCTGCGTCCACAAAGGGCTGCCGCTCGGCCCCGTCGCCGACTACAACCACCCGCGCGACATGATCAAGGCCGCGAAGGACTTCCCGGACATCGACTTCATGGCGTACCACGCGGGCTTGCTCGGCCTGAACGCGGCGAAGCCGACGGGTGAAGTCCCGTGGACGACCGAGTTCTGTCAGATGAAGAAGAAGGAGCCGGGGATCCGCAACATCTACATGGAGCTCGGCTCGACGTTCGGTCAGCTCGTCACCACGAACCCGACGGCGTGCGCGCACCTGATCGGGCAGGTCGTCGACGCGTTCGGCGCCGACCACGTCCTGTGGGGCACGGACTCGATCTGGTACGGCACGCCGCAGTGGCAGATCGAAGCGTTCCGCCGCTTCGAGATCCCGCAGGCGCTCATCGACGGGCACAAGTACGCGCCGCTCACGCGGCAGGTGAAGGAGCAGATCTTCGGGCTCAACGCCGCCCGCGCGTTCGGCATCGACGTGAACGCGAAGCGCAACGAGATCCCGAAGGACTACCTGAGCCGGATGAAGATGGCGTATCTGGAAGAAGGCGCCACGCCGAGTCATCGCTGGTACGGCTGGGTGGCGTCGTGAAGTTCGGGCTCCGGTACGCGAGCCTCGGCCGCTTCGCGAACGGTCCCGCCGCCGTCGAGCTCGCGCAGGCGGCCGAGGCGGCGGGCTTCGAGTCGATCTGGACGGTCGAGCACGTCGTGGTGCCGCACGCCTACCAGTCGCGGTATCCGTACTCGCCGACGGGGAAGATGGGATCCGGCCTCGAGGACTTTCCGATCCCGGATCCGCTGATCTGGCTCGCGTACATCGCGTCCGCGACGCGGACGCTCAAGCTGGGCACGGCGATCCTGATCCTGCCGCAGCGCAATCCCGTCGTCACCGCGAAGGCGATTGCGACGCTCGATCACCTCGCGGGCGGCCGCCGGGCGCTGCTCGGGATCGGCGTCGGCTGGCTCGCCGAGGAGTTCGCGGCGCTCGGCGTGCCGTTCGAGGATCGCGGGCCGCGCACGGACGAGTACGTCGCGGCGATGCGCACGCTGTGGACGCAGGAGCGCGCGAGCGTCCACGGCCGGTTCGTGAATTTCGACGACGTCTTCTGCCGCCCGTTGCCCGCGGCGCCGATCCCGATCATCGTGGGCGGCGACACGAAGGCGGCGGCGCGCCGCGCCGGACGTCTCGGCGACGGCTACTTCCCCGCGCGCGGCGCATCCCAGGAGCTGTTCGACGAGATGCGGCGGGCGGCGGAGGAGGCCGGGCGCGATCCCGCGTCGATCGAGGTCACGGTGTCCGCGCCGACCGAGGTGAAGGAGATCGAGGCGCTGGCGAAGCGCGGGATCGCGCGCGTGGCCGTTCCCATCAGCTCGGGCGCGGGCCTGCCCGCGCAGGTGAAGACGCCGGACGACGTCCTCCGCTACGGCAGGGACGTCATCAGATCTTTTGGAGATGGGGGGCGCTAGGTGCGTCCCCCAAGCCCTCCACGCTCCGCGCGACGGCAAAGCCGCCGCGCTCCGCGAGTGCCGAGGCGCCCGTGCTACCCTGACCGGCATGGCTGACGAATCCGGCGCCCCCGAGCTGAAGATGGACGCGGCCTCCCTCTATCGTGAGGACACGTATACGGATCGCCGCATCGGCACGATCCGCGTGCTCACGCCGGTGACGCGCGACGGGACGACCGACATGGCGCGCGCGATCCTCTACGTCGGCGAGACCCAGCTCCTGACGACGGGCGGCCTGCTGCCGCTCGTGTTCGAGATCGAAGCCCGGTCGCTCGGCGAGGCCGTCGACAAGTTCTCGGCGGGCGCCGAAGCCGCGATCGAGCGCACGCGCCGCGAGATCGAGCAGCTGCGCCGCGAAGCCGCGTCGCAGATCATCGTGCCGGACCGGATGCCCGGCGGCCTCGGCGGCCCGGGAATGGGTGGCCCCGGCGGCGGCGGTCTGATCCGCCCGCGCTAGTCGGGCAGGACGGCGACCGCCGAGATCTCGATCAGCGCGCCCTGCCGCAGCAATCCGGCCACGATCACGCCCGTCGCCACCGGGTAGGGCGGGCGGAAGAACTCGCGGCGCACCGCCGCCGTCCCGCGGTAGTTCTCGGTCGTCGTGATGTATTCCGTCGTCTCCACCACGTGCTCGAAGCCCGCGCCCGCGGCACGCAGCAGCGTGCCGAACTTCTGGAGGATGAAGCGCGTCTGGCCGACGATGTCGCCCGGCGCGACGAGCGCGCCCTTGTCGTCGACCGCGGTCGTGCCGGCGATGAAGAGCAGGGTGCCGGCCTTCAGCGCGGGCGAGAACGTGTAGCGCTCGGGCCAGGTGGTGCCGGGCGCGGTGATCATGCGCGGCGTCGCCATGGAACGCTCCTCTCGCGGCGGCTCAGCGCCGCCGCAGCACGAACCGCTGGATCTTGCCGGTCTCCGTCTTCGGAAGCTCGCGCACGAACTCGACCTCGCGCGGGGCCTGCGGGCGGCCGAGACGCGTCTTCACGACCTCGACGATCTCATCCGCGAGCGACGGCGTCGTTGCAGCACCGGGGCGCAGGACGACGAACGCCTTCACGATGTGTCCGCGCAGCGCGTCCGGCTTGCCGACGACGGCCGCTTCGGCGACCGCCGGGTGCTCGAGGATCGCGCTCTCCACTTCGAACGGGCCGATGCGGTAGCCCGCGCTCTTGATCACGTCGTCCGCGCGGCCTTCGAACCAGAAGTAGCCGTCCCCGTCGCGCCGGCCGAGATCGCCGACGGTCATCCAGCCGCGACGGAACAGCTCCCCCGTGCGCGTCTCGTCGCTCCAGTACCCGAGCGAGTAGTAGCCGGTCTCGCTCGGCGCGAGGGCGATGTGCCCCACGGTGTCCGCGGGAAGCTCCATGCCGTCGTCGTCGACGATGGAGACGCGCGCGCCCGGCATCGGGCGGCCCATCGAGCCCGGCTTCACCGCCATGTCCGCGGCGGCGAGGTTGCCGATCGGCAGCCCGAACTCGCTGGAGCCGTAGTGGTCCATCACGGTCACGCCCCAGAGCTTCTGGAAGAAGCCCACGACCTCCGCGTTCAGCGGCTCGCCGCAGCTGCTCGCGCACCGCACGCGCACGGGATGCGCGCGCACCTCCGCCTCGCCGAGGGCCATGATCCCGCGCAGCAGCGTCGGGGTCGTCGCGAGGTTCGTCACGCCAAGCGCGCTGATCCGCTTCAGCGCGGCCTCCGCCGTCGGCGTCGCCTCGTGGCTGACGACGGCGACGCCGAGCGCGAGCGCGGTCATGTAGCAGATCAGGCCGTAGCCCCAGCCCGGATCGCCGGTGGGCCAGAAGACGTCATCCGGCCGCAGATCGACGCCGAGCGTGATCCACGGATGAACGGCGAGCGGAAAGTTCGTGGCGATCTTCACGCCTTTCGGCGGCCCGGTGGATCCCGAGGTGTACAGCAGCACCGCGGGATCGTGACGATGTACTTGGGGGGTGCGAGACGCACCCCCCACGCCCCCCTCGCTCCGGGCCGGGAATGCATCCCGGCCCTCCGCGACTGCCGAATCGATCGTAATGATCCGCGTGTCATCCGACAGCGATGGCACGCGGTCGCGATAGTCGGCGTGTGTGAACAGGATCCGCGCGCCGCTGTGAGCGACACGGAACGCGATCGCGTCGGGACCGAAGCCCGTGAAGATCGGCACGTAGATGGCGCCGATCTTCCACGCGCCGAGCATGATCGCGATGGTTTCCGGGACGCGCGGCAGGTAGCCCGCTACGCGGTCGCCCTTCGTCACGCCGGCGCTCGCGAGGAACCCGGCGACGCGGCTCGCGAGCCGCGCGAGCTCGTCGAACGTGAGCGTGCGCCCGTCACCCGCCGTGCCGGGCGCGCCCGCCTTGCCGAACCAGCGGAGCGCGATGCGGCCCGACCGCGCGTGGCGGCCGACGATCGTGTCGCAGAGATTGACGTCGCCGTCGGCCGTCCACCCGAGGGCGTCGAGGCTCTCGCGCCACACGAAGCGCGCCACGGCCTCGTCGTACGACGGCCGCGCGCTCACCGGACGGTGAGGAGACGCCGCGGGTTGTCGACGAGGATCGCGTGGATCTCGGCGTCGGAGAATCCGCGCCGCCGCATCATCGGCACCACGTTCGCGAAGATGTGCCCGTACCCGTGGCCGCCGAAGGCCACGAGGCGTGTCCGGTAGCAGATGTCGTGCGCGATCACCACGCGCGCGAGGTGGCCGCGCGCGATGAGCGCGCGGATCGCGCGCAGGCGCACGGCGTCGTTCGGCATGTCGATGTCCGCGAGCCGGTAGTACGAGCTCTCCTGACCGAACAGATCGAACTCGAGCACGCAGCCGGTGTCGGCGAGGCGCAGCATTCGCTCGGTATCGAAGATCGTGCGGTCGATGTGGCTGATGACCGTGCGCTCGATCGCGCCCCCGTGCGCGCGGAGGAAGTCCGCGACCTCCTGCGGCTGGTCGGGATGACGCCCCGGGTGCACGTTCACCGCGAGCCCGGTCTCCCGCTGCGCGATCAGCGCGCCGCGCATCACGCGCCGCTCGAGCTCCGTCCACGGCGCCTGGCAGCCGATCTCGCCGATGATCCCCGCGCGCACGCCGGTGCCCCACGCGCCGTCCTTCGCGGCGGTGATCATGTCGCGCGCGAAGTCGTCGACGCCGCGGTCGCGGTTCGCCGCCGGCTGATACTCGTCGACGTAGTGGCCGCAGCCCATCACGATGTGCGCGCCCGTCGCGCGCGCGATCTTCACCAGCGCGTCCGGCTGCGGACCGAGGCCCCCCGACGACAGCTCGACGATCGAGCGGCCACCCGCCGCGAGCATCCGTCGCACTTCGTCGGTCGCGATCTCGGCGTCGTCGAGGAGATAGTTCCGCGCGGCGGGCAGGGTGCCGTAGTTGATCGCCCAGATCGTGTCGAGGCGAAGCTCGGGTCCGAGGTCGGCGGGCGCCCGCTTCGACGGCGGACGGATGTCGACCAGCAGGTGCTCGTGCATCAGTGTCGGCCCGAGCGCCTCGGGGGCGATCAGGCCGAGCACGGTCTGGACGTGCGCCACGGCTTACTTCACGAGCGCGCGCAGCGCGGCGAGGTGCGCTTCCGTGTGGACCTTCGGGACGAGCACGGCGTCGTCGTAGCCGAGGTCGGCCAGACGGCGAAGCCGCGCGGCGGCCTCCGCCGGCGAGCAACGCATGTGGAACGGCTCCGTGCCCGGGACATCCTTCGTCGGCGCGTCGAGGTCCACGACCAGGTTGGTGACGATCGCGCGGGTACCGCCGGCCTCGCGGTAGCGCGTGATGCCCTCGGCGATCGCCTCGAAGTTGCTGCGCGCGCCCGACGCGATCCACCCGTCGAACGCCTTCGCCGCGCGCGGGATCCATTCCTTGCCGCGCCAGCTCCCGATGAGCACGTTCGGGCCGCCGAGCGCCGCCGGCCACGGGCCGAGCTGCGCGGCGCCGACCTTCTCGCCGGCCCAGAGCCGTCGCATGAGCGCCAGCGACTCGTCCATGTCGCGCAGCCGGGTCTCGAACGGCACGCCGATCGCGTCGAAGTCGGCCTTCGTCGACCCGGCGCCGACGCCCAGCAGGAGACGGCCGCGACAGATCAGATGCGCGGTGAGGATCCGGTGCGCGAGCTCGACCGGCCGTCGCAGCGGGACCTGGAGGATGCAGGTGCCGACCTCGATGCGCGAGGTGACGCCCGCCGCGACGGAGACCGCGATGAGCGGGTCGGGAATGATGAACCCGCGGCCGATCGCGTCGAACGACCACGCGTGGTCGAAGCCGAGGCGCTCGACGAGCCGGGCGCCCTCGATGAACGCGTCGCCGGTCAGCGGGCTGCCGTCGGGCGCGGTGCGGGGGAGGCTGACGCCGAGGCGCATCGCTACGCCGCCGCCGTGACGGCCGGGAAGCTGCGCAGCAGCCGGCCGAACCCCGCGATCGGCTCCGTGTGACCGAGCCGGCGCAGCGTCATCCAGATGCTCGACTGGTTCGACGTCACGACGGGCTTCCCGGTGCGCCGCTCGATCTCCTCGACGGCCTCGACCGACCGCCATGCGGTGCACGAGCAGAGGAGCGCGTCGGCGTCCGGGCGGCACGCGCGTGACGCGAACTCGACGACCACCGCCGGGTCCTGGTCGTTGATCCCCTGGTTGCCGGCCTTCGCCGCGGTCGGCTCGGCCTCGAGGTTCAGCACCTCGAAGCCCTGCGCCGTGAGGTACGCGCGCAGCCGCTGGTTGTTCCACTCCGGATACGGCGTCGCCACGGAGATACGCCGGGCGCCGAACGACCGCAGGGCCTCCACGACCGACGGGCTCGTCGCGACCGCGGGCACCCCCGCGGTCTTCTCGATGAGGGCGATCATCTCGCGGTCCCACCCGGGCCCCTTGAAGAAGCTCCCGGTCGTGCAGCCGTACGAGATCGCGTCGACGTGCGCGGTGGCGAGATAGCGCGCGCCGCTCTCGATCTCGCCGTTCATGCGCAGCATGCCTTCCTCGCCGAGCGCGTCGTTGGTGAGCCAGAGCCGCTGGCCGTGGACGGTGTAGCCGCGCGGCGCGACCATCTGGAAGTCGGCCTCGCACGTCGTGTTCGTCGAGGGCACCATCACGCCGATCCGCTTTCTCATACGGGCCTCCTACTTCATCAAGCTCGGCAGCCACAGCGACAGCGCGGGAAACGCGATCAGGAGCGCGAGCCGGACCACGTCGGCGACCACGAACGGCATCACGCCGCGGAACAGCGTGCCCGTGGAGACGTTCGGGAGCAACGTCTTCATGACGAAGAGGTTCATGCCGACAGGCGGGCTGATCAGGCCGATCTCCACCACGGTGACGATGAGGATACCGAACCAGATCGGGTCGAAGCCGAGGTGGACGACCACGGGGAAGAAGACGGGGATGGTGAGGAGGATCATCGACAGCTCCTCCATCGCGGTCCCGAGGACGACGTACACCGCGCAGATCGCGGCGACGACCATGATCGGACTGAGCTGCCACTCGGTGACCAGCGCCTTGAGCCCCGCGGGCATCGTCGTGATGTTGACGAACTCGGCGAACATCAGGGCGCCGATCAGGATCATGAACAGCATGGCGGTCGTCCGGGCGCTCTCGACCAGCGAGACGTAGAGCGTCTGCCAGGTGAGCGCGCGCCGCCAGAGCGCGAAGGCGAGCGCGCCCACCGCGCCCATGCCCGCGCCCTCCGTCGCCGTGAAGAGCCCGCCGTAGATGCCGCCCATCACCCAGAGGAACACGACCGTGACGCCCCACACGTCGCGGAGCGCGCGCCAGCGCTCGGCCCAGCTCGAGCGCCTTCCCGGCGGCCCGGCGTCGGGGTCGCGCCACGTCATGTAGAGGACCGCGCCGCACAGGAGGACGGCGCCCACGAATCCCGGAATGAAGCCGGCCGCGAACAGCTTGCCGACGTTGGTCTCGGTGAAGATCGCGTAGATCACCATCAGCGTCGACGGCGGGACCATGATGCCGAGCGTGCCGCCCGCCGCGATCGCGCCCGTCGCGAGCTTGTCGGAGTACCCGAACCGCTTCATCGGCGGGTACGCCACCTTCGCGATCGTGGCGGCGGTGGCGATCGAGGAGCCGCACGGGCCGCCGAACGCGGCCGACGCCCAGACTGTCGCCATCGCGAGCCCGCCGCGCGTGTGACCGACGAACGCGTACGCGGCGCGGAACAGCTCCTCGGCCATCCCGGCGCGCGCGATGAACGTGCCCATCAGGATGAACAGCGGGATGACGGACAGCGTGTAGTTGCGGCCGGTCTCGTAGATCTTCGTCTGCGTCATCGCGAACGCGACCGCCCAGTTCCAGTCGCGCATGTACGCGTAGCCGACGATGCCGACGATGCCCATCGCGAGCGCGATCGGCACGCGCACGAACGCGATCACCACCATGAGGAGCAGCCCGGCGAGCCCTTCGATCATTGCGGCACGGCAGACCCCGTGCCGGGGCCGAACGCCTTGTAGAGGTGGATCGCGCCGGTGAGCCCGATCATCACCGCCATGAAGTAGACGAACGGTCCGTAGACGACGCGCAGCACGTCCGTCGCGTCGCGATACCCCCAGATCTTGTCGGCCTTCAGCCACACCTGCCACGTGAGGAAGGCCATGATCGCGGCGCTGATCACGTGGACGCCGCGCTCCAGCCGCTGCCGGGCGGAAGGGGAGAGGAGGCGATCGATGAAATCCATCGTGACGTGCTCGTCCGCCCAGGACACGAGGGGCAGGCCCGCGAAGATCAGCACGACCAGCATGAGCTCGGTGAGCTCGAACGCGCTGGCGATCGGCCGGTTGAAGAGGTAGCGGAGGACCACGTCGACGAACGTGAGGAACATCATGAGGAAGAGGATGATGGAAGCGGCCACGCCGAGGAGACCTTCGGCGTGCCGTTTCCACCGGTGCTCGGGAATCTTCACAGGGCGGGAAGGTATCATGGCGCCGCGGTGAATCAGGCAAGGAGGAGCCCATGCGTCCACGTCGCCTGTTCGCTTTCGCCACCGTCCTCGCCGTTCTCGCCCTCGTCGCGGCGCTGATCGCGCCCGCGACGCCCGCCCAGCCGCGGACGTTCGTCTGGAAGGTCCAGAGCTCGTTCCCGATCACCGACTATCCGCATCGCTCGCTGATCGAGCTGGCCAAGTCGATCGAGCAGATGTCCGGCGGTCGGCTGAAGATCGAGCCGCTTCCCGTCGGTGCCGTCGTCGGGTTCTTCGAAGTGCTCGACGCGGTGAATCGCGGCGCGCTCGACGGCGGGATGACGTGGCCCGGCCTGTGGGCCGGGAAGAACACGGCGGCGGGGCTCTTCGGCTCGCCGCTCGGCGGGCCGTTCGGCATGGGCCAGAACGAGTTCACGGCCTGGCTCTACTCCGGCGGCGGCCAGGAGCTCTACAACGAGCTGCTGCAGAAAGAGCTGAGAATGGACGTCGTCGCGCACTTCACGACGATCCAGCCGTTCTGGGAGGCGTTCGGCTGGGTCAAGAAGCCGATGAACAACCTCGAGGATCTGAAGAAGCTGAAATTCCGGTCGTCGGGGATCGGGCTCGAGATGTTCCGGCGCATGGGCGTCGCCACCGTCGGCATGGCCGGCGGCGACATCGTGCCGTCACTGGAGCGCGGCGTGATCGACGGCGCCGAGTGGGCGATCCCGAGTCGCGACATCGTCATGGGGTTCCACCAGGCGGCGAAGTATTACTACATGCCGAGCTTCCGTCAGCCGCCCACGTTTCACGAGCTCATCGTGAACCGGAAGAAGTGGGGGGAGCTGCCGCCGGATCTCCAGGCGATCGTGAAGTACGCGGCGCTGGCCGAGATCACGCGGCTCAGCGCGTACACGGTCGACCAGGACGCGAAGGCGGCAGAAGACCTCGCGGCCAAGCACGGCGTGCAGATCCTGCGCACGCCGGACGAAGTCCTGCGCGCCGAGCTCGACGCGATCGACAAGGCCTTCGACGCCGAGGCGCAGAAGAACCCGTTCTTCGCGAAGGTGCTCGCGGCGCAGCGAGACTACGCGAAGAGGACCGTCGCGCACGCGCAGCGCATGACGCCGCCGATGGAAATTGCCGTCCGGCACTACTGGCAGAAGCGATAGATCGCAGACGCGATGGATTCTCGAGGGGGGCCTCGACAGCCCCCCTCGCGAACAAGCGCTTACTTCGCCTTCTTCAGCTCTTCGCGGAACTCGGCGAGGATGGCCTTGGCGTCCACGCCCTTCGCGCTCGCCTGCTGGATCCACTCGTCGATGATCGGCGCGGAGCGCTTCTTGACCTCGGCGACGAGCTCGCTGTTGGCGTTGACGATCTTCACGCCCGACTTCTTGAGCGCGTCCAGGCCCTTCACGTCGGCGGCGTCCCACGACTTGCCGGCGTGGCGCGCGATCCACTCGCCGGAGATCTTCTCGAGCGCTTCCTGATCCTGCTTGGGCAGCTTGTTCCACTTGTCCTCGTTCATGAAGAAGCCGAACGCGGAGCTGTACATGCCGCCGGGGAACAGCGTGGCCTGCTCGAGCACGGTGTCGAGCTTGAACGACACCACCGACTCCATCGGGAAGAACACGCCGTCGGCCACGCCGGACTTGAGCAGCTCGAACGACTCGGGCGCCGGCTTCACGAACGCCGAGGCGCCGAGCGCCTTCGCGACCTTCTCGGCGACGCCGCCACCCGTGCGGATCTTCAGACCCTGGACGTCGGCGATCGAGTGGACGGGCTTCTTCGTGAACATCTGGCCCGGCCCGTGCGTGAACACGCCGAGCAGCTTCACGCCCTTGTACTCGCCGAGCTTGTGGAAGTGCTTCCAGTGGATGCGGGAGTACGCGATGGAGTTCGCGAGCGCGGTGTCGCCGGCGCCGGGGAGCTCCGGCATCAGCGGCATCACGTGGCGCTGCGGCGTGTAGCTCGCGGTGACGAACGACAGGTCGACGAGGCCTTCGCGCACGGCGTCGAACGTGCCGGGCGGCGCCGACGGATGCTTCGGCAGCATCGTGAACTTCACGCGGCCGTTGGTGACTTTTTCCGCCTCGGTGGCCCAGCCCTGCAGCACGACCGCGGTGATGTGGTGCGTCGGCGACACCCACGACGACATCGTGAGCGTGGTCGTCTGCGCGAGCGCCGGCTGCGCGGCGGCGACGCCGCTTGCGACGAGCGCGGCGATCAGGAATGTCCTGCGCTTCGACATGCGCCCTCCTTGGGAGTGATCCGTTTGCCGGCCGGTAGTGTAGCAGTAGACTCGACCGGCGATGGCAGGGAGGCGCGTCGCGATGCCGGTCGTGGCGGTCGTCGCCGTCGCGCTCGCGGCGGCGGCGCTCGTGGCGCTGACGCTGCGCACGCCGGACGTGCCGATGTACACGCCGACGGCCGGCGCGCCGCAGGACGCGGGCCGCGCGCTGATCGGCCCGCGCGTCTACACCGTCGACGCGACCAGCGGTGAGACGTGGCGCCGCTTCTCGTTCCGTCTCGGCGCCGTCGTGGACGACGCGGCGGATTGGGATCTCGCGTTCCGCCGGTATCAGGTCATCGCGAACAGCGGGCCGGGGTTCTCCGGCCGCGCGGGTGTGCTCGATCTCGGACGTGTCCGGTTCGACGACGTGCGCACGGTCCCCGCGCAGGGCTATCGCGAGAACGAGGGCACGACCGACCCGCGCAATCCCGCGATCGCCGGCTGGTACGAGTACGGGTTCTTCTCGCACATCCTGACGCCGAAGCCGCAGGTGTGGGCGGTGCGAACGACGGACGGCCGCTACGCGAAGCTCGAGATGCTCGGGTACTACTGCCCCGGATCGCGGCCCGGATGCGTCACGTTCCGCTACGTCTTTCAGGGTGACGGCTCGACGCAGGTCGCGCTGCGTTAAGCTACGGCCGATGTCTCGCGATCACGCATTCGACGGCTATCACCGTCGCGACGTGCCGCCGCCGGATTCCGAGCTCACGCAGGTCGGCCCGGGCACGCCGTGCGGCGAATATCTGCGCCGGTTCTGGCAGCCCGTCGCGTTCGCGCGCGATCTGACGGAGACGCCGCTGCGCGTGCGCATCCTCGGCGAAGACCTGGTCGTGTTCCGCGATCGCAGCGGGCGCGTCGGCGTCCTGCATCTTCACTGCGCGCATCGCGGGACGTCGCTCGAGTACGGCATTCCGGTCGAGCACGGCATTCGCTGCTGCTATCACGGGTGGGTCTACGACGTCGACGGCCGCTGCCTCGAGACACCGGGCGAGCCGCGCGGCAGCCGCCTGCACGAGCGCGTGTGGCAGGGCGCGTACCCGACGCACGAGTTCGCGGGACTGGTGTTCGCGTATCTCGGCCCGCCGGAGCGTCGCCCGTCGTTTCCATTGTGGGATTCGTACGAGGTGGCGGGCCACACGCTGATGCCGGCCGCGAAGTTCACGCTGCCGTGCAACTGGCTCCAGGTGAAGGACAACAGCATGGACCCGGTGCACACGGCGTTCCTCCACGCGCTCAGCAGCGGATATCAATTCACGCCGGCTTTCGGCGTGGTCCCCGAGCTCGACTGGGCGCTGACGGAGGCGGGCATGGTCTACATCGCCACGCGCCGCATCGACGACCTCGTGTGGGTGCGCGTGTGCGACTTCATGCCGCCGAACGTCCACCAGTTCACGCGCGAGATCGAAGAGGCGGCGGCGCCCAAGGCCGCGAGCCGCCCGCTGATCATCCGCTGGGCCGTCCCGAACGACGACACGCACACGACGAACTTCGAGCTCGCGCAGGTCGATCCGGCGTGGGGTCTCACCGCGGAGCAGGTTGCGCAGCCCGGCTTCGGCCAATCCGACGACCGCCCATATGCCGAGCGCCAGCGCTTCCCCGCCGACTTCGACGCGCAGTCGAGCCAGCGGACGATCGCCGTCCACGCGCTGGAGCGCCTCGCGTCGACGGACCGCGGCGTGATGATGCTGCGCAAGATCGTGAGCGACGGCATCCGCGCGGTGGCGTCCGGCCAGGACCCGTTCGGGACGCAATGGCCGGCCGGGCGCGCGATTCCGACGTTCACGCAGGACCTCGTCGTGAAGGTGCCGCCGGCGCCGGACGCCGACGCCGACCGGAAGCTGCTGCGCGCGACGGGCCGGTCGGTGCTGGGCGCGGGCGCGGAAGCGGGTGAGCGATAGGCGCGTACCCCGCGCGTCTCTCGAAGCGAGGCCGCTAGCTCGCGAGATCTCCATCCGGCGATGGGTGCTCTTCATCAGTCGGCGGACACTCGTCAGTCGGCGGACACTCTCCAGGTCGTGCCGCAGTCGCCCTCGGGTGCAGGACGTCGATCGCGTAGCCGACATCCAGGCGTTCCCCGCGCCACTCCGGAGTGAGCGTGTGCGAGTTCACGTTGACTGCGTCCGCGCCGTTGGTGTCTCGCAGCGCATTCAGCGGATCGGCGGGTACCGCCGGCGCGGCCGGGACATCAGGAATCGCCCAGCCGTTCGGCCGGCGAAACGTCAGCCCGCCGTGCTTGTTCCGCTCGATCTGATAGCCCTCCTCGTGCACCGCGCGGTGATGTCGCCGGCACAGGAGGGCGAGATTCGACAGCGTCGTGGGGCCGCCGCGTGCCCAGTGTTCGATGTGATGCCCCTCCGCGATGCGGACACCACAGCCCGGGAACCGGCAGCCCTGATCGCGGTGGTGTAGCGCACGCCGAAGCGCCGGCGGAATCGTCCGAGTTCGCGCGCCGATCTCGACGAGCCGTCCATCGGCGTCCTCGCGCACGACGACACGGCTCGCGTCGCACGCGAGTCGCTGTGACGTCTCCGCGGAAACGCGCGCCCCGTCTTCGAGCACTGACTGGCCGGGCTGATCGCCATCCGCCAGGACCGGCGCATCGATGTGCACGACGACTTGATAGCGCTCGCCCGGTGCCCCGGGATCGAGCCCGTGGCGGAGTGCGGTCTCGGCGAGCGACACGAGCGCGTCGGCACGTTGCTGTGGGAACGTCGGCGTTTCCGCGGAAACGTTTTGCACGGTGGCGAGGGCACTCTGGGCGCTGTGCGGGCGAGGGTAGAGTTTCTCGCGGGCGGCATCCAGTGCCCGAAGCAGGAGCGCGCCCGCCTCCGCGGTCAGTTGCCCTCGAACGACTACTGTCCCGTCGTCGGCCGGATACACCTGCAGACCCCGAAGGACGTACCGACGCTTGGCCTCGCGCGCCTCCGCTTGCCGGTCGACGTAGCGCCAGCCCCGCACAATGTGCGCGACGTGTTCGGCGGTCCCAGCCCGGGCGACGGCAAGCAAACGCTCCTCGGTGTCGGCTGTCGCCACGCGAGTGATGGCGCGGACCTTCGCGTACGAGATCTCACCGCGCGCGAGGGCCGCGGCGAGACGCGGCAGCGTTCCCAAGGCACGGGCGACTCGGACCCGTTCACGCGCCGCACCGGGATCGAGACCAACGCGCCAGCTCAGCCACGCGGCGCACGAACGAAAGCCATTGTTCCACCCACCACGCGCATCGAACTCTCGGATGCGATCGAGCAGCCTTGCGGTCGCCGCCTCGAGATGCGCGGACAATTCAGCGATCTCATCACCGAGGCGATCCAGGTCGGAATGCATCTGCGGCTCGGGAGTCTTCATAGCGCTCTCCATCTTTCTTGGTGCGGCGACTCTACACCTCGAATTCGGAGGCCTTTACGCGCCATCAGGAGCGACGATCGGCGCGCCAACCCTGATTTTTTCGCTCGTGCGCCGCAACGCGCGCTCACGACGATGGCGGGCATCTTCAGCGAGGAATTTGCGGATCGATATTCGATCGAAGCCGATGCCCTCGAGAAATGTGTCAAGCGAAAAATCGGGGCAGGACACCTACATGGGTCGCGGAGGCGGGGATTAATTTCAGGACTCCTGACATAGCCCCGGCGTGAGCACGTATGTACTTGGGCTCTTCCCGCGTGTGCGTAATAATACGCGCATCCTCAGAGGGAGGAATGCGCCGGATGCCGACGCAGCTGCACCTGCCGGTCCAGCCCGCGGGAGCGCGGGAGATCAACGCCGTCGTGGCAATGGTGGAGCGGGACGAGCGGGTCGCGTACTTCGCCTCGGGCGTGCCGCTGTTCGTCCATCGCGCCGATGATCCGGTGGGGCGCCGGGTCGCGGCGGCGCGGATGATCGCGCTGGGCCTGGCGCGGCAGGAGGAGCTCAGCGCGGCTCTGCACGTCAACCGCACCACGCTCTATCGCCAGCACCGCAAGCTCGAGATGCATGGCGTGCTTGGGGTGGTCGACGGCAAGCGCGGGCCCCGAGGTCCCCACCGCTTCACCGCCGAGAAGCGCGCGCGGGTGGCGGCGTTGCTCAGGGCCGGACAATCGATCCGGCAGGCGGCGGCCCAGGTCGGGATCACCGAAGGCACGATTCGCCATACGTTGCGGCGTGGGGAGCTTGAACGCGCCCCGATGTCTGCCGCCCCCGCCCTGGGGCCGCGGACCCGGAGCGAGCACGCGGCGACGGCCACGGGCGGCGTGGCGGTGCAGCGCCACACGGAGCGCGCCCTGGCGCGGCTCGGCCAGTTGACGGAGGCGGCGCCACAGTGCGTTGCGGCGGAGGCCGTGCGCGCGGGCGGGGTCTTGCTGGCCCTGCCGGCCATCCTCACGCTCGGGCTGCTGGACGCGGGCCAGCAGGTCTACGGCGCCCTGAAGAACGGCTTCTACGGGCTGCAGGCCACGCTGCTCTGCTTGACCTTCATGGCGCTGCTGCGGAGTCGGACGCCGGAGCAGTTGCAAGGACAGCCGCCCGGGGAACTGGGCATCCTGCTCGGCCTGGACCGCGCGCCCGAAGTCAAAACGCTGCGGCGCAAGCTCGCGGAGCTGGCGGCCCGCCGGCAGGCGACGCCCTTCAGTCAGCGGCTGGCCGCGCGCTGGGTCCGCGACCACGCCGACGCCGTCGGCCTGCTCTACATCGACGGCCACGTGCGGCCCTACCACGGGACGGCCCAGACGCTGCCGGAGGCATACGTGACACGCCGCCGGCTCTGCATGCCCGCCACGACCGACGTCTGGGTCCAACAGCAGGACGCCCAGCCGCTGTTCGTGGTGACGGCTCCCGCCAACGACGATCTGCGCGCGATGCTGCGCACGCACATCCTGCCCGAGATCCGCCGGCTGGTGGGCGAGCGCCGGGTGACGCTCTGCTTCGACCGCGGGGGCTGGAGCCCCACGTTCTTCCGGGAGTGCCACGCGCAGGGCTTTGACGTCCTCACGTATCGGCGCGGCCCCTACCCCACGTGGCGCCGCGCGGCCTTCCGGCCGATCACGGCGACGGTGGAGGGGCGGCAGGTTCGCTACACGCTGGCCGAGCGCGCGGTCGACGTGCTGCCCGGCTTTCGCATGCGGGAGGTGCGCCGCCTGAGCGATGCCGGCGGCCACCAGACCGCGATCCTGACGACGCGAACGGATCTGGCCATCGCGGTCGTGGCCTACCGGATGTTCGAGCGGTGGACCCAGGAGAACTTCTTCCGGTACATGCGGCAGCACTTCGCGCTGGACGCCCTGCTGACCTACGCCGTGGAGCCGGCCGACCCCGAGCGCACGATTCCGAATCCGGCGCGCAAGGCGCTGCGGAAACACCTGGCGGCGGCCCGCACCACCCTCCAGGCCTTGAAACAAGAATACGGGCACGCGGCCCAGCAGAATCCCGAAGGCCGGCGGCCGACCATGCGCGGCTTCAAGATCGCCCACGGCGCGCTCGGGCAACAGATCCGCGCCCAGGAGCGTGCGTGTCAACGGCTCGCGGGTCGGCTCGCCGCTCTGCCCGAGCGGGTGCCGCTCAAGAACGTGATGGACGAGGAGGCGATCGTCACGCTCGCCCCTGAAGCCAAGCACCTCACCGACACCATCAAGATGGTCGCCTATCGAGCCGAGACGGCCCTGGTCCGCTGCCTCGCGCCCCACTACGCCAGGACCGACGACGAAGGCCGAGCGCTGATCCGAGAAATGCTGTCGTCGAGCGTGGATGTCATCCCAGACGCTCAGCACCTGCGGATCCGCCTGCATTCCCTGGCGAACCCGCGCAGCAACCAGGCCCTGGCCCACGTGTGTGCGACCCTCACCGCGCTTGAGGTTCTGTGCCCGGGAACGAGCCTGACCCTGGTCTACGAGGCCCCCGGTGATGCATGAACTTCTTCGCCCATGTCAGGAGTCCTGAACTTGGACAGCAGTGGATCCATGTATAAGCTCGATCAGGATAGGGCCACTCGATTCGGCATCAATTGGATGCAGTTGCGGAAAGGCCAGCGGACGCCCGAGATCGAGAAGTTTCTCGATGGTTTTCTCGCGTGGGAGTCATCCTAAATCTGGGCCGGGCCGCTTGATCTAAGGCCCTCCCCTCGGTTCAGACCGGCATCACTCCGTGCTTCTTCCAGGGTCGCTGGACGACCTTCGTCTGCGCCATCAACAGCGCGCGGATCAGCGTCGGGCGGGTTTCGCGCGGGTCGATCACGTCGTCGACCAGCGCGGCGCCGGCGGCCACGTACGGGTCGATCAGCTTGCGGAATTCCGCCACGCGGCGGGCGCGCTCCTCGTCCGGGTTCGACGCTGACGCGATCTCCTTGCGGAAGATGATGTTCGTGCCGCCCTCGGGGCCCATCACGCTGATCTCCGCCGTCGGCCACGCCACGATCAGGTCCGGCTCGTAGCCCCGGCCGCACATCACGAAGTAGCCGGCGCCGTACGCCTTGCGTATCACCACCGTGAGCTTCGGCACCGTCGCCTCGCTCACCGCGTAGAGCATCTTCGCGCCGTGCCGGATGATGCCGGCGCGCTCCACCTTCGAGCCGACCATGAAGCCGGGGACGTCCTGCAGGAACACCAGCGGGATGTTGAAGGCGTCGCAGAGCAGGATGAACCGCGCCGCCTTGTCCGCGGCGTCGTTGTCGAGCGCGCCGCCCAGGACCATCGGCTGGTTCGCCACGACGCCGACCGGCATCCCGGCCAGTCGCGCGAGGCCGACGACGATGTTCTTCGCGAACCCCGGCTTGATCTCGAAGAAGCTGTCGCGGTCGACCACCCCGCGCACGACCTTCTTCACGTCGTAGGCGCGCCGCGGGTTGTCGGGGACGATCGAGAGCAGCTCTTCGTCGCGACGCTCCGCCGGGTCCTGACACGCGACAGCAGGCGGACGCTCGGTATTGTTCGACGGGAAATACGAGAGATACGTCTTGATCGCCGCGAGGCACTCGCGATCGTCGGCGACCTCGAGATCGCCGACGCCGGAGATCTCGCAGTGGACTTTCGAGCCCCCGAGGTCCTCCGCCGAGATGTCTTCGCCGACCACCGCCTTCACGAGCGGCGGGCCCCCGAGCGCCATGTGGCTCGTCCCCTTCACCATCGGGACGAAGTCGGCGAGCGCGGGGATGTAGGCGGTGCCCGCGGCCCCGGGGCCCATCATCGCCGCCACCTGCGGCACGACCCCCGACATGATCGACTCCTCGCGGAAGAGCAGGCCCGAGCCCGCGAAGTTCCGCGAGCCGATCGCCTCCTGGATGCGCGCGCCGGCGGAGTCGATGAGCCAGATCATCGGCATGCGCTTGCCGTAGGCGATCTCGCGCGCGCGGTTGCACTTCACCTCGGCGGTCTTGCCCATCGAGCCCGCCATCACGGTGAAGTCGTAGGCGATGACCGACGCGAGACGGCCGCCGATCGCGCCGAAGCCCGTGATGACGCCGTCGGCGGGCGTGGTCTTCCCCGCCATGTCGGGAGAGATCCCCGCGTGCGTCGCGTGCACGCCGAGCTCCGTGAACGTCCCCGCATCGAACAAGAGGTCGATGCGCTCGCGGACGGTGAGCTTGCCGGCGGCGTGCTGGCGCGCCACCGCGTCCTCGCCACCCATCGCGCGCGCGGCGTCGCGACGGCGCGCGAGGTCGGCGGCGAGGTCCTTCATCGACACGTCAGGCCTTCGTCGCCTTGGCGAGGATGAAGCTGTTGATCCCGGTGTCCGGCGGCGAGCCGCTGATCAGCGTCAGCATCGTGTTGATCTCGCTGCGGTGGTGCGTGGCGTGGTTCGGCACGTGCTGGAGCAGCTGCCACATCGGCGCGCGCTGCGGCACGCCCTGCAGGTTCTTGTAGTCGAGCACGCGCGCGAGGTCCGCCTCCGTCAGCGCGTCGAGATACGCGCGCTGCTGGACCTCGAAGGCATCCCACGCCGTGCGCAGCGCCGCCATCGACGGCAGATCGTTGCCGGGGAACGAGGAGGGCGCGGCACTCTTCCACCGGCCGAGCCAGATCGCGTCGGCGCCGTAGATGTGGGCGAACATCTTCAGGATCGTCGGCCAGCTCCACTGCGGGCCCATGTCGCGCGTCACGGCTGCTTCGCCGCGCTCGACCGCAACGTCGAAGAGCCGGCGGTTCGCCCAGGCGTGGTAGTCGTAAAGCCCGCGGATGAGGTCGAGGCTCATGGAGGCCTCCTACTCGAGGATGGCGACGACGTCGCCTTCCTGGACCGTCTGGCCTTCCTGCACGCGGATCTCCTTCACGGCGCCGGCGCGCGGGGCCTCGACTGGGATCTCCATCTTCATCGACTCGAGCACGATGACGGCGTCACCGGCGCCGACCTTGTCTCCGGGCTTGGTGGGGATCTGGAAGACGACGCCCGTGATGTGCGCGCGGATCTCCTCAGGCATCTCTGAACGCTCCTTGTTCGATCATCTGCGTGTGCACGCTCCCGGCGCGGAATCGCGCGTCGCCGAGGACCCGCCGCACGAACGGGATCGTCGTGCGCACGCCTTCGACCACGCATCCCTCCAGGGCACGGTCGAGCCGCGCGACGGCCTCGGCGCGGTCCGCGCCGCGCGCCACGAGCTTCAGCAGCAACGGATCGTAATGGACCGGCACCGACGCGCCTTCCACGATGCCCGACTCGACGCGAATCCCCTCGCCTTCCGGCAGCACGAGCCGGCTCACCGTGCCCGGCGACGGCAGGAAGTTCTTCGCGGGATCCTCGGCGTACACGCGACACTCGATGGCGGCGCCACGCTGCGCGACCTCGTCCTGGCGCCACGGCAGCGCCTCGCCCGCGGCGACCCGGAGCTGCGCGACCACGAGATCCAGGCCCGTGACCTCCTCGGTGACCGGATGCTCGACCTGCAGGCGCGTGTTCATCTCGATGAAAGAGAGCCGACCGCTCTCCTCGACGAGGAACTCCATCGTGCCCGCGTTGACGTACCCGATCGCGCGCGCGCCCGCGACGGCGGCGGCCGTGAGCCCTGCTTTCGTCGCGGCAGGAAGCCCGGGCGCGGGCGACTCCTCGATGAGCTTCTGATGGCGGCGCTGGATCGAGCAGTCGCGCTCGTGAAGGTGAACGACCGTGCCCGCGCTGTCGCCGAACACCTGCACCTCGACGTGCCGCGGCCGCTCGAGGTAGCGCTCGACGTACACCGCGCCCTCGCCGAACGCGGCTGCCGCTCGGCGCGTGGCGGCCGCGAATGCCGCCGCGAGCTCGCCGGCCGCGCTCACGCGGGCCATGCCGATCCCGCCACCGCCCTTCGCCGCCTTGAGGAGCAGCGGAAAGCCGGCCGCGTTCCCGAACTGTGTGGCCTCCTCGATGCCGCTGATCGGACCCGGCGTGCCGGGCACCACGGGGACGCCGGCCTTCGCCATGAGACGGCGCGCTTCGCTCTTGTCGCCCATGGCCTGGATCGCGGCCGGCGACGGCCCGATGAACGTGATCCCCGCGTCGGCGCACGCCTGCGCGAAGCGCCAGTTCTCCGAGAGGAAGCCGTACCCGGGATGGACGGCGTCGGCGCCGGTCCGTCGCGCGGCCTCGAGGATGCGATCGATCGCGAGGTAGCTCTCGCGCGCGGGCGCGGGTCCGATCAGGACCGCCTCGTCGGCCTCGCGGACGTGCGCGGCGTCGCGGTCCGCTTCGGAATACACGGCGATCGTCCGGATGCCGAGGCCGCGGCAGGCGCGGAAGACGCGGCGGGCGATCTCGCCGCGGTTGGCGACGAGCACGGCGCGAAACACTAGGCCACGTCCATGACGGTCGCTCGTCTTACGACGGCACGACGTCGGCGGCGGCGATACGCCACGCGCCGTCCACGGGGCGCCAGCGCAGCTGGAGCATCGTCCGTCCCGCGACGCCTTCGAGCGCGAGCTTGAGCACGCGGTAGGCGCCGATGCGCGCGCACGCGACCACGCGCGCGCGCTCCCACGGCCCCCGCAGATCGACGTACGTCGCGTCGACGGCGGCGCGCGCCTCCGCTTCGACGTCCTGCGCGAGCGCGGCGCGATCCCCGGCGAGGAGCGCGCGGCCGTGCGCCTCGATGCGCTCCGCGAGCTCCGCGGGGACGACGTCCGGCCGGAACGCGGAGCCGAGCGCGACGACGTCGCGCGCGGGATGCCAGGGCGACGATTCGGTCGCCGCGGAGGGGGGCGCGGTGAAATCGCGATCCGTGCCGCCCGCGCCCGCGATGCCGCCGGCGGCGCCGAGCGCCGCGAGCAGCCGCTGCTCCCAGTCCGCGCCGCGCGCGCGCCAGGCGGAGTCGGCGGCGAAGCGCTCGACGATCATCCTGCCCGCCGCCACGTGGCGTCGCTCCTCGTCGAGGCAGCGCTGCAGGATTCGGCGCGTGGGCGGCTCGTAGATCGCGTTCGCGTCGGCGAGGTGACGCGCGTACACCGCCGCGAGGTGCGGCTTCACCACGCGATAGATGCCGGTCACCCGCTCGGCCGTCGCCGCCGGAGTCTGGCAGTTCTCGATCAGGTCCATGAACGCGACCACGCGCTCGTTCGCGGGCTCGGACTGCTGGGCGGGCTCGCGGAGCTCGGGCAGTCGCTTGCCCCAGAGGTCCGCGTGCTGCGCGCAGTCCCAGACGTGGCGGCCGAACAGGAGCTTGACGGGCAGCTCGGGCGTCAGCGCGATCCAGCCGCCGAGGATGCGCATCGTGCGCTCCTCGACGTAGCGGTACGCGCGGATGAGGCGGGCGGAGGCCTCGACGGAAAACGAGCCGGCGAGCGGGTGCGCGATCAGTACACCTGCGAGCGCTGCGTGCTCTTGACGAGCCGCTCGATCTCCTCGTCCGTGAAGCCGGCGAGCCTGCGCGCGTCCTTCGCGATCGAGATCGCGACCAGCTCGTGCTCGCCGTCCTGCCGCGAGCCGGCGAGGTTGAAGCGCTCGTCGATCGAGTCCTGGAACTCGATCGCCTTGCGCCGGCGGTCGGCGTCGCCGCGCGTCAGCTCGTTGAGCCAGCGCGAGCCCATGCGCACGTGCGTGATCTCGTCCGCGAGCACGAAGTCGACCGAGCGCTCGAGGATCGGATCGCCGAGCTTGCGCGCGATGTGCACGAGTTGGTTGAAGACGTCGCACGCGAGCCCTTCGAGTCCCCGGTTGACGCCCGCCACGCGCGCGGCGGCGTCCTCGGCGCACGCGCAGCGCCAGAGGATCGTGGTCTCGGGGTACTCGCCGACGTAGCCGCCGAGGTGATCGAGCAGCCCGAGGTAGATCTCCACGTGACGCGACTCGTCCCAGACCTGGCGCGCGATGTCCATGGTGAATTCCCACGGCGCGTCGGGGAAGTCGAACACCGTGCGGCCCGCGCCCTCCATCGCCTGGAGCTCGCCCACGAGAATGCCGTGCACGCGGTCGCGCATCTGCTCGTGCGTCGCCAGCCCGGGGAACGGCGGCAACCCCTGCGCGATCTTGAGCTCGCCGACGTCGCGCGCCCGCATGCGGACGAAGCGGTCCTCGCGGGCCAGACGATCATAGGCGATCAGGCGATCCATCCGTGCTCCTGAGACGGAAGTGAACGGCTGTTCAGTAGTTTAGCACGCGTCGGGAGGACGAAGTAGCGACGCGGGACGCACGACGTCGTCGCCGAAACGCTCCGCGAGGCCGTCGACGACCTTCGCGAGACGCTCGCGGCGGATCATCGCCGGATCGAGGAGAGGCAATTGCCCCGAGGCCGCGGGGCCGAGCGTCGACGCGGAGATGCCGATCAGCCGCACCGGCTGGTCGAGGTGCTCGCGGTCGAGGAGACTGCGCGCGCGGCGGTAGAGCTCGAGGCCGTCCTGCGTGGGATCGCCGGTCACGGCGCGCGTGATCGTGTGGAAGTCGCTGAACCTCAGCTTGAGCGTGATGCGCGCGGCGGCCACGCTGGACTCGCGCAGCTCGCGCGCGACCCGCTCCGCCTGCTCGCGCAGCACCGTGGCGAGCCGCGCGGGATCGCGGCAATCGCTCTCGAACGTCTCCTCCGCGCCCATCGACTTCGCGGCGGTGTCGGGCTCGACGGGACGCTCGTCGCGTCCGAACGCGAGGTCGTGGAGGTCGGCGCCGTGGTCGCCGAAACGCCGCACGAGCACCGCACGCGGCATCCGCTGGAGCTGGCCGATCGTGGTGATCCCGAGGCCTGACAGCGCCTCGGCCATGACCTTGCCGACGCCCCACAGCCGGCCGATCGGCAGCGGCGCGAGGAACGCCGCTTCGCCGCCCGCCGGAACGACGACGAGACCGTCCGGCTTCTTCAGGTCCGACGCGATCTTCGCGAGGAACTTGTTCGGCGCGAGGCCCGCGGACGCGGTCAACTGGGTCGCTTCGCGGATCCGTGCCTTGATCTTCCGGACGGCCTCGACCGGCGGACCGAAGAGCGACTCCGTGCCGGTGAGATCGACGAACGCCTCGTCGACGGAGATCGGCTCCACGAGCGGACTGAACGCGTCGAGGATCGTCATGATCTCCGCCGACACGCGCTGGTACTTCGCCATGTCGACGCGGAGGAAGTGTCCATGCGGGCAGAGGCGGGAGGCCTGGCTGATCGGCATCGCCGAGCGCACGCCGTACACGCGCGCCTCGTAGGACGCCGCGGAGACGACGCCGCGCCCGCCGGGCTCCCCTCCGACGATGACGGGCTGGCCGCGCAGCTCCGGCCGATCACGCTGCTCCACCGCCGCATAGAACGCGTCCATATCGACGTGCGTGATGGCGCGCGGGGCCATGGATTACCCGGCGCTCAGCCCGATCTCGGAGGCGACGCCGGTGAGCGCCCGCACGACGAACGCGATGTGCGCGTCGAGCTCCACGCCCAGCTCCTCGGCGCCCCGGTAGACGTCGTCGCGATTGACCGTGCGCGCGAACGCCTTGTCCTTGAGCTTCTTCTTCACCGACGCGGGCTCGAGCCCCGCGATCACGCGGCCCGGCCGCACGAGCGCGCACGCATGCACGAACCCCGAGAGCTCGTCACACGCGTAGAGCGCGCGGTCGAGCAGCGCGCGCCGCGGCATCCCGGAGTAGTCCGCGTGCGCGAGGATGGCGTAGACGATCTCCGGCGCGACGCCGCGCGCCTTCAGGATCTCCGCGCCCTTCATCGGATGATGCGGCGCGCGCGGATGCATCTCGTAGTCGAAGTCGTGGAGCATCCCGGCGATGCCCCACGCCTCCCGATCCGCGCCGAACGTGCCGGCGTACGCGCGCATCGACGCCTCGACGGCGCGGGCGTGCTTGCGCAGGCTATCGCTCCGGGTGAACTCCGTCAGGATCGACCACGCCGCGGCGCGATCGACGACCGGCGTCGGACGGTCGCTCACTCGACGCCGTCCGCGCGCTTGCGCAGCGTCTCCACCTCCGCCTCGAGCCCGCGGAGACGCTCGACGAGCTGATCGAGCGCGCGCGTCACCGGGTCGGGCAGATCGGTCTGGTTCAGGTCGACCTCGTCGGTGACGCGCTGCCCGTCCTTGTACGTCACGCGGCCCGGGACGCCGACGACGACGGAGTTCGGCGGGACGTCGCGCACGACGACGGAGCCGGCGCCGATGCGGCTGTTGTCACCGATGTAGATCGCGCCGATCACCTTGGCGCCGGCGCCGACGACCACGTTGTCGCCCAGTGTCGGGTGGCGCTTCTCGCGCTTGAGGCTCGTGCCCGCGAGGCTCACGCCCTGGTAGATCGTGACGTTCTTGCCGACCTCGGCCGTCTCGCCGATCACCACGCCCATCCCGTGGTCGATGAAGAGCCCCGGGCCGAGGCGGGCGGCGGGATGGATCTCGATGCCCGTCAGGAACCGCGAGACGTGGGAGACGAAGCGCGCCGTCCCGAACCAGCCGCGCCGCCACAGCCTGTGCCCGATGCGGTGGAACGCGAGCGCGTGGACGCCGGGGTAACAGAAGAGCGCTTCGAGGCGCGAGCGTGAGGCGGGGTCCCGTTCGAACACCGTGCGCATGTCGCGTCGAAGCGCATCGAACACGCTCAGCTCCTTTGGCTCAGCCATTGGCCCGCGGCGGCGCGGACCGCGTCGGCCACGACCTCGGCCGCGTGCTTGCGATCCTCGGGCAGCCCGTCGAGCGCGCGCTCGACCTCTTCCGGCTTGAGATGCGCGAGGTCCTCGACGGGTCGCAGCGCGATGAGCTCGCTGCCCGCGCTGGCGGCGGCGATCGTGGGCCCGCAGCCGTAGGCCTGGAACCGGGCCTCGGCCACACGGCCGTCGCGCACCCGCAGGAACACGCGCGCGAGGTCGCCGCAGCCGGCGTACTCACCCTCGCCGACCGCGTCCGGCTCTCGCATCAACCCGGCGTTGCGCGGGTTGAGGAAGTGATCGACCAGCGTCTCACTGTACCTCACGCCGCTCCCACAGGCAGCGCCTGCCTGAGCTTCTGGACGAGGGGCGCCACGGAGTCGACGACGTAGTCCACGTCCTCGGCGGTCGTCGACCGGCCGAGCGAGGAGCGCACCGCGCCCATCGCCCAGTCGAGCGGGAGCCCCATCGCGACCAGCACGTAGGACGGCTCGACGTTGCCCGACGTGCACGCGGAGCCCGCGGACACGGCAATGCCCTTGAGGTCGAGGCCGAGCACGATCGACTCGGACTCGACGTGGCGATAGCAGAGGCTCGCGGTCCCCGGCAGCCGGTTCGTGGGATGCCCGTTCAAGCGGACGTCGGGCACGCGGGCCGCGATCCCCTCCCAGAGACGGTCGCGCAGCGCGCTCACCCGCCGCGCTTCGTCGTGCATCTCACGCCCGCGGACCTCGACCGCCTTGCCGAAGCCGACGATGCCCGGCACGTTCTCGGTCCCCGCGCGGCGGCGCCGCTCGTGCTCGCCGCCGTGCTGGATCGCGACCATCTTGGTGCCCTTGCGGATGTAGAGGCCGGCGACGCCCTTCGGCCCGTAGATCTTGTGCGCGGAGAACGACAGGAGGTCGATGCCCATGGCATCGACGTCGATCGGAACCTTGCCGAACGTCTGCACCGCGTCGACGTGCACCGGCACGCCGTGCTCGCGTGCGATCCGCCCGATCTCGGTGATCGGCTGCAGCGTGCCGACCTCGCTGTTCGCGTGCATCACGCTGATCGCGACCGTGTCGGGGCGGATCGCCTTGCGGACGTCGTCCGGATCGACGGCGCCGTACGCGTCGACCGGGAGGTACGTCGCGGTGAAGCCCTGCGCCTCCAGCGCCTGCACGGTGCGCAGCACCGCGTGGTGCTCGATGCGCGACGTGATGACGTGGCCCCGGCCGCGCGCCAGCGCCAGGCCCTTGACGCCGAAGTTGTCCGACTCCGTGCCGCCCGAGGTGAACACGATCTGGTCCGGTGGAACCCGGAGGAACGTCGCGATCCGCTCGCGCGCGACGTCGACACCTTCGCGCGCGTCGCGGCCGAAGCCGTGCACGCTCGACGGATTGCCGTAGACGTCGGCGAAGTAGGGCGTCATCTCCGTCACGACCTCCGGATGCACGGGGGTCGAGGCGTTGTGATCGAGGTACACGCGGCGCGTCATGTTGCTCTCCCCTTCCTCGGATGCTAGGCTCGGCCCCGATGGACCTCGCCCGAAAAAAGCTCGGGCTGCTGCTCTCCACCGGCCCCGAGCGTCCCGTCAATCTCGACACCGCCGTCGGCCTCTCGGAGGCGACGCTCGCCCGCGGCGGCGACGTGTATCTCTACCTGATCGACGACGGCGTGCGCGCGCTCGACGACGCGCGCGTGCCGGCGCTCGCCGAGCGCGGCATGAAGCTCTTCGTCTGCGCCTACGGCTGCCAGAAGCGTCGCATCCCGCTGCGCGACGCCGACCGCATCACCTACTGCGGGCTCGTCGTGCTGACGGACATCATCAACGGCACCGATCGCTTCGTCGCGCTGAACTGAGCGCGCGCCCGCCGTGGCCGACGACCAGCCCATCCTCGTCCTCATCTCCGTCGATCCGCGCGAGTCCCACCGTGCGAACGAGGCGATGCGCATCGGGCTCGGCATCGTCTCCGGAGAACATGACGTCACGCTCGTGCTCACGGGCCCCGCCGTCCACCTGCTCGACGAGGATACCGACGATCTCGTCGACGGCGATGACGTCGCGAAGTTCCGCGCGAACCTCAAGGCGGTCGGCGTGCCGTTCCACGTGGCCGCCGACGCGGTGCCGACCGCGGCGGACTGGAACACCGAGGGCCACCGAGTGATTCCGGTCAGCGCGAGCGACATCGCCGCGCTCGTCCGCGCCAGCCGCCGCGTGCTCGTCTTCTGATGGGGAGCGCGGACGCTCCCGTGCCACGGGTGCTCCACCTCTTCAAGGGCGACCATGCCGCGGAGGCGGCCGCGGTCATCGCCGCGCAGCTCGGCGCCGGCGACCACGTGACGATCGCGCTCCTCGACGCCACGACCGCGCCCGCGCTGCCCGCCGGCGCGGAGACGCGCCGCGTGCCCGACGAGCTGTCCTACGAGCGCCTCGCCGAGCTGATCTTCTCGGCCGATCACGTGGTGACCTGGTAACACGTCACTTGTTCCGGAACTCGTCGAGCCACGCCATCTGGATGGCCTCGAGGATCTTCTCGCTTGACGCCTTCGGGTCGTCCTTGAAGTCCGGGAGCTCCGTGACGTAGCGGTGGAGGTCCGTGAACCGGACCGTCAGCGGGTCGATGTCCGGGTACTTCTCGCTGAGCCCGATCCCGATGTCTTCCGCGTCCCGCCATCCGATCGTCACTTGGGGATCTCCACGGTCACGTCGCCGCGCACGACCGCCTGGCAGCCGAGGCGGGAGTGGATGGTGAGGCCTTCGGCCATGTCGAGCCGGTCTTCCTCGTCCCCTTCCATCGCCGACAGGCTCGCCTCGCCTTCTTTCACGATCACGTGGCACGTCGTGCACGCGCAGCTGCCGCCGCAGTTGTGCTCGAGGTGGATGTCGTTGGCCAGCGCGATGTCGAGGAGCGATCCCGGCTTGCCGTGATCCGCCAGCGGATACTTTTCGTCGTCGACTTCCACGGTCTTTCCCAGGGGCAGGAACGTCACGCGGTGGATCGCCATGACGGCTACTCCGAACTCCCTATGATTTCCGCGGCGCGTCGCGTGCCGAGCGCGCTCTTGAGGGCGGCGTCCATCATCCGCTCCGCGAGCGGCTCGGTGACGCGGTTCATCGCCGTCGTCGCCTCGCGGATCGCGTCGCGGTCCTGACCGTCGCGCACCGCCTTGAGCGTGGCGAGCGCGGCCTCGATCTGCGCCCGCTCGTCCGCCTCGACGAGCTGCGCGCCCTGGCGCAGCGCCCGCTCGACGTGGGTGATGACGGTCTCGGCCTCGTTCCGGGTCTCGATGAGCATCCGCGTCTCGACGTCCGCCTCCGCGTAGGTGAACGAGTCCTCGACCATGCGCTCCACGTCGGCCTCGCTCAGCCCGTACGTCGGCTTCACCTCGATCGACGCGGCCTTGCCCGTGCGCAGCTCCTTCGCCTGGACCTGGAGGATGCCGTTCGCGTCGATGAGGAATGTCACCTCGATCTTCGGCATCCCCGCGGGCATCGGATCGACCCCGCGGAGCTCGAACCGCGCCAGCGAGCGGCAGTCCTTCGCGAGCTCACGCTCGCCCTGGAGGACATGCAGGTCGACCACGGTTTGCCCGTCGACCGACGTGGTGAACATCTCGCGCGCGCTCGTGGGCACCGTGGTGTTGCGGGCGATCAGCACGCTCACGATCCCGCCGAACGTCTCGATGCCGAGCGACAGCGGCGTCACGTCGAGGAGCAGCATGCTCGTGATGCCGCCCGCGAGGATGTGCGCCTGCACCGCGGCGCCGAGGGCCACGACCTCGTCGGGGTTGAGCTGGCTGTGCGGCGTCTTGCCGAAGAGCTCCTGGACGCGGCGGCGCACGAGCGGCACGCGCGTCGAGCCGCCCACCATCACGACCTCGTCCACCTGCGACGGGCGCAGCCCCGCGTCGGCGAGCGCCATCCGGACCGGCCCCAGCGTCTTGCCCACGAGCGGGTCGATGAGGCGCTCGAGCTCGGCGCGCGCGATGTCGCGGTGGTACGTGAAGCTGCCGAGCGGCAGCGTGAGGGTCGTTCGCTCCGCGCTCGACAGCCGGATCTTCGCCGCCTCCGCCGCGAGGCGCAGCTCCTGCATCACCTCGTGATCGCGCGCGAGGTCGATCCCGTCGCGCTCGAGATCGGCGCAGTGCCGAGACTGGATGTCCTCGAGCAGCCACAGCGTGATCACGCGGTCGAAGTCGTCGCCGCCGAGGTGCGTGTCGCCGTTCGTGGCGAGCACCTCGAAGATGCCGTCCTGCACGCGCAGGATCGAGATGTCGAACGTGCCCCCGCCCAGGTCGTAGACGGCGACGACGCCTTCTTTCAGGCGATCGAGCCCGTAGGCGAGCGACGCCGCCGTCGGCTCGTTCACGATGCGCACGACGTCGAGGCCCGCGATCCGTCCGGCGTCGCGCGTGGCCTGACGCTGGCTGTCGTTGAAGTAGGCCGGGACGGTCACGACCGCCTTCTCGATCGTCTCGCCGAAGTGCCGCTCGGCGCGCTCCTTGAGGGTCCTGAGAATGACGGCCGACACTTCAGGAGGAGTGACGGTCCGATCGTCGAGACGGATACTGACGACGTTGTCGACCGGAACGATGGTGAACGGAAAGAACTTCAGCTCGTCCTTGACGTCGCCATATCCCTGGCCCATGAACCGCTTCACCGAATACACGGTGCTCGTCGGACGTCGCACGAGCTGGCGGCGCGCCGCCTCGCCCACGAGCACGCCGTCGGGCGTGAAGGAGACGATCGACGGCAGGAGGACGCGGCCGTCCTCGTCGGAGATCACACGGGGCAGCCCCGTCTTCTCGTCGACGTACGCGACGAGGCTGTTCGTCGTCCCGAGGTCAATGCCGATGATGCGCGACATCCGTCGCCTCCAGGACCTCCGTCAGATCGTCGATCACCGTGCGCAGGTACGCGCGCGTGGCGAGCGCGGCCTTGAAGGACGCGAGCGCCTTCGCCCGTTCGGCCGCCGCGTCCCACGCGGCGCTGAGCTCACCGGTGATGCGCGCTTCTTCCGCCTCGCGCCGCGCGACGAGCCGCTCGCGCTGCGCGGAGAGCGTCTCCCGGGCCGCCTCGTCGAGGCCGCCGGCGCGCGCCTCCTGGAGCGCCTCCTGGATCTCGAACATCTCCGCGAGGAGCTCCGGCGGCGCCTTCGGCTTGACCGTATCTCCTTCTTTCGTCTCGCGTCCTTCTTCGAGGCGCACCAGGTACTCGACGCGCGCGATGGGATCGCGCAGCGCGCGGTAGGCGGCGTTCAGACGCGCTGAGGCATCGAGGATGCGCGCCTGCTCCTCCGCCGGCGCCGCCTGGTGGAAGTCGGGATGGGACTGGCGCGAGAGCTCGTAGAACCGCCGCTGCAGCGCGGCGGCGTCGATGCCGAGCTTCCGCTCCAGACCGAAGACCTCGAAGTAGTTCACGTGCCTCCTCAAATGAAAACGGGCCCTGCGGCGGGCCCGTCGCGTCGCAGCGGACGAGCCCGCTTACACGCTGAAGGATTCACCACACCCGCACGCCGACTTCGCCTGCGGGTTCACGAAGGTGAAGCCGCCCGTCAGTCCCTGTTTCACGTAGTCGAGGGTCGTCCCGGTCAGGTAGAGATAGCTCTTCTTGTCGCAGACGACCTTCACGCCGTCGATGTCGAACTCCTTGTCGTGCGGGCCCTTCTCGGAGTCGAACTCGAGGGCGTACGACATGCCGGAGCAGCCTCCGCCCTTCACGCCCATGCGGAGGAAGACCTCGTCGCCGAGCTGCTGCTCCTCCTTGAGCTTCTTGACCTGCTTGACCGCCTCTTCAGAGAGTGTCAGCGCCATGACCCTTCTGGACCTCCTACGCGTGCTTTTCTTTGTAGTCCGCGAGCGCCGCCTTGATCGCATCCTCGGCCAGCACCGAGCAATGGATCTTCACCGGCGGCAGCTTCAGCTCGTTCACGATGTCCGTGTTCTTGATCTTGGCCGCCTCGTCGACGGTCTTGCCCTTGAGCCACTCCGTGGCCAGGCTGGAGGACGCGATGGCGCTGCCGCAGCCGAACGTCTTGAACTTCGCGTCCTCGATCACGCCGGTCTCGAGGTTGACCTTGATCTGGAGCTTCATGACGTCGCCGCACTCCGGCGCGCCCACGAGCCCCGTCCCGACTCCCGGCGTGTCCTTCGTGAAAGACCCGACGTTGCGCGGGTTGTTGTAGTGATCGACGACCTTCTCGCTGTAGGCCATGCCCCTCGCCCCCCTTACTCAGCCTTCCACTGGATCGACTTCAGGTCCACGCCTTCCTTCGCGAGCTCGTAGAGCGGCGACATGTCGCGCAGCCGCTTGATCACCTCGATCGTCTTCGCGGCCACGTAGTCCACTTCCTCCTGCGTCGTGAAGCGGTGGAGGCTGAAGCGGATCGAGGAGTGCGCCAGCTCCGCGCTCGCGCCGAGCGCGCTGATCACGTACGACGGCTCCAGCGTCGCCGACGTGCACGCCGATCCCGACGAGAGCGCCGATTCCTTGTTGAGGCCCATGAGGACCGACTCGCCCTCGACGTAGGCGAACGAGATGTTCAGGTTGTGCGGCAGCCGGCGTTCCGGGTGGCCGTTGAGGAACGCCTCGTCGACGTTGGAGAGGATCGTATCCTGCAGGCGGTCGCGCAGCGTCTTGAGCCTGGCGCCCTCCTGCTCCATCTCCGCGCGGCAAATCTCCGCGGCCTTGCCGAAGCCGACGATGAGCGGCACCGGCAGGGTGCCGGAGCGCATGCCGCGCTCGTGCCCGCCGCCGTCCATCATCGGCGCGATGCGCACGCGCGGCGCCTTGCGGCGCACGTAGAGCGCGCCCACGCCTTTCGGCCCGTAGATCAGGTGCGCCGTGCACGAGAGCAGGTCGATGCCCATCGCCTCGACGTTGAGAGGAACTTTCCCGACGGCTTGCGTCGCATCAGTATGAAAAATGATGCCTTTCTCTTTCGCCAGCGTGCCGATGGCCGCGATGTCCTGGATCGTGCCGACCTCGTTGTTGGCAAACATCACCGAGATCAGGATGGTCTTGTCGGTGATCGCCTTGCGGATCTCTTCGACGTCGACGAGGCCGTCCGCCTGCACGGGCACGTAGGTCACCGTGTAGCCCTGCCGCTCGAGCCGCTTGCACACGTCGAGGCCCGCGCGCTGCTCGATGACGGTGGTGACGATGTGGGTGCCCTTCTCGCGGTACATCTCGGCCACGCCCTTGATCGCGAGGTTGATCGACTCCGTCCCGCCGGACGTGAAGACCAGCTCCTTGGGATCACGCGCGCCGATGAGCGCCGCGAGCTGCTCGCGCGCCTTGTCGACCGCGCCCTCCGCTTCCCACCCGAACGGGTGGTTGCGGCTCGCGGGATGCCCGAACTTCTCGGTGAAGTACGGAATCATCGCCTCGACCACCCGCGGGTCCACCGGGGTCGTCGACTGCGAGTCCATGAAGATCGGAAACTTCAGCGCCATCGCCTCTCCTTGACCATGGGGCCCCACAACCGAGGACCCCACACCCCTCACGCCTTGATCGTGAACAGCTCGGGGACGTCCGCGCCCGTCAGCTCCGACAGGCTCATCGTGTCGAGCACCTGCGTAATCGCCGCCTGGATCTTCTGCACCGGGCGCCGCAGGTTGCAGTGCGCCATCTGGGGACAATCGCTCGCGTCTTCGAGGCAGCTCACGATGTTGACCGGTCCCTCCAGCGCGCGCACCACGTCACCCACCGAGATCTCCGCCGGGCGCCGCGCGAGCACGTACCCGCCCTTGGGCCCGTTCTGGCTCGTGATCAGCTTCTTCTTCGCGAGGCGCTGCAGGATCTTCGCGAGCAGCTCGGACGGGATGTGGAACTCGTCCGCGATCCGCTTGGCGCTCACCGCCCCGAGGTCCTCGTGGACCGCGATGTAGTGAATCGCCATCAGCCCGTAATCCGCGCGCTTGGTGAACCGCAGCATTGTCACGCCCTCGACTATACCCGACGATTTAGATCGGCGACCATTTCAGTCGGAGTTTGCCGCCCCCGACCAGCGCTGTCAAGAGAGAACCGTGGTTGGACCTTCCAAAAACGCTCCACCGGACAGGGACTTAGAAGCCAGAATCTCCCCCGATGGCCTCCCGGAGCTTGAGCGCGGTCTCTTCCGGGGGGACCTCGTTCACGAAGATGCCCCCGACCCGGTTCGCGGCTTCGGGCTGGGTGACGATCTCGATGTGCCAGTGGTAGTCGTCTCGGATCGTCGCCCATTCGCCGAGCAGGATCCGCGACCGGACGTTCGGCGCGGTGTGGAGCACGATCTCGTACCCCGGGTCGCCGAAGTCGCGCGCCAGCGCCGCGAAGAACTGCGACAGCAACGTGGACAGCTCGGGCGCGGTCTCCGCGGTCAGCGCGTCCTCGTACGACCAGCCGTGGCGGCGCGGGAGGATCCAGGCCTCGAGCGGCGTGCGCGCGGCGTAGGGCACGAGGCACGCGAACGACTTGGTCAGGCGCACGACGCGCTCGCGCACGGCGACCTCCTGGCGCAAAAGGTCGCAGTAGAGGCACCGCCGCTTGTACTGGTAGTACTCGCGCGCCTCGCGCAGCTCGCGGCGCTTCTCGTCGAACACGATGGGGATCGCCGTGACCCGCGAATACGGATGGTGCGGGCTGACGCCGGGCTTCTTGTGGCGGCGCGAGAGCAGGATGTCGCGGATCTGGCTGTCGCGCTTCAGGTCGAGGAGCCGGTCGCGATACATCCACAGCACGTCCTCGAGCTGCTCCGGGTCGATCGTGGCGAGCGTGTCGTCGTGCCGCGGCGACTCGACGATCAGCTCGCTCGCGCCGCGCGGCGTGATCATGTCGAACATGCCGACGCCTTCACGCACGAGCTCGTCCTCGATCCGGAAGTAGGGATCGCGCTCCGGGACCACGCGCACCATCCAGCCGGGCGTGTTCGGCGCGGAGCCGTCCTTGCGGTACGCGGCGATCTCGGGGCCGCTCGAGGCTTCGGCGCCCGGGCAGTGCGGACACTCGTCCGTCGCGTGGGTCGCGGGCTTCGGGCGGATGAGTGCCCACTGTCCGCGCGTGGGATCCTTCCGGAGCTCGTTCAGGGCCCTAGTCCTTGATCTGGCTCTTCAGCTTGCGGAGGTGCTGCCGGGCGACGTCGACCCAGTCCTTCTCAGCCGGGAGCTGGGACGCGAGCGCGATGTAGCGCTCCCACTGCGCGATCGCCTCGCGGGGATCCTTCTTCTCGTAGACGATCGCGAGGTTGTACATGGCGCCGGTGTGCTTCGCGTCGAGCTCGATGACCTTGCGGTACTCGTCCGCGGCTTCCTTCCAGAGGCCCTTGTCCTCGTAGACCTCGCCGAGGCCCATGCGCGCTTCGACGGACGAGGAGTCCAGGTCGATCGCCTTCTTGTAGGCGTTCACCGCCTCGTAGTAGAGGCCCTTCTCGCCGAAGTAGATCTTCCCCAGGCTCAGGTGCACGCGCGGGCTCATCGCGTTGTAGACCAGCGCCTGCTGGTACGCCTTGATGGCGCCGTCGGTGTCGCCCTTGGCGGCGCGCGCGTCGCCGAGGCCCACGTGCGCGTCGGCGTAGTACGGCCGCAGCTCGATGGCCTTCGCGTAGGCCTCGAGCGCCTGATCGAACAGCCGCCGCGGCTGGATGAGGAAGAGATCGCCGATCGCCTTGTAGGGCTCGGGCTGCGTCGGATCGAGCTGGGTCGCCGCGCGGTACTGCGCCTGCGCCTTCCAGCGATTCCCGAGCGCCTGGTGAACCGTGCCCAGCGCGAACTGCGCGGCAACGAAGCTGGCATCCGACTCGATCGCGCGCGAGAGCAGGTCGACCGCGCTCTCGTTCGCGTCCTGCCCGCCCCGCGTCAGCGCGACGTGGGCGCGCGCGTACAGCTCGAGCGCCCGGAGGCTGCGCGTCGGGCGCGCGGCCTTTTCAATGCGCGCGGTTTCGGCTTCCGTCAGCGGGACGCGCAGCGCACGCGCGTACACCGTGGGCAGCGTGGCGAGCTTGGCGAAGAGCTGGCCGTCGCCGACCGCGATCTCCTCGAGCGCCACGGGCTCGCCGGGCGGCTTGACCTCGAGATAGCGCGGCTGGAGGACGAGGTCGCTCCCCGTCCGGGTCACACGCCCGAAGATCGCGACGTCGGCGCGCATGCTGCGCGCGGCCTGCTGCACGACCTCGTTGCCCCACACCGTGGGGGCGCCCAGCGCGCGGAGCCGGCTCCGCTCGAGCGGAATGAACGCCTGGTGCTGCACGAAGGACAGGCGGAGGACCTCCCCGACGGCTTCGCCGATCCAGCGCTCGTCCGCGTCGAGCGAGGACGCGTCGAACGGTGCGATCAGCACCACGCGCGACTTGACCTGTGCGGCCTCCGCCGCGCTGACGAAGGACATCACGGCCACGAGCGCCACGAGCATGACCAGGGGTCGTCGTGCGGATCGAAGGATCATCGGCTGACCTCCCCGTCCGTGCCGGCACGCTCCCGCCGCCGGAACCAGCGGGCCAGGAAGCCCAGGGCGGCCGTGCCGACGCGTCTGAGCGCAATCTCCGGTAACAGCATGACACCGGCGATGCCGACGAGCCAGGGCCAGATATCGACCGCGATCCGGGACTCGCGGCGCGCCTTCAGGAAGGCGCCGCGGGGGTCGTCGAGGCTGCCGCCGCCCGTCAGCTCGGCCAGCTCGCGCAGGAACGTCTCGTCGACGCCGAGATCGCGGAGCTCGCGCGCGTACGGCACGACGAGGCCGGCGAGCTGCGAGCCGATGACCTGGTCGTTCCGGCGCTGTGCCATGCCGAGGAGGTAGACACCTTCCTGCGGCGCGGGGAAGCGGCCGCGATACCGGCCCGGAGCCACCTGCTCCAGGTCGATGACCGTGCGCTCCTTGTTCGGCGCGACCACACCGACCTGCGAGTCGAGGAAGTTGATGAACTCGCCCTTGCTATCGACCGCGTCCACGAGGACTTCGCCGACGCCGTCACGCCGCTCGACGGACGCCACGGTGTCGCTGCGCGTCCCGCTGCGCAGCGTCCAGCGCGTGAGCTGCGCCCAGAACTTGTTGAAGTCGCGCCACCGGAGCCAGAGGACGCTCCACTTCGCCTTCGCGTCCGAGGTGAACGCCGCCGCGCGGCCCACGCCGTAGCGCCACGTGGCGAGGACCGGATCCTCCTTGTGGCTCATCAGCACGAGCTCGGCCGTGCTCTTCACCGTGGTCGCCACGTACCCGCCGAGCGGCGGGACGTTCTTCCAGTCGATGTCCTGCATCGCCTCGTGGCCCGGCGCCGTGAGCTGCGGCTTGAACGGCTGCTCGACGAGCGAGGCCTTCGACGCGAGCTGGGTCTCGAGCGTGAAGATCCGCGGGATCGTCTGCGAGTACTCGGTGTAGTAGAAGCGGCCCTTGCCCCACTTCGCGATGTCGACCATGAGCTGGACGTCGGCGTCCTTGCCGATCGCCACCGAGGAGACCGTGATCTTGTCCTTCACCATCCGGCGCAGGAGACCCGTGAAGTCGCCGCGGGTCATCTGGCCGTCGGAGAGGAAGATGACGTGCTTGAGGAGCGCGGGGCGCTCGAAGAGCTGGCTGTAGGTCTCCTTCAGCGCGGGGTAGCCGTCGGTCCCGCCGCCCGCCTTGACCGTCGCGATCGCGTGGTGGATCGCGCCCTTGTCGCGGGCCGCGCGTATCGGGACGTCCCAGATGAACTCGGTGTCCCAGCTCTGCACGCCGACTTCGTTGCGCTCGTCGAGGAGATCGACGACGAGGTGCGCGGCCTCCTTCGCGAGGTCGAGCTTGGTGATCTTCTCGTCGCCGGTGGCCATGGCCATCGATCCGGAGCGGTCGATCGAGAGCACGACAGCCAGACTCGGGATCTCGACCTTCTGCTTCACTTCCATCGTGACGGGCAGCGCCTCTTCGATCGGCGTGCGGTAGTAGCCGCCGAGGCCGAAGCTCTCCTCGCCGCCGATCATCATCAGCCCGCCGCCCTGGTCCCGGACGTAGTCGCGGATAAGCGCCATCTGCGGCTTCGTGAGCTTCAGCGACGAGACGTTCGAGAGCACGATGCCGTCGTACTTCTGCAGGCCGGCCATGTCTTTCGGGACCTGGCTCGCCTCGACGACGGTCACGTCCATGTTCTGGGAGCGCAGCGCGGCGGCGAGCGACTGCGCCTGCGCGCGGTCCTTCTCCGCGAGCAGCACCTGCGGCTTGCCGCGCACCACGACGGTGCCGACCGCGCGGTTGTTGTCCTCGATCGTGTCGCCGTCGATCTCCAGCGCGGCCTGGTAGACGTGGATGCCGCTGTTGTCGAGCGCCTGCCGGTAGCTGAAGACGTTCTTGCCCGGCTGGAAGCGCACGACCTGCGAGCCGAGGAACTCGCCGTTGCGGAAGAGCGAGAGGCGTCCCTGCGCCTCCTTGAAGCTCCACGCGACGACCTTCGCCTGGAAGGGCTCGCCGTGCTTCACCTCCTGCGGCAGCACCATCGACTCGGCGACCACTTCCTGCGTGAACGTGAGCGGCGCCGCCACGTAGTAGAGGTCGGCGCCCGAGTCCTTCGCCGCCTGCGCGCCGGAGCGCGCGTTGCCCGCGGTCTGCCGCCCGTCGGTCAGCATGACGATCCGATTGGCGTGACCCGGCGGCAGGCTCGCCAGCGCGAGCTGGATCGCCTGAAAGAGGTCGGTCGCCCGCCCGCCCACCTCCGCCGTCGGCCGGGCGACGTCCTTGCGGTTCGACAGCGACTGGTCGACGAGCGCCTGCTCGCCGAAGACGATCACGCCCTGGCGGTCGCCGCCCTTCATGTGCTTCGTCGCGTCGGCGACGAAGCGAACCGCGCGCTCGCGCGCGGCCAGGCTCACGCTGTCCGACTGATCGAGGAGGAAGACGACGTTGAGACGATCCACCCAGCGCGGCAGCGTGGGCCGCGCGAACGTCAGGCACAGCAGGACGAGCAGCACGCCGCGCACCGCGAGCGCCCACTGGTCCCCGGGACTGCTCGGCAGCCGCATCCGCCCCGCGCTCTGTCGCCGCCAGTAGAGCAACGCTTCGAGCAGCAGCAGTGCGAGGGCGATCGCCACGAACATCGGCCAGAGCTCGCGCTGGATCGGGGTGGGCGCGGCCGCCTCCGGTGGGCGTGGCGCCGACGCCGGCAGCGGACGCGTGACGAGATTCGATTCCTCCGCGTCGGTGAGGTTCACCGCCACGCGCATCTCGCCCCGCGCGGTGGTGAGCGTGTAGACGCCGACCTCGTCGGTCTCCGTGAAGCTGGCGACGCCGCGGGTGACCTGTCCCTTGACCGACCGTCCGCTCGGCGTCGCGACGGTGACCGACGTCACGCCGTGCTCGACCGGCAGCAGGATCGGCTGACCCGCCGCGAGCTGGAGGCTCGACTGGTCGAGGCCCGCGGGATGCAGCCAGCGCAGGCCGTTCGAGAGGATCAGCGGGAACGCCACGCGCAGCGGGAAGTCCGTGCGGAAGAGGTCGAACCCGATGAAGATCGCCTTCCGGTCGGTCTCCTCCAGCGCGTAGATCAGCGGTCCGCCCACCGCCTCGACGAGCGGACGGCCGGCAGCCAGCGGCCGGATGCGCAGCGACTCTTCGATGGTGACCTTCGAGAACTCCACGTGACGCATGATCGGGTGCGCGCGGTCCCAGTCCATCACCGTCGGGCGCTCGGTGCTGCGCCCGAGCACTTCGATCGGCACGTCCGCGGGCACGCCGTTCACGAAGACGAACCGCCCCGCCCCGACGCGCGGCGGGCTGACCGAGTCGAGGACGACGACGTCGGCCCCTTCCATGCCGCCCTGGTACTGGTCCGGGGTCCGCACCTCGACGGACACCTGCGGATCGGTGCGCAGCACCTTCTCGAGGAACAGGTTGCCCGGGCTGACGAGCAGCACGGCGATCTTGCGCGGCGGCGGCAGCACGGCCCACGCGGTGTTGTCGGTGTCGAGGTCGTCGCGGACGTCGATCGACGCCTTCACCGTGCCGCCGCCGTTGTGCGTGAACGGCAGCACGACCGAGCGCCGCACCTGCGGCTCGAGGGTCACCGACTTCTCGGCGATCGGCTTGTCGTCGATCGACAGCGTGAAGGAGAACGTCTGCGTGTCCGGCGTCCAGTTCACGAGCGAGGCGAACGCCTGGTACTCGAACGTGCCGAACGACGCCTTGCGCACGGCGAGGTTCGTGACCGCGACGTTCTTGCCGCCGGAGCCCACGCCGACCCAGCGCAGCCGCGCGTCCGTGGTCTCCGGCGTGGCGGCCAGACTGTAGGCCCCGTCGGTGAAGACGTGGATCTCCGCGCGCGGATCGGTCCCCACGAGCGCGCGCGCGATCCGGATCGCTTCCATGAGGCGATGGGGAAGATCGTGCGGGCGCGCCGACCAGATCGCGCCGAGCGCGCGGTCGCGGTCGCGGCTCAGCGCCGCGGTCACGCGGGGCTGCACGCCGGACTCGATGACCATCACCTCGGCGCCCTCGGAGAGGCGGCGCACGAGCGCGGCGGCTTCCGCCTTCGCGCGGTCGAAGCGTGTCGGCGAGACGTCGCGCGCCCTCATCGAGGCGGAGTTGTCGAGGACGACGACGACCTTGCGGGCGCCGTCGCCGAGCACGGTGACCGTCGGCCGGGCGAGCGCGAGCGTGAGCGCGAGGAGCGCGAGGAGCTGGAGGATCAGCAGCGGGTCGCGCTGCAGACGCTGGAAGAACGTCGAGGCTTCGCGGTCACGCAGCGCCGGCTCCCAGAGGAGCAGGCTCGGCACGCGACGCTCGCGGCGCCGCACCTTGAGGAAGTAGAGCATGACCAGCGGCAGCGCCAGTCCGAAGAGCAGGAACGCGAACGGAGACAGAAACGTCATGCGAGCACGAGTCCCTTCAGCTGCGAGAGCACGAACTCCTCGACGGGAGTGTCCGTGATCACGCGGTGATACCCGATCTCCTGCGCGCGGCAGAGGGTCTCCGCGCGCTCGAGGAAGGCGTGCAGCTTCTCCCGGTACGCGCGGATCGCTTCGCGGTCGACGCTCAGCTCCTGCACTTCACCCGTCTCGGCGTCGGTCAGCCGGAAGTCGCCGGAGAGCTCCGGATTCATCTCCTCGGGGTCGAGGAGGTGGATCAGATGCACGTCGAAGCGCCGCTCGAGCAGCGCGCGCAGCCCCGCCTCGTACCCGGCGGGGTCCAGCAGATCGGAGATGACGACGGCGAGGCCCGATTCCCGCGACCTCAGCGCGTACGCGGCCATCGCCTCGTTGAGTCGCGTGGGTCCCGCGGGCGCGACGCCCGTGAGGAAGTCGAGCAGGGCGGGGAACTGGTTGCGCCCGCGCGTCGGCGCCCAGCCTTCGGCGGCGCGCTCGCGCAGGATGCCGACGCCCACGCGCTCGAGGCCGACGAGACCGACGAAGCCGAGCGCCGCCGCGAGCTTCGCGCCGTACTCGAGCTTGGTCGGGCGCCCGAAGTCCATCGACGCCGAGGCGTCGAGGAGCAGGTGCAGGCAGAGATCCTCCTCGTCGACGAAGAGCTTGACGTGGAGGCGGTCGAGACGACCGTACGCGTTCCAGTCGACGTAGCGGAGGTCGTCGCCGACCCCGTACGCGCGGTAGTCGCAGAACTCGACCGAGTGGCCGCGCCGCGGGCTCTTGCGCTCGCCCTTGACGCGGCCGCGGAAGACGCGGCGCGACGCGAGCGTGAGACGCTCGAGCTGCGCCAGGAAGTCCGGCGTGAAGAACGCGTGGCGATCGACGGACGGCACGTCTATCGCTCGTCGAGCGCCTGGAAGTAGTCCCTGATTTGCCCGTGGAAGTCCCGCGGGATCTGCTCGCGCGAGATCGCGTCCTCCATCGCGTTCTTGTACTGGCCGATGATGCCCATGTACGAGAGGCGGGAAGACATCTTGCCGGCACGTCCCGTGAGGTTCGTGTCGAACCCGTCCTTCTTGCCCCGGCGCGATTCACCCTCGACGCCGACGTCGTACGGGTTGGCGCGCAGCCGCTGCGACGCCTCGCCTTTCGGCGCGCCGCTCTTGCCCTTGCCGGGCATCATGCCTTCGCCTTCGCCGAAGTCCTGGTCTTCGGGGCTGCCCTCGCCCCGGCCGCCTTCACGGCCGCTGCGCCGATCGGACTCGCGCCCGCCGCGGAGCCCCTTGCCGCCGCGCTGCGCCTCGTCCTGCGCGCGCATCTTGTCGAGCGCCTTTTGCATCGCTTCCATCGCGCGGTCGGTCGAGCCGCCCTCGAGCGCTTCCATGCCCTCGGAGACGTCCTGTCCCCAGCCGCCGCCGCTCTTGCGGCCGAGCCGCTCCATCTCCTCGAGCAGCTCCTTCAGCTTCTGCGGCGAGACCGTGTCGCGCAGCCCGCTCTTCAGCTCCTTCGACTTCCGGAAGACCATCTTGTACTGGCTCGACGTGAAGTCGGACTGGAGGTCCGGCAGGCGATCCGTCTGCTCGAGCATCTTCAGACGCTCGTCGCCCTTCTTGAGGAAGCTGTTGAAGTCGGGCCGCTGGTTCGCGAGCGACGTGTCCTTGAACACGGCGGACAGGTCGCCGGCGGTCGCGGCCGCGCCGGTCGCGCCCTTCTGCGCCCAGTCGCGCTCCTCGAACACCGGCCGCTGCTGCTTGTCCTTCGCGAGCGGGCGCGCGCGGTCCTCGAGCATCGTGCCGTCGCCGCGCTCGCGCGCCTCTTCCTTCTGCGCCCCCGCCGAGAAGTCGGGAAGGCTCGCGGTCGGCAGCGGCAGCGGCGGTGCCCACGCGAGGATCGCGGCGAGCACGACCGGCACCGGCAGCAGGCGGGTCTCGCGCGGCAGGATCCGCCGCACGACTTGCCGGAGCTGCACCGCCTCGACGCGCGCGACCGCGTCGACGACGAGCGCGTCGACGAGCTGCGTCCGATCGTCACGCTCCGCCCATTCCAGCGCGGTGCTGAGGCGCTCGTCGAGCCCGAACTCGCGGTCGGCGAGGCGCGCGGCGTCCGCGGGCGAGACGCGCTTGAGGAGACCGAACAGCGCGCCGGTCACCACACCGGCGGTGAGCAGCGCGATGGCGAGCGCGAGAGCCCAGGGGCCGAGCGCGAGGCGGAACAGCAGCGGCACCACGGCCGCGACCGCGCCCCAGAAGAGACCGCGCAGGCCGTAGTGCTCGGCGCGGCGCCACCGCACCTGCGTGGCGATCTCGCGAACCAGCCGATCGAGGGTGTCGGGATGCGGCACCGTCTCTCCTCCCCGCCTCAGCGGACGAACTGCTCCTTGCCCTGGGTGGTCGTCGTGGCCGCCGTGTCGACAATCTGCTCGATCAGCGTGTCGACGTCGATGCCTTCGGCCTCACCTTCGAAGTTCAGGATCACGCGGTGGCGCAGCGCGGGCGCCGCGAGGTGCCGGATGTCGTCGACGCTGACGTTGTAGCGGCCCTCGGCGAGCGCCTTCACCTTCGCACCGAGCACGAGCGCCTGCGCGCCGCGCGGGCTCGCGCCGTAGCGCACGAACCGGCGCGTGACGTCGGGCGCCTGCGCCCACTGCGGATGCGTCGCCATCACGATCGCGGACGCGAAGTCGCGCGTGTGCGTGGCGATGGGCACCTCGCGCACGAGCTCGCGGGACGCGAGCACGTTCGGTCCCGTCATCACGCGATCGACCGTGACCGCGCGCACCTGCGTCGTGCGGTCGATGATCGCGTTCAGCTCCTCGATCGCGGGATAGCGCACGCGCAGCTTGAAGAGGAAGCGGTCGAGCTGCGCCTCGGGCAACGGATACGTCCCTTCCATCTCGATCGGGTTCTGCGTCGCGAGCACGAAGAAGGGCGGCGGCAGCGGCCGCGAGACGCCGCCGACGGTGACGGCGCCTTCCTGCATGCCCTCGAGCAGCGCGGACTGCGTCTTCGGCGTCGCGCGGTTGATCTCGTCGGCGAGCAGGATGTGCGCGAAGATCGGGCCCGACTGGAACTGGAAGTGCTTCCGGCCGTCCGCGTCCTCCACGATGATGTTGGTCCCGATGATGTCCGCCGGCATCAGGTCCGGCGTGAACTGGACCCGCGCGAACGACAGCTCGAGCCCTTCGGCGAGCGTCTTGATGAGCAGCGTTTTGCCCAGTCCGGGCACGCCTTCGAGGAGGACATGCCCGCCGGCGAACATCCCGATCAGGACGTGATCGATGATGTCCCGGTGCCCGACGATGACCTTTTCGACCTCACGCCGCAGCGCCTGGAAGGACGAGATGAACTGCTCGACCCGAGGGTCCTGCGTCATGCGGTCTCCTTCTCTCACGGGGTGGTGTTGCGCCCCTCATTATATGGGTGCGCCGGAGCCGGTCTCTAGGGGCCCCTACGGGTGCAAGCGATCTGCCAGACGGCCGCGTAGACGGCGAGGTACCCCTCGATCTCGCGTGACGGCGGAAAGTCCGCGAGCACCCGCGCGCGCCCTGCCGTCCCCAGCCGCGCGCGGAGGGCCGGGTCGACCACCAAACGTTCGGCCATCGCGGCGAGTTCCGTTTCGTCGTGGAAGAGGAGCCCGCTCACGTCGTGGGCAACGAGCGAGCGATTGCCTTCGATGTCGGCAGCGAGAACGGCGCGCCCGCAGGCCAGCGCCTCGAGGACCGAGTTCGCCATGCCGCCTTCCGAGAGCGAGCAGTTGAGGACCACGTCGGCCTGCGCCAGGAACGACGCCATCGCCTCGTGAGGCACGGTGCCGAGGTAGCGGGCCCAGGGGCGGTGGGAGAGCTCCGCGAGCAGCGCCTTGCCCTCCTCAGGATCGAGAAGCGGGCCGGCGTAGCCGAGGCGGAGGTGCCGATGCCGGGCGGCGACGGCATCGAGCGGGGCGAGCGGCATGAGCGGACGCTTCACCGGGCGGACCCCCGCGGGAAACGCGAAGACCACGCGCCCGGACGGCAGCCCCGGCCACGCGGCGTCGAGATCGAAGGGCGCGGCGGTCTCGAGCTCCGCCGCCTGCGGCACGCGTACGATGCGTGAGGCGACGTCCGGCAACGCGCCCGCCACGCGCGTGCGAATCGAGTCGTCGAAGACGACGATCCCGGCGGCGCCCTCGAGCACGCGCCGCACCCCCGCTGCGCGCCCGGGATCGAAGAGGTCGTGATTGGCGTCGGTCCCGGTGAGCGTGACGACGAGCGGGATCTCCGCGCGCCGCGCCAGCCGGAGCGCGAGCGGTCCCACCCGCCAGGCGTGAAACGCGTGCACGATCGACGGCGCGAACGCTTCGACCTCGGCTTCGATCGTCGCCTCGTCGGTCGACGAACGGTCCCACACGCGTGCCTCGACGCCGCCACGGACGAGGCCTCGCGCGATGCGGGACACGGTGACGGCGTTGCCGCGGACGGAGGGGAACGCGAAGGGCGTGAGCAGCGCGGCGCGGGCCGGCATCCCGGGCAGAATACGGGCGCCTCGGGCGGGGTGCAATCGCAGTAGGCCAAGAATCGCCTGGAGGCACCCAGCCATCTACATATAATGAGGACCATGGTGGAGCCGTCCGAGATCGAATGTCGCCAGATCGCCGAGTTGATCGGCGACTATCTCGACGGGAGCCTGCCGAAAGCGACCCGCGAGCTGATCGACTGGCACATCGAGAGCTGCGGGCCCTGCGTGGCCTTCGTGAACACCTACCGCGGCACTGTCGACGCCGCGAAGAAGCTCCGCGAGGCCCCGATTCCGCCCGAGCTGAAACAGCGCCTCCTCAGCGTCCTCCGCGCCCGCCGGGCGTCGTCGTAGCCGGCGCCGCCGGCAGCAGCGTCCGCACCGTCCGCAATGCCTCGTCACTGGCCAAGCTGCCCGGAAGCACACGCACGCGCCACGCGCGCGCCGCGTCCTGGTTGGGATCGAGCAGCGTGACGAAGTCCAGACGCTCGCGCTCGAGGAACTCGCGCACGCGGCTCGCCGACTCCCCGTAGTTCACCGCGAGGACTTCGAACGGCCGGCCGGCGAGCCGCTCGCGCAGCGCGCGCATCGAGGGCAGCTCCTCGCGGCAGGGCTCGCACCACGTCGCCCAGAAATTGACGAGCACCACCTTGCCGCGGTAGTCCGCCAGCGTGTGCGCGCGCCCGGAGAGATCCTTGAGCGCGAGCGTGGGGACCTCGGCGCGCGTCCATGGGACGAACCGCGAGGTCTCGGCGTCGGCCGCGGCGGCGAGCCCGAGCAGACTCGCCGCCCCGACGATCGAGCGAAGCGAGACAGCCGAGCGGGCGGGCGCTTTAGCGCCCGGGGCCCGCGAGTGCAACTGTGATGGTGTACTTGAACGTGTCGGGATCGAGGCTGTCGCGGCGCCCGTCGGCCGTCTCCGCCTGCGGATACATGAGGAACCCGACCTTGCCGCCCTGGGTCGCCTTCGGCAGCTTCACGTCGTGCGCCACGTTGTACGCGAGCCAGTTGCCTTCCCAGCCGCCGTAGAGCTTCGCGCGAACCGGCGCGATGAGCGGATGGTCGATCGCGAGCTTCTCGTTCGTCTCCTCGCGCGCGGCCTTCGCCACGTCGGCGGGATCCATCGCCGCCCAGCCGTAGTCCTGCAGGAAGACCTCGGCGCGGCAGTGCTGCGCCTTGCTGATGTTCGCGCTCCCCGCGCCCAGCGAGCGGTAGTTGAACACCGAGGGCGCGACGCGGATCCCGGAGACGTCGCGCGCCGGCACGTCGACGGCGCGCACCAGGCCGACGAAGAGGCCGTTGAGGTCGGCGCACTTGCCGCCGAAGTTCTTGGTCTCGAGCATCGCCTTGATGTCGCCGGTGCCGCAGCCGCGCACCTTCGGCTCGCGGTACGTGTTGGCGAGAATCCAGTCGTACACCGCCTTGGTCTTGTCGAGGTCGGTGCGCTGGCCCTTCGCGATCTCGTCAGCGGTGAGATGCGCGCCGGCGCGTGAGCGATGCCACGAGGACGAAATCTATGGGTGCGCGCGAGCGGTTGCAAGCGCAAGCAGCGAAAACTTCATCGAGAAATCGTCGGGAGCGATGCGATGAGCCGCCGCTTTGTATTGGGATTGACGATGATACGGGCTACGGGACGATCGTGATCGTGGCGGCGCCGGTCACTTCGCCGATCTCCGCGCACGTCTCGCCGCGCTCCTTGAACGCGGCGGCGACCTCACCCGCGCGGTCGCGGGACACGCCGAAGAGCAGTCCTCCGGAGGTCTCGGACTCGCTCAGCAATCCGACGAGCCCCGCCGGCAGCGACGCGTCGATCACGAGGCGCGGGCCGAGCACGGCGTCGAGATGGCGGCGGTTGCGCTTCATGCCGCCGCTGAAGCGGCCTTCGTCCGCGAGGTCTCTGGCACCGGGCAGGAACGGGAGCCGCGACGCCGAGACGCGAATGCCCGCGCCGGACGCCTCGACCATTTCCGCGCCGTGACCGAGGAGCCCGAAGCCGGTGATGTCGGTGGCTCCGTGGGCGCCGACCGCTTGCGCCACCTGCGCGGCGACGCGGTTGAGACGCAGCATGCTCGCGACCGCCCCCGCGACGATCTCCGCGGACGTCGCGCCGTCCTTCGCGGCGGTCGTGATCACGCCGGTGCCGAGCGGCTTCGAAAGGAACAGCCGGTCGCCCGCGCGCAGGCCTCCCTTGATGAAGACGCGATCGGGATGCACGCGCCCCGTGACGCAGAGCCCGTACTTCGGCTCGGGATCGATCACGGTGTGGCCGCCGGCGATGACGCCGCCCGCCTCGGCGACCTTCTCCGCGCCGCCGCGGAACACCTCGCTGATGATCGCCTTGGGCAGCTCGCGCGGGAAGCCGGCGACGGCGAGCGCGAAGAGGACTTCGCCGCCCATCGCGTACACGTCCGACATCGCGTTGGCGGCGGCGACGGCGCCCCACGTGTAGGCGTCGTCGACGACGGGCGGAAAGAAGTCGACGGTCTCGACGATCGCGAGGTCGGGCGTCAGCCGATAGACGGCGGCGTCGTCCGCGCGGCCGAGCCCCACGAGCAGGTCGTGGATCTCCCCGCCCGCCCCCGGCTTGATCGCGCCCAGCACCTCCTGGAGATCTCCAGGAGCCATCTTGGACGCTCAGCCGGCGCAGGACGCGTACGACGTGAGGCGGATCTCCGTGCCCGTCATGGTGCTTACGATACTCGACCCGGGAACTGGGATTCGAGGAACGAGAGGAACGCGAGGCCGAGCGGCGAGCGCGTGCGCTCGCGGTGGGTGATGAGGTAGAACGCGCGGCGCACCGCGAGCCGCTCGATCTTGAGACAGACGACGTAGCCGGCGCGGCATTCGTCGCCCACCGCGCGCGCCGAGATCAACGAGATGCCGAGACCCGCGCGCACCGCCTGCTTGATCGCCTGCGTGGATCCCATCTCGCCGACGACGCGAAAGTCCGCGAGGCCGGTGCCCGCCTCGTCGAGCGCGCGCTCGAGCGCCTCCCGCGAGCCCGAGCCGCGCTCGCGGACGACCATCGGCTCCCGCTGCACCTCGGCGAGCGTCACGGTGTCGCGCTTGGCCCAGCCGTGCTCCGCGGGGACGACCACGACGAGCTCGTCCTCCATGAGCTCGCGCGCCTCGAGGGTGCGCTGAGCCGGCCGCGCGCCGACGATCGCGAGCTCCACGCGCCCGTCGTCCACCCAGTCGCTCACCTGCCGGCTGTCGCCGATCAGGAGCACGATCGAGATGTCGGCCTGCTTCGCCTTGAACTGCCCGATGACCGCAGGCAGCACGTACTCGCCGGGAATCGTGCTGCCGCCGACGATCAGCTCGCCGGAGAGCCGCCCCTGGAACTGGTCGATCGCCTGGCGCGCCTCGCGCGAGAGCGCCAGCATGCGCTGTGCATAGCCGAGCAGGAGCTGGCCCGCGCGCGTGGTGGACGCGCCGCGGCCGAGCCGGTCGAGGAGCTGGACGCCCAGCTCGTCCTCGAGCGCGCGCACGTGCTCGGAGACGGTGGGCTGGGTCAGGGACAACGCTTGCGCGGCGCGCGAGAAGCTGCCGAGCTCGGCGACCTTCGCGAAGATCTCGAGCCGGCGGAGGTCCATCTCAGAGGACGAAGGGCTCCGAAGGGCCCTCGATCAGTGGCAGCCGCAACCGCCGCCGCAGCATCCTCCACCGCCGCTCATGGCGGCGCCGGCGGCGGACGGCATCAGGGAACCGTCGCTCTTCATGCCGAAGACGGAGAGCTTGCGGGTGACGTCCGCGCTGTCGCAGGTCGGGCACGCGACCGCGCTCGACGTGCGCGGGAGATACTTCTCGAAGTCCTTCCCGCACCCGCGGCAGCGATACTCGTAGACGGGCATCGGCTACTCGCCGCCCCGCTGGACGTAGCTCTTGACGAACTCCTCGGCGTTCTCCTCGAGGATGTCGTCGATCTCGTCGAGCAGCTTGTCGATGTCTTCCTTGATCTTCTTGCCCTTCTTCGCCAGCTCGGGGTTCGCGTTCGCGCCGTCGCCGGCGCCGTCCGCGGGCTTGGTCGGGCGGGTCTCTTTCCTCTTCTGCTCAGCCATCTTGCCCTCCATCGGGCACTACCGCGGGTGAGCCGTCCAGCCGGAACGCCTCCGCGTGGCGTTCCTCACCGTGATATTAGCACCCGGCAAGATCGGGGCCGCGCAGGGAATTCACGGCCGGCGGAAGTGTTTGCTGAGTGTGAGGGTCTGGTGCTGGTAGGACGACCCCAGGCCCACCCCGTACACGCGGTCCGGCGGCGCCGCGAGCCGCTCGAGGCCCACCTTGAACGACGTTTGTCCGTCGTAGACCATGAACGGCACCTCGCGCGCGCGCACTTCCATCACGACCTTCGTGCCGAGCACGGCACCCGCGCCGAACCCGAAGCCCGGATCGAAGAACCCCGCGTAGTGCGTGCGGATCTCGCCCGCGCCGGCGTCGTAGACGACCATCTCGGCGGCATACGGGGGCGGCACGCGGATCCGCTCCTTCGACGCGAGGATGTAGAAGCGGTTCGCTTCGAGGATGTAGGCGTCGCGGTTCGGACGCTTGATCGGCTCCCAGAAGTCTTGAGGATCGTAGAAGCCGACCTTGTTGAGGTCGACGACCGGTGGGTTGGCGTGCGCGCGGTAGCCGATGATGCCGTCGGTGTGCCGCCCGGAGAGATCGACGCCCATGCACAGGCCGTCGCTGATCACCCGGCGGGTCGCGGAAATCGGCTGGTCGTCGTCGTCGAACAGCAGCGGCGTCTCTCGATAGAGACGCTCGAGCGCGGTATCGCTCAGCGTCGTCGCCCCCGCCATGAGCCGGAGCTGGCTCAACGACGTGCCCGCGTAGACGCGCACGGGGAACGACTGCGGCGAGACCTCGACGTAGAGCGGGCCGCGATAGCCCGCGTCGATCTCGTCGAAGCGCACGGTGTCGTCCGCGATGACACGCGTGAAGATGTCGAGGCGTCCCGTCGTGCTCTTCGGGTTGCAGCGCCCGCGCACTTCGCGCGGCAGCGCGAGCGACTCCAGCAGCGGGATCAGATAGACGGAGCCGCGCTGCAACGTGGCGCCGGAGGCCAGCGAGAGCTCGTCGATCACGAGGTCGACGTCGGTGAAGTCCTTCTGCGTGAGGCGCGTCTGGACCGGCTGACGATACGGCAGGAAGCTCGCGCGCAGCTGATACGCGACGGCGCCGAGGCGCAGGTCGAGGCTCGAGGGCTGGAACTGCACGTCGGCGAGCGGCGTGCTCGCGGTGATCCACCCGTCGCGCGCCGCCGCGCGCAGCGCGTGATCCGGCAGGACGCCCGCGCGCACCGCGCTCACGAGGGCTGCTCGCGCACGGCGGCGCCCTGCGTGTCGACCGCGAGCACGCGCGCGGAGCCGCCCACGCCGGCCCGTGAGAGCGCCTTCTCCATCGCCGACGCGACCGCCTCGCTCTCGGCGACTCCGGGCGCGACCGCGAGGATCGACGGGCCCGCGCCACTCAACACGCACCCGAGCGCGCCCGCCGCGCGCGCGGCGCTGATCACCGACGGCATCCAGGGGAAGAGCCGCCGTCGATACGGCTGATGCAGGCGATCGTCGAGCGCTGCGGCGAGCGTGTCGACGCGTCCGGCCTGAAGGCTCGCAAGGAGCAAGGCGACTCGCTGCACGTTGAACACCGCATCCGCGCGCGGGACCTTCGGGGGCAACACCGCGCGCGCCTCCGCCGTCGAGCTCGTGACGTCGGGGATCAGCGCGACCCACACGAGCGACGGCGGCACCGGCAGACTGAGCGCGACCACGCTCTCGCCCTCGCCGCCGGCGACGGTGAGGCCGCCGTACACCGCGGCCGCGACGTTGTCCGGATGACCCTCCGCGCGCGCGGCGAGCCGCAGGATCCTCGCGCGATCGAGCGGCGAGCCGAGGAGCGCGTTGCCCGCGACGAGCCCGCCGACCCACGCCGCCGCGCTCGACCCGAGTCCGCGCGCCGGCGGAATGCGGTTCACGCAGCGGACGGTCCAGCCGTCCGCCTTGCGGCCGACCGCGTCGTACACGAGCCGGAGCGCGCGCACGACGACGTTCTTGTCTCCCGCGGGCAGACGGCCCGTCCCCTCGCCTTCGACGGCGACCGTCGTCTTCGCGGCCTCGCGCACTTCCACCTCGTTGTAGAGGCTGACGGCGAGCCCGAGCGCGTCGAACCCAGGGCCGAGATTCGCGGACGTCGCGGGGACGCTGACGTGGACTTTCATTCGGAGGGGGCCTCGATGGCCCCCTCCGAGGCCTCCCCCCAGGACGGGTTG